>Ga0182021_10003969_pt1 | contig 17363 bp, 18 predicted proteins | sample 612E3MmetaG_FD_120493 | JGI IMG/M metagenome (GOLD analysis project Ga0182021, IMG submission 120493) | Permafrost microbial communities from Stordalen Mire, Sweden - 612E3M metaG (Illumina Assembly) | ecosystem: Environmental > Terrestrial > Soil > Wetlands > Permafrost | place: Sweden...
CGGCTGTACCTCAACCCCGTACCGATCGAGCAGGTCGCCAATCGCTGGATCAGCAAGTACGCGGAGCGTTTCACCTCAGCGCTGGTCGCCCTGGACCAGCACATCACTGCAACCGAGGAGGCCTGATGGTCGGCACGGCGCACGTCTACCAGATCTACATCGCGGCGACGCCTGAGGCGGTGTTCCGCGCGATCACCGACTCGGACTGGACGCGGAAGTACTTCCATCACACGTCGTTCGTCGCCCCGCCCGTCGCCGGTGCGGGCTACCGCACGGTGACGATGGACGGCCGCGACGCGGTCGAGGGGGTCATCGAGGAGATGACGCCTCCGGCCGACGGGCAGTCCGGCCGGTTCGTACAGACCTGGCACGTCCTGTACGACGCGGCACTGTCCGCCGAGCCGGCCGGCCGCGTGGAGTGGACGATCGAAGCGGCAGGGCCGGACCTGACGCGCGTACGACTCGTGCACGGCGACCTCGCGTTCAGCCCCCTCACGTGGGCGCACGTCAAGGATGGCTGGGTCTGGGTCATCGACGCGCTCAAGACGCTCCTCGAGACTGGCCGGCCGCTTCCGGACCCGGAGGTCGACCCGCCGGTGAGCGAGGCGCCCGAGGGTGACTGGCACCGTCGTCAGGGCGTCGAGGCCAACAACGCGGTGTTCGGGCTGCTCGAGCGCGACCGCACCCCGGACGAGGACGAGGACCTGCTGCGCCACGCGTACGCAGCCGCGTACCACTGGCAGCGCGCGGCCGGAGCGACGCCGGAGAACGAGGCGCGGGGGTCGTACATGATCGCGCGGGCGCTGGTCGCGACGGGCCAGGCAGAGCGAGGCCTGGTGAGTGCGGACCGGGTGCTGGCGGTCTGTACGGAGCACCGTCTCGCCGACTTCGACCTTGCCTACGCCCACGAGGCGCGCTCCCGGGCCTTGTCAGCGCTGGGACGTCACGAGGAGGCGGTACGTGAGGCTGTCCTCGCCCGTTCCGTACCGATCGCCGACCCCGAGGATCTCGCGATCCTGGACCGCGACCTCGAGGATCTGCCTGTGGCTTAGCCTGGTGCCGTCATTCCGCACCCCCCAGGAGCGACCACCATGCCGAGCGATCACCATTCTCGCGACAGTTCCTCGTCGTCCACCCGCGAAGGCTGGCTTCGCGACTTCTCCGTGCTGCTGCGACTCCGTGGCGTCGACGGCGTCCGGATCGGCGACGAGCTGGCCAAGGTCGAGACGTTCTGCGACGACTCCGGCCAGGAGCCCAAGGACGCGTACGGGGAGCCTGCCTCGTACATCGCCACCCTTCACTTCGCGTCGTCCCGTCGTGGCGCTCGCTGGGCCACCGCGATCGTCCGGCGGGTACTCGACCTGATGAGCGGCCTCACGAGGTGGGCCTCGATGGTCTATGCGGGGATGCGGTCACCCCATCCCGCACCGCGACGAGCCCAGCGCGAGAACTGACGTCGCGGGGCCGTTCAGCGCCAGGTCAGTTTCCCAAGGGCTGTCGCCAAACCTGCACTTCCCACACCAAATTTGGTGTGGGAAGTGCAGGTTTCCCTACATCCCTTGGGAAACCTGCACGCACAGCAGGCCGCCTGCGCACGCCTCGTACGGCTCAGGCGGAGATGACCTTCTGGGTCTCGCGGGCCATGGCGAGCTCCTCGTTCGTGGGTACGACGAGGATCTGGATGGGGGAGTCGGGCTGGCTGATGCGGCGGGGTTCCTTGGAACGGACCTTGTTGGCCTCGTCGTCGAGCAGGAACCCGAGGGGCGCGAGCCGGTCGCAGACCGACTCCCGTACAGCGTCGTCGTTCTCGCCGACGCCCGCGGTGAACGTGATGGCGTCGACGCCGCCGAGGATCGCCAAGTACGCGCCGATGTAGCTCACCAGCCGGTGGATGTACACGTCGTACGCGAGCTTCGCGGCCCCGTCTCCCGCCTCGATGCGCGTTGCGAGGTCGCGGAAGTCGCTGGTACCGCCTGTGAGCCCCGAGATGCCGGAACGGTTGTTGAGCATGCGGTCGATCTCGGCCACGGACATGTTCGCCTCGCGCGCGAGGTACGCGTGGAGGCCGGGGTCGACGTCGCCGGAGCGCGTTCCCATGACGAGGCCCTGCAGCGGCGTGAGGCCCATCGACGTGTCGACGGCCACACCGCCGCGGATCGCGGAGATCGATGCGCCGTTGCCGAGGTGGCAGACGATCTGGTCGACCTCGTCGTACGGCTTCTCCAGAAGCTCGGCGACCCGCTCGGACACGTACTTGTGGCTCGTCCCGTGGAACCCGTACTTGCGGATCGAGTACGTCTTCGCGAGCTCGGCGTCGATGGCATACGTGTACGCCTCCGCCGGCAGCGTCGCGAAGAATGCGGTGTCGAAGATGGCGACGTGCGGCACGTCCGGCAGTGCCGTCATGGCGGCCTCTATGCCCGCGATGCCCGGCGGGTTGTGCAGCGGCGCCAGCGGAGACAGCTCACGCAGCTTGTCGATGACACCCGCGTCGATCCGCACGGGCTGGCGGAACGCCTCGCCCCCATGGACGGCGCGATGCCCGACAGCGACGACGTCGGCCAGCGGAGGCCCGTACATCCCGAAGGCGCTCACGACCAGCTCCAGAGCCTGCTGGTGGTCGGCGACCATCCGCTCGATGCGATGCGTGACGCCCTGGGTGGTGTGCTCGAGGGTGGAGTCGGGTAGCCCGATCTTCTGCACGAGGCCGGTCGCGAGCCGGGACTCGTCGTCGACGTCGATGACCTGGTACTTGATCGAGCTCGAACCGCAGTTCAGGACGAGGATCGGTGTGGGCACGGGCTTCTCCTAGGCGCTACTGCTGTGCGAACGGTGAGGGGGTTCCGGCGGGCACGGCCTGTGCCTGGATCGCCGTGATCGCGACGGTGTTGACGATGTCGTCGATGGTTGCACCGCGCGAGAGGTCGTTGACGGGCTTGTTCAGGCCCTGCATGACAGGTCCGATCGCGACGGCACCTGCCGTGCGCTGGACGGCCTTGTACGTGTTGTTGCCGGTGTTGAGGTCGGGGAACACGAACACCGTGGCCTTGCCGGCGACCTGCGAGTCGGGCAGCTTCGTACGAGCGACGTCGGGATCCATCGCCGCGTCGAACTGGATCGGGCCCTCGACGAGCAGCTCGGGCGCGCGCTGGTGCACCAGGCGGGTCGCCTCGCGGACCTTGTCCACGTCGGCGCCCGTGCCGGACGAGCCCGTGCTGTACGAGAGCATCGCCACGCGCGGCTCGATGCCGAAGGCGACGGCCGTCTGCGCCGACGAGATCGCGATGTCCGCGAGCTGCTCGGCGGTGGGGTCGGGGTTCACGGCGCAGTCACCGAACACCAGCACCCGGTCAGGCAGGCACATGAGGAACGAGCTCGAGATGATCGCCGTACCGGGCTTGGTCTTGATGAACTCCAGCGACGGCCGGATCGTGTTGGCCGTGGTCGTGATCGAGCCCGACACCATGCCGTCTGCCATGCCGAAGTGGACCATCATCGTGCCGAAGTACGACAGGTCGGCCATCTTCGCGCGCGCCTGCTCGATGGTGACGCCCTTCTTGGCGCGCAACCGTGCGTACTCGACCGCGAACCTCTCGCGCAGCTCGGGATCGGCGGGGTCGATGCACTTCGCGCGGGCGAGGTTGATGCCGAGGCTCCCGGAACGCTGGTTCACGACGTGCTCGGGCGCCAGCAGGATGATGTCGGCGACGTTGCGTCGCAGGAGCACGACGGCCGACTCGAGGATGCGGTCCTCCATACCCTCGGGCAGCACGATCGTGCGCTTGTCGGCGCGGGCACGCTGCATGAGCTGGTACTCGAACATGAGCGGCGTACGGACCTCGGCGTGCGACACGTGCATGGCTGCGATGAGCGCGCCCGCGTCGATGTTGTCGCCGAACAGGCCACGGGCGATCTCGATCTTGCGTGCCGAGTCGGTGACCGAGCCCTCGAGGCCGAACAGCTTCTCGGCCGTCGTGTACGTGCCGCCCGGAGTGGTCGCGATCGGCAGGTCCGAGTCGAGAGTGTCGATGAGCTTCTGGATGGCCGGCGGCAGGTCGTACCCGCCGACGAGGACGAGCCCGGCCATGGGCGGGAACGCTCCGGAGGTGTGCGCGAGCAGGAGGCCGGGGATGAGGTCGATGCGGTCGGACGCGGTCACGACGGTCGCCTCGGGGAACAGCCGGTCGAGCACGTTCGGCAGCGTCATGCCGCAGACGATGACGCCCTGGGACTCGCGGTCGAGCAGGTCTTCCTTGCCGCGGATCATCGTGGCGCCGACGGCCTTGAACTGCGTCTTGACCGTCGGGGCCGGCAGCACCTTGTGCTCCGGGATGGCGTTGACGAGCGGCAGGTCGATGCCTTCGAGCGCCGACCTGTACGTGGCGAGCGCATCGGGCGCGATGCGGGAGGCCACGACCCCGACCGTCTCGCAGTGATGCAGGGCGAGCTCGTCCAGGGAGTTGTCGACGAGGTGTCGTACGCCCTCGGGGGTCTTGTTGTTGCCGCGTACGACCAGCAGCACCGGCGCGTTGAGGTTGGCCGCGACGGCGGCGTTGTACGCGAACTCGGTGCTGCCCAGGACGTCCGTGAAGTCGGAGCCGAGGATCACCATGGCGTCGTAGCGGGCCTGCAGCTCGGAGTACTTCGCGATGATCTCGCTCATCGCCTCGTCGGGGTTGCGGTGCACCGCGGAGTACTCGACGCCGTACGACAGGTCGTACTGCCCATTGACTGCAGGTTGGCTCACCAGCGTCTCGAGGATGCCGTCACGACCATCGGAACGGATGATCGGTCGGAACACCCCGACCGAGCGGACCTCGCGAGCCAGCGCCTCGATGACGCCCAGGGCGATGGCGGACTTCCCCACCAGGCCCTCGGGCGACATCACGTAGATGCTCTTCGCCATGGGCCGACAGTATCGCCCCGCGGAGCCCGGAACCGCATCGGGGAACCAGGGCGAGCGCTCGGTTGAAACGTTTCTAGGATGCGCGGCGAGATCTCCACCCCTGATGCGACAGGCCTACGCTGACGAACATGTGGCAGGTGACGGAGAGCCGGATCGCGTACGAGAACCCGTGGATCCGGGTCGTCGAGGACCAGGTGGTCGGCCCCGACGGGCTACCCGGGCTGTACGGGGTGGTCGAGCTTCGGCAGCCGGCCGTCTTCGTCGTCGCAGTGAACGAGCGCGGCGAGGTGCTGCTGGAGACGGTGGATCGCCATACCGTCGGCCCGTCGGTGGAGGTCCCCGCCGGGGGTAGTGACGGCGAGGACCTGCTGGTGGCAGCGAAGCGCGAGCTGTACGAGGAGACGGGCTACGTCGCCGAGAGCTGGCGCTACATCGGTTCGATGAATGCCCTCAACGGCCTGTGCCGCGCCGCCGAGCACGTGTTCCTCGCTCAGGGAGTCAGCCGTGCGGCAGCGGGAGTGGATGCCGACGCCGAGGGCATCAGCAACGTCCGCTGGGTTCCCTGGCCCGACGTGCTGCACATGGTCGAGACCAGCGAGATCACGGACGGCGAGACCCTGGCGTCCCTCCTGCACGCAGCCATCGCGCTGGGCAAGATCAGCTAGCCGGCCGCCGAGTCTCCCTTCCTACGGAGACACTGCAACAGCTCCTCGTACGTCCCGTCGATGTCCCCGGGTACGGACCGTACGTGGCGCACGTCCTCGTACGTCGCCAGCAGCTCGAGCATCCCCTCGTACATCTGCTCGATCGACCGCGCGCCGGGCACGGACTGGAGATGTACGGCGTCGAGCTGGTTCGGGTCGGTGGTGCCCACGCGCTCCTCGAACCGCGACGCGGCCTCCTCGGGGCTGCTCACGAGGGCGACAAGCACGAACTCCGCGCCGGCCTCCAGCGCCACCGCGCGCACGTCCTCGATGAAGCCCGGCCGTTCGATGAACTGCGGCACGACGACGTCGAGGCCGGCCGCGAGGTGCGTACGCGCCATCTCGAGGGCGATCCTCCGGGCGGTCATCCCGGCCGATCCGGGGTTGTCGCGCCACTGCCCGAGCTGGCTGCGCAGCGTGTCGACGTCGAGGAGAAGCGCCAGGGGACGGCTGTCGACGAGCCGCCTGCCCAGCGTCGACTTCCCGCTGCCAGGGGCGCCGTTGATGAAGACGAGCTGCGGCACGTACGGCCCTCAGCTCACGTGCTCGGCGATCCAGCGGATGTCGTCCGTGTGGCCCTCTTTGGCGCCCGGCGTCTCGAGCACGATCGGCGCTCCGGCCGTCGCGATGACCTCGGCGAGACCTTCGGGGTCGCACAGGCCGGTGCCGAGGTTGGCGTGGCGGTCGGCGCCCGAGTCGAACGCGTCGCGGGAGTCGTTGGCGTGTACGAGATCGATGCGTCCCGTGATCGCCATCACCTTGGCGACGACCCCTGCGAGCTCGATGCCGCCGGCGTGCGCGTGGCACGTGTCGAGGCAGAACCCGACGTTCTCTACACCGGACGCCGACGCGATCGTCGACCACAGCTGGTCGATCCGCTCGAGCTGGCGCGCGATCGCGCCGGTGCCGCCCGCGGTGTTCTCGATGAGCAGCGGCAGGGTGATGTTGAGGCCGTCGATGCACTTGCGCCAGTTGTCGAAGCCGACGCCGAGGTCGGCCTCGTCACCCACATGGCCCCCGTGGACGATGATCGCCTTCGCGCCGATCGCCGTCGCGAGGTCGATCTGCTTCTGCAGCAGCTGCCGGCTCGGGATCCGGACGCGGTTGTTCGTCGTCGCGACGTTCAGCACGTACGGGGCGTGGATGTACAGGTCGATGCCCGCCGCAACGGCGTCGTTCTTCAGCGCCTCCGGCCCGGCCTCGTAGCCGACCGTCGGCGTCTTCCACCCCTGCGGGTTGCCGAGGAAGAACTGCGACAGACTCGCGCCGAGCGCTGTGGCTGCGGCGAGCGGATCTGCCTGGTCGACATGGGCTCCGAAGCTGACGGTCATGGGCCTGACTGTACGACGGTGCTCGGACACTGTCGGGCGGCCGATCCTCGTTTTGATACCGCATGGGTGATGAAGTGCCGCTTCGAGAGGCTGAGCACTGGGTGGGGTATCGACAGGAGGATCGACTGCCCGACACGTACCGGGTGCGGGCAGACAGCGCGGGCTCGCGGCGACGCTCCGGCCGCGTTCCCGCGTCGTTCGTGGGACAAGGGATGGGCGGTGGTCCCACCCCTCCTGGCGGTCGTGGCGCCCTGCTGTCGGGCCCCCGCTCGCGGGAAGGCGGCGCTGATCGAGTGGGCCTGTCGGCGTCAGGCCACGTGACGCCGGCGCAGCGTCGCCTGTACCTCTCGCGAGACCAGGATCGGCAGGTAGTGGTGGACCTTCGCAGGGGTCAGCCGGTGGTAGGACTTCTGCACGAGGGTGTGGATCACATCAGGGGCGACAGCGGGATTGTGCCGCGCCAGACGCAGCTCGGTGTCTGCCATTGCGCGGGTGTCATCGACTCGATCCTCCGAAGAGACCATGCCCCCAACCTTTCACATTCACGGGCACGGCGAGGGCCGGGGAGGGCGTACGCAGGTCAGCGGGTCGGATTGCGCCTCACAGCACGTCCGCCTACAGGCGGGCGATCGCCGTCCTCCTCAGACCCCTTGCGCTGGCCGTGGGCATCCCCGTGCGACGGCACTGGGGCCGGTCTCAGCTGATCCCCGCCTTGCGCTTGCGGTCTTTCAGTCGCCAGAGCATGGGCGTGAAGATCAGCTGCATCGCCAGGTCCATCTTCCCGCCAGGGCACACGATGGTGTTGGGCCGCGACATGAAGGAGCCGTGCAGCATCGACAACAGATAGGGGAAGTCGATGCCCTGGGGGTTCTCGAACCGAATGACCAGCATCGACTCGTCGAGCGTCGGGATGGTCCGGGCGATGAACGGGTTGGAGGTGTCGACCACGGGCACGCGCTGGAAGTTCACGTGCGTGCGGGAGAACTGCGGTGTCACGTAGTTCACGTAGTCCGGCATCCGCCGCAGGATCGTCTCGGTCACCGCCTCCGTGGTGTACCCGCGCTGGACACGGTCGCGATTGAGCTTCTGGATCCACTCCAGGTTGATCACCGGGACCACGCCGATCGCGAGATCCACATGGCGTGCGATGTCGACGTCGTCCGTGACGACGGCCCCGTGCAGCCCTTCGTAGAAGAGCAGGTCTGTACCGGTCGGGAGGTCCTCCCACGCAGTGAACGTGCCGGGTTCCTGCTGGTACGGCACCGCCTCGTCGGCGTCGTGCAGGTAGTGGCGCACCTGTCCGCTGCCCGTGTCGCCGTAGTCCCTGAACAGGGCCTCCAGCTCGGCGAACAGGTTCGCCTGGGGCCCGAAATGGCTGAACGTGTGGTCGCCGCCCTCGAGAGCACGCGCCAGCGCCTCCTTCATCTCGATGCGGTCCCACCGGTGGAAGCTGTCGCCCTCGATGTAGGCGGCGTTGATGCCCTCACGCCGGAAGATGTGCTCGAAGGTGCGACGGACGGATGTAGTTCCGGCTCCGGAGGACCCGGTGATGGCCACGACTGGATGCTTGGATGACATGGGAAACTCCTCGGGTTGCGCGGGTCGGTCAGCGGGTGGTGCGGAAGAGGCCGCGCTGGGCGTACAGCGGGATGTTCGGGTCGGGGTCGTCGTCGTAGGACTCGGCGTGGTACGCCTCGATCCGGGTTACCTCGTCGGCAGCCCCGAACACGAAACCCACCCGTTGGTGGATGCCCGTCGGCTGGACCTCGAGCAACGGCGTGCGACCGGTGCTGGCGCGGCCGCCGGCCTGCTCGACCAGGAAGCCGATCGGGTTGGCCTCGTACAGGAGTCGCAGCCGACCGGCCGCGCCGGCCTTCTTCGAGTCCCGCGGGTAGAGGAAGACCCCGCCACGGTTGAGGATGCGATGCGCCTCGGCCACCAACGACGCGACCCAGCGCATGTTGAAGTCCCGCTCGCGCGTACCGGAGGTCCCCGCGAGGCACTCGTCGACATAGCGGCGTACCGCCGGCTCCCAGAACCGGTAGTTCGAGGAGTTGATCGCGAACTCTGAGCCCGAGGTCGGCACTCGCATGTCCGGGTGGGAGAGGATGAACTCTCCGAGCGACGGCTCGAGGGTGAAGCCGTGCACCCCTCGACCCACCGAGAGCACGAGCATCGTCGAGGGCCCGTAGATCGCGTAACCGGCCGCCACCTGCTGTGCCCCGGGCTGCAGGTAGTCCTCGACGACGGCGTCGACGCCCGGATGGGGCGAGCGAAGGATCGAGAACACGCTGCCCACCGACAGGTTGACGTCGATGTTCGACGAGCCGTCCAGGGGGTCGAAGGACAGCAGGTACTTGCCGCGCGGGTAGTTGCCCGGCAACAGGTACGGCTCCTCGATCTCCTCGGACACCATCCCGGCGACATGGCCGCCCCACTCGATGGCCCGCAGGAACGTGTCGTTGGCCCGCACGTCCAGCCGTTGTTGCTGCTCGCCCTGCACGTTCGTCGCGCCGGCGGCGCCCAGCACGCCGGCCAGCTCGCCCTGGGCGACGAGGCGAGAGATCGCCTTGCACGCCAGGGCCACGTCGAGGATGAGCCCGTTGAGGTCGCCGTTCGAGTCGGCGAACCGGCGACGTTCCTCGATGAGGAACTGGGTCAGTGTCGTGCGGTTGGTGAGCATCATCGCCTCGTCTGGTAGTTCGTCGTCTCGGCATGGATCGCCGCAGCGACCCGCGCGGCCGCTGCGGCCGGGGGGAGGCCCAGGTGGGCCAGGACGTCCGACGTCATCGCCAGGCACTGGCCGAGCGGCCCGGTGGTGGTCCCGACCCCGTCCGTGTGGCCGAACTCGGGGTGACCTGGCATACGTGAGCCGAGCTGGCGGAACCGCCGCAGCTCGTCGACCGGCAGGTCGTAGCCGTACATCTCACGCCACTTTTCCGGCGACGGGGACGGCGGAGGAGTCCATGGCGGCCCGAGCCCGCTCGCGAAGCAGCTGCACCCCGGCGGCCTTTCCCGCGGAGAAGGAGTACAACCAGCTCCCCGAGATGAACACGTCAGCGCCGGCCGCGGCCGCGCCGCCGATCGTCGCGTCCGTGATCCCGCCGTCGACCTCGATCTCGATCGACAGGCCGGACTCTTCGACCATGGCGCGCAGCCGTCGGACCTTCGCCTCGACGGCCGGGATGTACGCCTGACCGCCGAAGCCGGGGTTGACGGTCATCGCGAGCACCATGTCGGTCTCATCAAGCACGTTCTCCACGACCGAGACGGGCGTGTGCGGGTTGAGTGCGACCCCGGAACGCGCTCCGAGCTCGCGGATCCGGTGCAGCGTCCGGTGCAGGTGGGTGGTGGCTTCCGCATGCACGATCACCAGCTCGCAGCCTGCGTCGATGTAGCGGCCGAGCAGCTTGTCCGGCTCGACCACCATGAGGTGTGCCTCGAAGCCGACGGTGCTGTGCCGACGCGCTGCCGTGATGACGTCCGGACCGAAAGTGAGGTTGGGGACGAAGACGCCGTCCATGACGTCCCACTGGATGCGGTCGACGCCGGCGGCGCACAGGGCCTCGACCTCCGCGCCGAGGCGCGCCGCGTCTGCGGGTAGGACAGACGGGACGATGAGTGGTGCGTGCGGTGCCATGTCGTGCCTCCCGGTACGAGTCGTCGTCACTGACGGGTCAAGAGAACCGCCAACCGGGTCGTACGTGGCTCACCCGCAGGGGTGGTCACGGGGGTGATTCGCCTTCCGAGCACATCGAAGCGACCTCGCCCCTAGGGTGAAGCTGTGCCCGATGCTGGTCGCAGTGTGCTTCGCCTCGTGCTCGTCGACGACCATGAGATGGTCCTGCACGGGCTCACGGCCATGCTGGCCCACTTCGACGGCGATGTGGTGATCGTGGGGACGGCCACCTCGTTCGAGCAGGCGCGGCGGGTCGTCAGTGAGACGGCTCCCGACATCGTGCTGAGCGACGTGCGGCTCGGTCGCGACAGCGGACTGGACCTCGTGCGGGAGCTGGCCCGGACGCACCCGACGGTCAAGGTCGTCATGCTGACCGTGTACGACGACGAGCACTACCTCTTCCAAGCGCTGCGGGCGGGTGCGCGGGGCTACGTGCTGAAGCGGATCGACGCCGCCGGGCTGGTCGCCCATCTGCTGCGTGTCGCCGAGGGGGAGATCGCGATCGATGCCGCGCTCGCCGGGCGGGTGGCGATGTCCGCGGCGAGGATCTCGTCGGGTGAGTTCTGGGCCGGCGCGGACCACGGCCTGACTCAGCGTGAGTCCGAGGTGCTGGCGCTGCTTGTCTCCGGGCATTCGAACCGGGCGATCGCCTCGACGCTGGTCGTCTCCGACGACACCGTCAAGACCCATATCCGGAGCCTTTACCGCAAGCTGGACGTCCAGGACCGCGGGGGTGCCATCGCGTTCGCGCTGCGAGAGGGCTTGTTCCAGTGAATACGCAGCTGTGGCAGATGCTCGCCACGCCGGTCGCCTTCGACCTCGGTGCGCTGGCGCAGGCATTCGCAGAGCAGACCCGGTCCACGGGCGCCGTGATCCAGCTGTCCGACGGCGCTCAGCTCACCGTCGGTGGGCTGTATCCGCCCGATCCGGCCGCGCAGGCGGCGCTCGTCGTGCTCCTCGGGCAGGGGGTCACGGGGCTGGTGGCACGGAACGGTCATGGCATGCGGCTGGGCGCGGACCGTCCGCGCAGCCCGGTGCACCGCCACGTCCTGGGTCTGGACCATGGCGGTTCGGTGGCTCGCCTGGCTGTTCCCGCCCGCGGTCTGGGTGGGCAGATCCTCGGCGTCGTCAGTGTGCACCGCAGCGTCGACGACCCGTACACGGACATGGAGCTCACGAGCCTGCAACCGTGGGCCGACCTGCTCGGGCTGCGCCTGCAGGTGTTGGGTCTGCGCGACGCCGTCGACGCCCACCGTGACGACCGGGATCGGCTGATCGCCCAGGCGATCTCCGCGCAGGAGGCCGAACGTCGTCGGATCGCCTCCGACCTGCACGACGGGGTGACCACGGCGATCGCGTCGATGTCGTTCCATCTGAACGCGGCGGAGCTCTCCATCGAGGCCGCCGAGGCCCTGTGCGACGAGTCTTCGGAACTCACGAGGCTGGCCCAGGCGCGCTCGCAGATCGGGGTGGCCAGGACCCTGGCCGACCGCGCGTACACGCAGACCCGCGCGGCGATCACCGGTCTGCACAGCCTGGTGCTGGACGACCTCGGGCTGGTCGCCGCCCTCGAGTCGTTGGTCGAGACGGCGCCCGAGGCTGTGATGGAGACGGTCTGCGATCCCCCGGAGGAGTTCGCCGACCTGCCCGACCATGTCGCCGCGGCGCTCTTCCGGATCGCCCAGGAGTCCACGAGCAACGCGATCCGGCACGGTCATGCGAGCCGGGTGACGGTGAGCCTGCGCCGGATCGGTGGTGGCGTCGTCCTCGGCATCACCGACGACGGAGTCGGCTTCGACGTGCGTCCGGACCCCATGGGTCGGGCAGCGGCACGCGCCGCCGGCACCGAGGGTGCCCACTTCGGACTGTCCTCGATCGCCGAACGCTGCGTCCTGGTCGGCGCGTCCCTGCGGATCGAGTCGATGCCCGGTCGCGGCACGACGGTGATCGTGGACCTGCCCGTGGTGGACGCGCCGGACACGACAGGCTGAGCCCGCCGGCACGGATCGGCGAACGTCGTACGGACACGTGTGTGTCTCACCCCTGAAGTCCCCCCTGGGGGTGAGACCGACAGGGACTTCCGCGGCTAGCGTCGCACCCATGGCATTCCAGGCGCTGGTCTTCGACGTGGACGGGACGCTGGCCGACACCGAGCGTGACGGCCATCGACCCGCCTTCAACGCCGCGTTCGCCCAGGCCGGGCTCGACTGGCACTGGCGTGACGAGGAATACCGCGAGCTTCTCGCCGTGGCTGGCGGCAAGGAGCGGATCCGGCACTTCTGCGAGCAGCACGACCCGGCATTCCTGGCCCGGCCTGATGCCGACGAGGCCATCGCCGCGCTGCACGTCGACAAGACGAGGCGGTACGTCGCTTACGCCGCCGCCGGCGGGATCGGGCTTCGGCCGGGGGTGGCGCGGCTCGTCACGCAGGCCAGGGCTGCCGGGACGAGGCTCGCCATCGCGACCACGACGAGTCCCGAGAACGTCACTGCCCTTCTCGACGCCTGCTTCGGTCCCGACGCCACCAGCTGGTTCGAGGTCATCGGTGCGGGTGACGTCGTGCCCCGTAAGAAGCCGGCCCCCGACATCTACACGTGGGTGGTCGAGCGGCTCGACCTGCGCCCCGAGGAGTGCCTTGCCGTCGAGGACTCCGCGGTGGGGCTCCGCGCGGCTCTCGCGGCGGGGCTGCCCACCGTGGTGACACAGAACCCCTACACCGCGTCAGACGACACCACCGGGGCGCTCGCCGTCCTTGGGGACCTCTCGACCGTGACGCTCTCCGACCTGTCCACCCTTCACGACACCGTTCACCCCGGCACCCAGGCGCGACCTGGGCCGACGTCCTAAGGAGCAGAGCATGGACCAGTCCAACCGCTACGCCGATCTCAGCCTCACGGAGGCCGAGCTGATCGCCGGGGGCAAGCACATCCTGTGCGCGTACCGGATGAAGCCGAAGGCGGGGGTCGGCTACCTCGAGGCAGCCGCCCACTTCGCGGCTGAGTCCTCCACCGGCACCAACGTCGAGGTCTCCACGACCGACGACTTCACGAAGGGCGTGGACGCGCTCGTCTACCAGGTCGACGAGGCGAGCGAGGACATGCGGATCGCCTACCCGCTCGACCTGTTCGACCGCAACATCACCGACGGCCGGATGATGATGGTGTCCTTCCTCACCCTGACGATCGGCAACAACCAGGGCATGGGCGACATCGAGAACGCCAAGATGATCGACTTCTGGGTCCCACCCGAGGTCATCCGGCAGTTCGACGGGCCGGCGATGAACATCGAGGACCTGTGGCGCATCCTCGGCCGTCCGGTCAAGGACGGCGGCTTCATCGCGGGCACGATCATCAAGCCCAAGCTCGGGCTGCGTCCCCAGCCGTTCGCCGAGGCCGCGTACAAGTTCTGGCTCGGTGGGGACTTCATCAAGAACGACGAGCCCCAGGGCAACCAGGTGTTCTCGCCCTTGAAGGAGACGATCCCCCTGGTCTACGACGCGATGAAGCGGGCGATGGACGAGACCGGTGAGGCGAAGCTGTTCTCGATGAACATCACCGCGGACGACCACCACGAGATGCTCGCTCGCGCGGACTTCGCGCTGTCGACCTTCGGGCCGGACGACAACAAGCTCGCGTTCCTCGTCGACGGGTACGTGGGCGGGCCGGGAATGATCACGACGGCGCGACGCAACTACCCGAACCAGTTCCTGCACTACCACCGGGCGGGTCACGGTGCCGTCACCTCTCCGAGCTCGAAGCGCGGCTACACGGCGTTCGTCCTGGCCAAGATGGCCCGCCTGCAGGGGGCCTCCGGCATCCACGTCGGCACGATGGGCTACGGCAAGATGGAGGGCGGCACCGATGACCGGGTGATCGCCTACATGATCGAGCGTGACGAGGCGCAAGGCCCGGTCTACTTCCAGAAGTGGGACGGCATCAAGGCGACCACGCCGATCATCTCGGGCGGCATGAACGCTCTGCGCCTGCCCGGGTTCTTCGCGAACCTCGGCCACGGCAACCTCATCAACACGGCAGGCGGCGGCGCGTACGGCCACATCGACGGTCCGGCGGCAGGTGCGCTCTCGCTCCGCCAGGCCTACGAGGGCTGGAAGGCGGGGGCCGATCCTGTCGAGTGGGCAGCGACGCACCGCGAGTACGCCCGGGCGTTCGAGTCCTTCCCCGGCGACGCCGACGCGATCTTCCCCGGCTGGCGCGCGCGCCTGCTGAAGACCGTCTAGCGGATAGCGGCGGTGCTCCGCCCACGGACGAGGGCCTGTACGACCTGGGCCCTCGTCCGGTCGGGCCACATGTCCTCTGCCGACCTTTGACGACAGTATTGGTCGCGTGGACGCCCTACGACACCCTGTGACTGGCTTGGCGCACCCCTCGCCGGCTGTGTCCGGTACGGGCTGGCCGGGGGATCCGGCGACTCCCTCGACGCCGGTCGCGGAGAGTCCCGCCGACGTCGCCCGCCTCGCCGCCAGTGCATCGGACCTGTCCACGCTGGACGCGTACGTGAGCGTCTGCCGGGCGTGCCCGCGACTCGTCGCGTGGCGCGAGGAGGTGGCGGTGACGAAGCGTGCGGCGTACGCCGACCAGCCGTACTGGGGACGGCCCGCTCCGAGCTTCGGTGACTCGCACCCCGAGATCCTCGTCGTGGGACTCGCACCAGCGGCGCACGGCGCGAACCGTACGGGTCGCATGTTCACCGGCGACCGCTCCGGGGACTGGCTCTACGCCGCGTTGCACCGCGCGGGCTACGCCTCCCAACCGACCTCCACGGCCGCGGGGGACGGGCTGACGTTGACGGGCGTACGGATCGTGGCCGCGGCGCACTGCGCCCCTCCGGCGAACAAGCCGACCCCGACCGAGCTGGCGACCTGTGCGCAGTGGTTCGACCGCGACCTGGAGCTGTCGCTCCCCCTGAAGTCCATCCTCGCGTTGGGCGGCATCGCCTGGGCTGCCGTGCTCGGTGCCGCGAAGCGCCGCGGCTGGGAGATGTCGGCCCCCAGGCCCCGCTTCGCCCACGGTGCCGAGACCCTGCTCGGGACCCCGCAAGGACCGGTACGGCTGGTCGCCAGCTACCACGTCTCGCAGCAGAACACGTTCACCGGACGGCTCACCGAAGAGATGCTGGATGCGGTTATGAGGCGTCTCTCATCCACGTCGTGAGGTTCGCACCAGTTCGTACGAGTCCCTTTCATGCCCCTTAACCGCGCTGCGACTAGGCATGACCTTTCCGGCCTGCGCTGGTGGGTGATATCTGAATCTGTAGCGAACATGAGGAAGGCTTCACACTCAACCACCCCTCGCAGGCACCGACATAAGTTCACGACCAGCCGCCCCTGGCATACAGAACGGATCGCGAGAAATGAGCATTACCATCAGCCCCCTTGAGATGCTTGAGGCCGACGCTGTCACCGAAACCCTCGGCGTGCGGTACCCGTCACTGCGACTTGAGGTGTGGGTCGCGCTCACCGCTCTGTCCGACCCGAGCCACCAGGCGATGCACTGGGGCAAGGACCTCGCGGGCGACGACGACTTCGACTCCCTGGCCGAGCACCTGGCCTGCTTGTACGACGAGTGCGAGATCCTGCCTCGCCCGGAGCGTGCCGTCGGCTCCATCCTTCGCGCCAGCGAGGTGCCCGCCATACGCATGCTCGGACGCCACCTCGGCGCCCTGATCCTCGAGCTCGGCGAAGCACCCGACGCCTTCTACCTCTCCAACCCGCGCTGGTTCGACGTCGTCGTCGCCGCCGAAGGCGCCCTCGTGGCGATGGAGTCCTGACGTCCTCCGTGGCGCTCTCACCTCATGGGGTGTCGGTTCATCAAGGTCTGTAGGCGTTTCGTCACATACCACGACTGATTCGTCGTGGTACCTGACAACTTGACTACAGACCTTGATGAACCGACAGTCCCAACCAACCTCTCCTCCCCTCGTCCAACGGGGCGTGGCCGGGTATCTTGAGCCTCCTCTGTACGACCCTCGAGGAGGACGATGTTCCGCAAGATTCTGGTGGCCAACCGCGGCGAGATCGCGGTGCGGGCGTTCCGGGCCGCAACCGAGCTGGGCATCACGACCGTGGCGGTCTTCCCTTTCGAGGACAGGCTCAGCGAGTACCGGCTGAAGGCCGACGAGTCGTACCAGATCGGTGAGGTCGGCCACCCCGTACGCGCCTACCTCGACGTCGACGGCATCGTCGCCGCGGCGGTCCAGGCCGACGCCGATGCGATCTACCCCGGCTACGGCTTCCTCTCCGAGAACCCCGACCTCGCCACCGCGTGCGAGCAGGCGGGGATCACGTTCGTCGGTCCCGACCACGAGGTCCTCAAGCTCGCCGGCAACAAGGCCCGCGCCATCGCTGCCGCCCGCGAGGCCGGCCTCCCGACGCTGCGCAGCACCGAACCCTCCGACGACGTCGCGACGCTGCTCAGCCGCGCGGACGAGATCGGCTTCCCCGTGTTCGTCAAGGCCGTCTCCGGCGGCGGCGGCCGCGGCATGCGGCGCGTCGAGTCGGCCGACACCCTCGAGGCGTCCATCACCGAGGCGATGCGCGAGGCGGAGTCGGCGTTCGGGGACCCCCGCATGTACCTGGAGGAGGCCGTCGTACGCCCCCGCCACATCGAGGTGCAGATCCTGGCCGACGCGAGCGGCCACGTCATCCACCTGTACGAGCGGGACTGCTCGCTCCAGCGCCGCCATCAGAAGGTCATCGAGATGGCGCCCGCGCAGAACCTCGACCC
>Ga0182021_10003970_pt1 | contig 17358 bp, 8 predicted proteins | sample 612E3MmetaG_FD_120493 | JGI IMG/M metagenome (GOLD analysis project Ga0182021, IMG submission 120493) | Permafrost microbial communities from Stordalen Mire, Sweden - 612E3M metaG (Illumina Assembly) | ecosystem: Environmental > Terrestrial > Soil > Wetlands > Permafrost | place: Sweden...
CGGGAGGAGGTCCGCCTCATGGAGAACGTACGGAAAGTTCTTCATCGCCCCCAGCGGCATCCCTTTGAGGAGTATCTCCTCCACCGAGCCGTCATTCTGCCTGTACAGGAACAGCGGGGGCATCCCCGCGCTCGAGAAGGACAGATTTTTCCCCTTCAGACGGACGAGCGTGAATGCCATGAAAAGCCTTCCGAGCCTTATCTCCTTTATCGCTCTGCTGCAGTGGTTGAAGAACACCTGAATGTCGAAACGGCAAGCATCCGAGAGGAAGAGTCCTTTCATGAGCGTCACGATCGTCCCCGCCTGCATGCCGTGCCCCGTCGCGTCGCCGAATGCAACGCTCAGAGCCCCGTCCGGCGCGGCGCTGAAATCGTAATAGTCCCCGCCGACCTCCGTCGCGGTCTTCATGTAGACGGCGATATCATAGCCGGGAAAATCAGGGACCTCTTTCGGAAGCATCGACAGCTGCAGGAGGCGGGCATCCTCCAGCTCTTTGGTCTGCCGCTCGTTTTCCGCCTGGAGGGCCCGTTTCTCCGCCTCCGCCGCACGCGCCCTGAGGTTCGATTCCCTTACCTGCGTCTTCTGCGCCTGGCGGTTTATTTCAAACCGACGTATCAGGTACAGCGCGACGAGGAAGAGCACGGCGTACGTCCCGTACGCCCATTTCGTCCTCCACCAGGGCGGCATCACCGTCAGGCGGAGGGAGGCACCATCATCGTTCCACACACCGTCGTTGTTGGAGCCCCTGACGCGGAGCGTGTACCGTCCTCCGTCCAGGTTCGTGAACGTCGCCCGGTGGTCTGTCCCGAGCTGGATCCAGTTGTCGTTGTACCCTTCCAGACGGTAGGCGTACTGGTTCTTGAACGTATTATAGTAATTCAGAGCAGCAAACTCAAAGATGGCGACGTTGTCTTTGTAGGAAAGGACGATTTCGGGCTTTGCGTTGATCCCCCGCTCCTCGATCGGTTTCCCTTCCTTGTCGTCGTTGTTGTAACGGGTAAACGAACTGAACACCACCGGTGGAACGTACGGATTCCCCCGGACACTGTCCGGCTGAAAGAGATTGAACCCGTTCCCTCCGCCGAAGTACATCTCGCCGGTGCGGGGATCGATGCCGTACGCTCCCTGGTTGAATTCGTTCCCCTGGAGTCCGTCATTGTCATCGTAGTTCCTGAATATTTCGCGCCGGGGGTCGAACTGAGAGAGCCCTCTATTGGTGCTCATCCAGAGATTCCCGCGGTCGTCCTCCAGGATGCCGAATATCACGTCGTTTGGAAGGCCTTCTTTCTGGGTGTACCTTTTGAATTTCCTTGTGGCGCGATCCAGCCTGTTCAATCCCCCTGCGGTCCCCACCCAGAGCGTCCCGGCACGGTCTTCATGGATACAGGCGACAACGTCATCGCTCAGACTCCCCGGGTCCGCTTCAAGGTGCCTGAAATGTGTGAACGTTCCAGACTCCCGGTCAAATCGGTCCATCCCGCCGCCGAAGGTTCCCACCCAGAGAACCCCTTCATGGTCCTCACACAGAGCGAATACCCCGGGGGCGCCCAGGCTCCCCGGGATCGAGTCGTTGTGTGCGTAGCACCTGAATGCCCCCGAGGCGCGGTCAAAGCTGTTGAGTCCGCCTCCGTATGTCCCCGCCCAGAGGACACCTGACCGGTCGTCGCAGAGTGCGTAGACCCTGTTGTCGCTCAGACTCTTGGGATTCGATGGATCGTGCCTGAAATGCGTGAATTGACCGCTGTGCGGGTCGAACCGATCAAGACCGCCGGCGAACGTGCCGATCCAGAGGAATCCGGAACGGTCCTCGGCCATGCATTCCACGGTGTTGTCGGTGATCGAGTGAGGATCACGCACGTCGTGCGTAAAGTGCGTGAACGTTTCCGTAGAACGGTTGAGTCTCTCCAGTCCCCCCCGCGTCCCGATCCAGGGTATGCCGGATCTGGTGACAAATGCCGAGACCACATCGTTGTTAATGAGACTGGCCGGGTTCGACGGTGAGTGCACATAGTGGGAGAATGCACCGAGTTCGGGATTGAACCGGTCCACGCCGTGCTCCGCGGTCCCGACCCATATCAGACCGGACCCGTCCTGGTAGAGCGAGTAAAGCCTGTCATTGCTTAAGCTCTTCGGGTCGGATTCCTCATGCCTGAACCTGACAAAGCGTTCCGAGGCACGGTCGAACCTGTTCAATCCGCCGCGGACCGTCCCGACCCAGAGTACCCGCCTCCTGTCCTCAAGAATCGGCCAGACCCAGCTGTCGCTGAGGCTGCCCTGATTCTTCTCATCGTGCACATAGTGAATGAACGTCCCGGAATTCCGGTCGAACCGATCGAGCCCTTCATGCGTTCCGAGCCATATCTCTCCCATGTGGTCGCCGACCACGGAATACACCCTGTCGTCGGCGATGCTCGAGGGATTGGCGGGGTCATGCCTGTAGGTTATGATCCCGCCCGTGCGGGGGTTGCGACGGGTGAGACCGTTGCCGAGCGTTCCCGACCATATCTCGCCGAACGAATCTTCGTAGGAAGGACGAACGGCGCTGATCCGTTCTCCCTTCAGCGTAGCGCTGTCAAGAGAGACACGAGAAAACGTTTCCGTCAGCCTGTCAAACCGGTTGAGCGAGCGGGGATTTCCCACTGTTCCTATCCAGAGCGTGCCGTCGGGAGTTTCCCCGATCGATACGATCCAGCTTTCATCGAGCGAGTTCGGATCCCCGGGATCATGTTTGAACACCCTGAACCCGTAACCGTCATAACGGTTCAGCCCGTCCTGTGTCCCGAACCATATGAAGCCTTTGCTGTCCTGAAGTATGCAGTTGACGTCGGCCTGCGAGAGACCCTGTTTGACGGAAAGATGCTCGAACATCGTATGCCCCTGTGCCCCTGCCATCTGAACCCCGGCAAGGGCAAGGAACGCAATTGACAGGAGACAGGGAAACCCGCGCCCGGAACGCGCGCTCATCAGGCGGGCGCGGCCGCATGTCCGTGGTGTTCTCTGATTCGTGATGTCCATCGGGGTGCATATGGAAAGTGAAAGCCAGGCTCTCCGGGAACCGATCCCGGAGAGCCTGGCACAAGAGTCATCGCAACAGAAGACCAGCTTCCCGATCAGGAGATGCTCACCGGAGCATCATCATCTTCTTACTCTGAACGAAGGTTCCCGCTCTGAGGCGGTAAATGTAGACCCCGCTGCTCACTCCCATCCCGTGATCGTTCGTCCCGTCCCAGCGGACTTCGTAGGAACCCGCCGGCTGGACGTTCTGAACAAGCGACTTGACCACCTGACCGAGGATGTTATAGACCACGAGCGTCACATTCTGCTGTTCAGGAAGCTTGTAGGTGATCGTCGTCGTTGGATTGAACGGATTCGGATAATTCTGGTCCAGTGCGAACGTTGCCGGGACGTCAGGCGTCGCTGCAACCTCTCCACCATCCGCACTCTTCTGAAGGACCCCCGCGAAGGCCGTCCGGAGATTCACCTGCGTCTGGCCACCCACAATGATATCTTTCGCCAGAAATGCGCCGGTCGCTACCGACGCCCCGGTGAGCCAGAGCGTGCCGTTCTTCGCATAGATGTTGGCATACACTGTGCTCTTCGGACCGATTGTTACAGCTTTCGGCAGGCCGAATATGGGACCGTCCGTCCCGGCGACATAGAACATGATCTGCGACGCGTTGATGCCCGAACCTAGCGCCGGAGCGATTGTCGTATTCCAGATAGTCACGATCTGTCCGGCGACCCTCACTTCGCTCTGCGCGGCGAAGAGCATCTTCGTGTTTATTCCCGCGAGGAGATAATTGATGTTGTATGTCCCCCCTTTGAATGTCAGCGTCCCGCCATCAAGGATTGTGACGGTACCATAGCTGCCCGCCGTGATCGTCGTCTGACCATTGGAAGCAACGGTGACCGATTTGGTTCCGGCGGTTCCCGTGTTGAACGCAGGCAGCGATGTGACGACCGGGAGAGCCAGCGACGACGTCTGATTCCCAGTGATCGACGCACCGTTGTTTGTCAACTTATTGAACAGGATGTTGCTCTGTATTTTGTCTCCGGTGCCGAGTATGACCCTGTTTGCTTTCAGATTATACCCGCCGGAGGCGTTGTCGTATTTCCCGAGTGTCAGTTCCGCAGCCGGGTTTCTGGTGTTCGCCGGGAGGGCGTTGTTGACGACGACGCTCCCGGAGTTGATGTTCGTGCTGTCCGCGATCGTTATGCTGTTTGTCGCGAACAGAACCGCATCGGGTTGGAACGGCGCCTGCACGAAGACTGACTGCCGGAACTGCCGGGTGTAGGGAACCTGTGTCCCGGGTATGTTCCCTGTGGCATTCACTATGACCGGATAGGTTCCCGGCGTAGTCTGTATCTTGAACGTCGCGCCATATGCGCCACCTCCCTTTGAGACGACAGGCAAAGTCGTTTGTGTCCCATTGGGGAGAGTGATCGTCGCATTCACTGTCGCATCTGTAATAGCGCCAGCCACGCTCGGAATCGATGCGCCCGCCGCCTGCACGGGCGTGGCCCCCCCGGCCGTCAGCGAGGCCTGAACGAGTATCGAATCACCGGGGAGGTAGTAGGCCTTGTTGAATGTCACCTTCATCGTCACATCGGCGAACGCGGAAATCGAGAGACCGAGCGTCTCCTGTGTCGGCGAGTTTGTCGTCGTCCCCCCCGGTATCAGGACCCACCGGCCGGGGACCGGGTTCTGAATCTGGTAGAAATTGTACGTCGGGCCCCTGACAAACTGAATGCTGGTGAAGAACTGGTTTGGCACGGGTATGCTCGACAGATTCTCGGGTGTGATCACCGCGAAGCCCGGGGGAATGGTGAAGAGAGTTGTGGTATTCCACGTACCCGGCGCTGGAAGATTAAGGCCGTTCTGAGGGGGGACGAGGGCAAGTTCACCCGTGCTCCCCTGCCACTGGAACCCGGGGAGTATTGTCGTGGTCCCCGGATCCACAAGCCCTCCCTGCCACTGGAAACCTCCCTGCCACTGAAAGCCTCCCTGCCACTGGAATCCACCCTGGTACTGGAATCCGCCCTGCCACTGGAACCCGGGAGAGTTCGATGCAAGTGTCGTATCCGCAAGTATCTGCCCGCCGCTCAGATCTGCCCAGATCTGCTGGACGTCACGGTCGATCGTCGTGCTGTCAGCCAGAAAATACGCCCCTCCCGTTGAGTCGGCAAGGTGGCTCGAAATGTCCTGACCGACACTCCCGGCGAAGCCAAGCGTAAAGACAGGGGTCAGGGACGACCGAAGACCCTGGATCACGGTGGGACTGAGCGCCCCCGGAGAACTTGTCTCTTCCCCTGCACTCAGGAGGATCATGGCCCGTGCCTGGTTCGCAAGGGCCTGTGTGCCCGTCAAGAGTGATGTGCCCGCCTGAAGCCCCTGACCGACAGCGCTCGTCCCACCGATCGCCATCGCTTTGATTTTCGCAATAATGGCTTGCTTTGACGTAGTATCGGTGATCATTGCCAGCTGGGGTCCGACGATGACCGAGGTGGGAAGTTCAATCACGCCGACGCGATCGCCGGGTCTCATCCTGTTTACCAGCTCGGACGCGGCATTGACCGAGGGGGTGAATCCATCGTATGTCGCCGCAAATTGGGATGACCCGTCGACGACAAGGACCAGGTCGACACGGCTAGCGGGGATGTTCCTGTAAGCGTACCCTATCGCCGCGGTGTCGGGGGACTGAAGAATTCTCTTTGTGATCTCATCATAGACAATATACCCGTACATCGTGACGAAATCGTTCCCTGTCCCCATGAACGGTATGTAGGGTGCATAACCGGGGTTATAGATATCACCGAGACCGCTGAAGTGCCCCGCCTCGTGTGTGGTAACGTCCTGTATATCCTTCGGAGCGGTATTAGTGCCCGTCGGCGTGGTCACGTTGGCAAATGTGTAATATTGCGCATTGATTGCCATGTCTGCATCCGTCAACTCGCCGGTCAGAGCATTGTACCGGACGCGGGTGACGGCAATCGCCTGTGAAGGGGCGCCCGTAATTTTCTCCCAGGTGCTGTCCGGGCTTGGTGACCCCGTGATCCAGACGACGTTGTTGATACCGTCCGGATTCCCCCCCCATGTGGACACCGCCTGCGAAGGACCCTGGACTTCGGTGTACGCGATGGGTTTCACGGTCCCCCATGTGGCGAACGAGTTGCGTATGGCCTGGACCAGAGTAGGTGCGTTGGCAATTACGTTGTTGCTTATCTGGAACGATGCCTTCCCTCCGGGCCAGTGAAGCGGGACACCAGAGAGTGTCGTGTTGACGACGTAATGAGGACCGTAGATCTTGGTTTTTGTCCCCGAAATAAGGTCGGGTGAAAATTCCGACGTGTTGTTCCCCGGGTCCGTCGATGTCGCACTGATGTACTGACCCGGCGTGAGAGGCGAGGTCGGCGTGAGAGCGAACACCGCATTGCCGAGCGCGTCCGTCGTCACCGTCGTCGTCCCGATGAGCGTTTGCCCCTGACCGTAGCCTGATGCGTCGCCGGTCGGGTTCGAGAACACCTGAATCGTCAACGGTGTGGCCGGCCAGCTCACGATAGAACCACGTATGATCGTCGATTCGGGGACAGCGACATAGAGCAGAGGATAGTTCTGACCTGCGTATATGGTATCCGGATTCGCAGGAAACGGTTGCGGCGTCGGGTGGGCAGGAACCCTGTTGGGCGTAACCCCGTCTCCGCCCGGGACTCCGTCCGCGCTCCTGTCGATACCGAGCTTCAGGTTTCCAAATATCGAGTTGGAGAGTATCGAATTTCCCAGCGAGGGGGGGAAAGCCGGCTCGTTAGACTCGAGACACACACCTGCCCCGCTGTTGAACGCTATGATGTTCCCCTGACCGGAAACCAGACCACCTATCGGATTGTTGGTTGCCCCGCTTAATTTGATACCGTGACCGCCGTTCCCAAGTGGTGAAACGCCCGTCCTGTCAGAGCCGATATAATTTGACTGTATCGAATTCCCGGTGGGAGAGATCCCTGCGTTCACAATCTCAAGACCCACCCCTCCATTTCCCGATATGATGTTGCCGGCTCCGGGACCTCCGATCAGGTTGTTCTGTGTAAGCGCTGTCACACCAGAGAAGACCCCCCCCGCCATCCAGATCCCGTCATTCGTATTTGGGATCGCCGCGGTCCCTGCAGCGTTTGTGCCTATCAGATTCCCACGTATGATGTTTGACGACGACTTAATTTCGATGCCGTTCGTCCCGTTCCCCGAAATGACATTTCCATAGACTCCCGGCCCGCCGACGATGAATTGTCCCCCTCCGACAAATATGCCAATTCCGGCCTGGGCATTGCCGAGTGCAGCGGTGCCAGCTGCATTTGTCCCTATGTAATTCCCGTATACCATGCTTCCGGTGGTCTGGTCGAACGTCATGCCGTTCCGGCCATTGCCGGAGATGATGTTCCGTGCCGCCGGCGTGTTTCCCCCGATCACGTTGTAGTTTCCTGTCCCGGGAGCAGCCCCGTTACCGATGTAAACGCCGTCGGCTCCATTTCCCTCCGCCACCGTTCCTGTCGGGTCGGTTCCGATGAAGTTCCCCTGAATAGTATCGCCGTTAGCAGTTTCCAGGACGATTCCGGCGTCGGTGAACCTGTTGACAACCAACCCCCGGACCGCGCTGTTTCCTCCCAGAAGGACAAGCCCGTGGAGCACCGTCCCCTGGCCGTTGAGTTCAATCAGAAGAACCCCATTGTCTCCAACCGCGAGTCCGTTCGGGCGCGCACCCGGCTGCGAGTAGCCATCGATCACCACCTGATCCGTCAGCTGGGGGAGGGGTGAGGAGAGGGCGATGGTCTGAACTCCGGATCCAGGGATGCTGAACCGTATCCTATCGGGACCGGGATGAGAATTCGCTCTCACGATCGCTTCCCGCAGCGAACCGCTCCCCGCGTCCTGCGTGTTTGTGACAGAATCCGGAGGGAGGTTTGCTTCGACCTGAACATCAAGATAAGAGGAACCTCCGCGGTCACTCCCTCGCACTACGATGAGGTTGTCTCCAGCAATGAGAATGTTGTCTGGAACCGGGAAAACGAAGCTTGCACGGGTCGGGCAGTTTTCGTGAACTTGAAGCCCGTTCGAGACATCGGTGCCGTTAATGAATACCTGCACATCATTGTCGATGGCGACGCTTATTGCAAGATTGTTGGCCCCGGAGGGGAGACTGAAGTGCTTCCGCAACAGAATCTGGGTTAACACATCCCAATTTGTCTTGACGTATGCCGGGTTGTTGAGATCGCATCCTGCAATTGAGCCGAAACCAGCATTTCCGGTTGCCCATTGTGAATCATCGAATCCGAGAGTCTGATAGTTAGCCGGAAACTTAGCCTCGGTAGAGTCCTCCTGGTACCTGTATCCGGTTGCCAGGTAAGGTACCACGATGGCGTTCTGTCTCCCGATCAAAGTAATGTTTCCGAGCGCTGTTCCACCCACGAGCGCGACGGAATTGGAACTAAAGGATGAGATGGGGGGCAGAGTTGAAGGTAAGGCTGTCGAATTGAAAACTACGCCTGAGCCGTCTGTGAGATTGAAACTGGCATAACCCGGGTTCGTACCGGTGGTCGAGAAAGCATCGCCGAAGGTTTGATCATTATAAACAGTCAGCGTCGAGCTCGGATCCCGGTGATATGTGACGCTTCCCGTGACTCCCGGGTCGACGACAAGGTCAAGAGTATAGGATGAATAATCGGCCCGGCCGGGACCAGTTGAACTCGGGGTTTGGGCATCATCGTATGTCAGGGTAGCGATAAATGATGTCCCTCCCGCGGTTAACGGACCGCTGAAGTGGATGACGCGTCCGGTTGCAGTGACCGTTTGAACCAGCAAAACTGACATAAGAATTATGACAGCCCCGAAATCAGTATATCGATTTTTCATGATCCATCCCCTGTGTTTGTCAAGAGTCGAGTGTTTCGCGGACAGGACGCCCGGTTATTTCTGGTTTTGATCAACGATCGCCTTCTGCACGAGAGCGGTCATTCCCTCGAGCGTCATGTTTCCCCCGACCGTCAACTTTCCCGTAGCGTCGTCTTTTCTGACCGTGTACTTTCCCTGCTGTCCCGAAGAAACCCTGTAGTTCCCGCGCGTATCCTTCTCGGCGAATACGAGCACGCTCTCTCCCTGCTGGAATGTCGCCATGTGGCTGTATAATTCGCCGACGCCATCGACCTCTCCCCCCGGGACGACTATCGTGAGAGGCTGTCCCGTAGCCCCTCCCTTGACATACTTGTCGACGGACAGCGTGACGTTTGTGAGTATCCTCGAATGATCTTCGTTCCAGTGCGAGACGAGCGCACTGACTCTTCCCACCGCAACAATATCCGACTTGACGGCGAGCGCTGCGGGTGTCACTTCTATCGACTGGGCCCTGACGTTTGCGGCACTGAACGAGAGGACCGTGACGAGTGCGGCCGTCACAAAGCGTGTTCGTGTGATCATCGTTGACTCCCCCTGAAAGTTATTCAAATGGTGAGTGCCTCGGTGGTACGACAGCGTAATGTGCAGGAGATCTGTAAGCGTCGGAGTATCGGGAGAGGAAAACGGGCGCGGAACAGCGGGGCGGATAAAACAAAAAAGAGCGACGGAGAATCGCTCTTATTGAATGACGCAGAATACGTTCCGTCGGAATTGTGCCTTTGAATAAGTGATGGGCTTTCCGCGCGGTCTTATTCAGACGCAAGGCCAGGGGCAAAGGCACGCTCGACGGAACTGGAAAAGAACAGTGGAGTAAAATCTGATAATCATAACGAAACGCTTACCAAATGTCAAGCGCGGAGACTGTTGATCCCGCGGTCCGATGCGTGCGTTGATGCACATCACGAAAATGCCCGCACCGGTGTGAGAAGCCCGGGGAACCTCGCTCTTGCGATCATTCGCCGTTGTGCGCGGGGCTATTTTCTTTTTCCCCGCGGGGTCGTATCTTCAATATAACTGAAGTGACGTCGCGACGACAGTCGAAAAGCAACCGAACAAATCAGGGAGAGTGCAATGAACTTGCCGGGCTACGCATTTCTCGACGGGAAGATCGTTCCATATGCGGAAGCGAAAGTGGGAGTGCTGACGCACGGACTCAACTATGGGACGGCGGTTTTCGGGGGAATAAGGGCATACTGGAACGACGATGAAGGAGAGCTGTTCGTCTTCCGCCCCGTCGATCACTTCCGCCGGTTTCTTCAGTCCGCCGGGCTCCTCCGCATGGAACTTCCATACACCGCCGAGGCACTGGCGACATGCACGCTTGAGCTGCTTCGCTCAGAGGGACTCAAGACCGACTGCTACATCCGCCCCCTTGCATTCTACGGCGACGAGATCATCGGCGTCAGGCTCCACAACCTCACGCCGCGACTGGCGATCACCTCCGTTCCGTTCGGACTCTACGTCGAAAACGACGAAAACGCCCATTGTACGATTTCCTCCTGGCGGCGGGTGGACGACAACATGATTCCCGCGCGCGGAAAAATCGCCGGAGCGTACGTGAACTCCGCGCTTGCCAAGTCGGACGCACAGCTCTCCGGGTTCGACGAGGCGATCGTCCTGAGCCAGGACGGCCACGTCTCAGAAGGATCGGCGGAGAACATATTCCTCGTCAGGAACGGGGTCGCGGTCACCCCCCCGATTTCCGAGAACATACTCGAGGGGATCACCCGGCGAACGATAATCAATCTTCTGAAAGACGAGCTGGGGATGGAGGTGCAGGAACGGTCGGTGGACAGGACGGAGCTCTTCCTCGCCGACGAGGTGTTCTTCACGGGGACGGGGGTGCAGGTCATCGCGGTGACCCGCATCGACCACCGGCCGATCGGAACGGGAAAAATGGGGAACGTTGTCAGGCAGATCAGGGAGCTGTATTTCAACATCGTCCGGGGAAGAGTCGTCCGGTACCGTCCGCACTGCGTTCCCGTGTACAACTCGGGGACAGGGGTGAAGAGCGAGAACACCGGAACGTTCGCACGGAGCAGCAGAAAATAGCCCTGCTCTCCTTCAGTGAAACGGGCGGCCGCGAGAGCGATGCCGCCCGTTTGCGTTCAGCTATCTGTTCGCCGGGTGGATTCCTGCCTGATCGAGAAACTCCCGTATCGCCGCATAGGCCGAAACCATCTGATCCCGCGTGAACCCCCCGTGCCTCCCCCCCGGGATCGTCACAAGCCGGTTCGTCACGCCGGCCGCGGTGAGCGCTTTATGCAGGTGCACCGCCTGCGAATACGGAACGAGCTGGTCATTATCCCCGTGAATCGTCAGCACGGGAGGAAGACCGGCCCGGACATACGAAAGCGGTGAAACGCGCGCCGCCACCTTTTCCCTTTCAGGGAGGCTCCCCAGCCAGTTCACGGCGTAGCTCTGCCGGTTCGGCCCGGTGAGAAGCTCGTTCACGTCGGTAATCCCGAACCAGTTGACTATCGCAGCGACCTTCATCGTGGGGAGCGCATCATCCCATTCCTTCGATGCATCGAACCCCGCCGCGGCGTCGACCATCCCCGTCATCAGTGCCAGATGCCCCCCCGCGGATCCTCCTGTGACGATAATGCGCGTCGTATCGAAACCGTACTGCTTTGCGTGCTCGTAGAGCCAGCGCAGCGCCTGGCGGCAGTCCTCGACCGCCGCAGGGGGAGGGGAAACCCTTGCCATCCGGTACTCGACGTTTATCGCATGAAACCCCATGTCGAGGTAGGGAAGAATTTCGAGAACCCTCTCCTCCTTTGACCCGCCCACCCAGCCTCCGCCGTGGATGATAATCACCGTGGGAGCGACCGTGCCGCGGGGATTCCGGGTATATACGTCGAGCTTGCATTCATAGTTGTTCGCGACGGAGTAGACGACGTTGGGTGTGACCGTGTAGTTCATCATCATGTCGATAGGCGAGGCGGAAGGAGCCGTCTGCCCCGGGGAAGAAATTGCCGCGAGCGAGAGAAGAAGAGAGAGAAGCAATACACTGCGCATGGAAGTATTCCTGGTTGTTGTGATTGGATCGGCGAAAGGAAACGAATACGGCTTTACGATGCGCAAGACGTGCGATCACTTTTTCTTCAAGAGCGACGTCCCCCTTTCGACGAGCGCTGCGGCCCGTTCCAGCACTCCGGCGGCGATTGCGACCTGATCGGCCGCCTCCTTCCACTTTCGCGCCTCGATCGCCTCCCGCACTCCCGGAAGCGTCTTCACGCCGTATCCGGTATACCGTCCGGGCGCGTAGATTTCATGAACGTACCAGGGCCTTCCGGGCAACCCCTCCTTCGTCGTCAGTGTCCTCTCGAAATCCATGAAAAGCCTGTCGAGCGCCCGGGCGGTTTCTGCCGGGAGAGGACCTCCGCCGGAGGCCCCCCCCATCCACGCTTCGCCGAACCGGTGCGTGCTCCTTTCGAGAGCCGCCAGAGCGTTCTGGAGCGGGGAGAAATCAAAGTATGGAACGGGGTCTTCGGATTTCGGCGCGACCCGCGGATCCTTCGGGTCCGCGGAAAGTTCGAACGTCTTCTCGCGGACATTCCTGTTCAGCTCTTCCGTCGACTCACGCATGTCGTCGGCGAGCTTCATCACCTCCCCGACGTAGCGCCCGATCGTCTCGGTGAAGTCGCCGAAATCGAGCGGAAGGACATTCGCGTCCGCGAGCCGGAGCACGATCCTGCCGGCGGTCTGCGCTTCCGTCACACCGTACACAAAGCCGGGGTCGCCGAACCTCGCATAGTGATCGAAGGAATCGTACGCGGAATGATAGGAGCCCCCTCCGTCCTCCCCGCCGTAGCCGATGTTCATCGACGCTATGCCGAGATGCTGGAGGAATGGGGAATAATCGGATCCCGAGCCGAGCGCACCGATCCTCAGGTCCGCCCGTTCCCGGATTCCCTTTCTCTCCGTGCCGGATGCATGGAGTATCTGCGCCGCCCTTGCGCGTTCGGACACGCTCACGTGAGTTTCCGGGTCCGTCACCTCCCGTGCAACCTGGTTGATGAACAATTCGAGCGTATGGGACCCGCCGGCGGAGAAGAAGCCCCTTCCGGTTCCGTCGGAATTGACGTACACGGCCGCTTTGCCTGCAAGCTCATCGGCATGCGTCTCCACCCATTCGGTGGAGCCCAGCAGCCCGGGTTCCTCACCGTCCCATGCGCAGTACACAATCGTCCGCTCCGGACGCCACCCCCCCGCAGCCAGGACGCCCACACCACGGGCCTCCTCCATCATCGACACCAGACCGCTCAGGGGATCACCCGCGCCAAACACCCACGCATCCTGATGATTCCCCCGTATGATCCACTCTCCGGGTTCACTGCTTCCCTTCAGCATTGCGATCACGTCGCGGATGGGCGCCATGTCCCATGAAAACTCCAGATTCATGTGGACGGCCGCCGGACCCGGCCCGCAGTGATACGTGATCGGGAGCGCCCCCCGCCACTCCTCAGGCGCCACAGGCCCCCCCATCGCGGAAAGGAGCGGGAGCGCATCGGCGTACGATATCGGAAGGACGGGTATCGTCGTCAGCACCCGCGCCTCGTTCATCGGAATCCGCTTTGCGTTCTTCGTGGCGCCGACAAACGGCGTGAGCGGGTCCCCGGGGTACAGCGGCATGTCTTCGACAGACCCCCGCTGACCGCCGAACCTGTTCCGATACGCACCTTCCGGGTACACATCCCCCCGGAAATACCCGTCGTCACGGGGGTCGGAATAGATGATGCATCCCAGGGCACCGTGCTCCGCCGCAACCTTGGGCTTGATGCCGCGCCAGGCGCCCCCGTACCGGGCAATGACGATCTTCCCCTTCACGTCGATCCCGCGCAGGGCAAGCTCCTCGTAGTCCTTCGGGACACCGTAATTGACGTACACGAGCTCGCCAGCCACGTCGCCGTCGCACGAGTAGCAATTGTACAGCGGAAGCTGTTCGGCTGTCTGGCCTGACGTCGTGTCCCCCGGGACGGGAGGTTCAGCAAGGACCGCGCGGTACGACGTCGGACGGGTCATTTCGAGAACCCGGAGCTTCGGCGTCGGGAACAGGACCGTGAATTCCTCGACATGCGTGTCGTATCCCCATGACCGAAAGAGCGACGCGATCATCGACACATTCTCCGCATCCCCCTTTGACCCGACGTGATGCGCGTGCGAGGAGAGCTGTTTCATCCAGTCGCGCATGTTGTCCGCCTTCAGCGAGGCGTCGAACTTCACTTCGAGAGAGCGTTCGCTCAGGGCACGCGCGCTGTCGAACCCGGCCATCGGCTGGGCGGCCGCACGGAGACAGATGGAAGCGAACAGAAAGGCGAGAATCATAGCGGGTCGCGGCACACTCATCATCTCTTCCCCTTATTGTGATGCGGATATGCGGACAGGAAGACGCCCCCAAGATAATCACCGGCACCTCCGAAAGCAAAGGCAGGGCTTGATTTTTGCGTGTTTGATTTTCGCGCAAGGAAACAGTAGTTTTTCCCGCCACGGAATTCACACAGAAACGACAGCGAGAGGGAGCCCACCATGCGGACACAGACTATCGTTCTTGTTGCTGCGCTTGCGGGAACCCTCACATCCGCCGCACGGGGGAATCGTCCGGCTGACGTCGGACGGCTCGACGACGATAATCAACGGGACATTCGACTGGGTCTATGACGGGGAAGGGACGACACGGCACCTGTTCGGGCTCCTGACAACATACCTGACCGATCATCTCCCCCCCGGTCCCCGGCAGAACTGACACGGCGTCAGTGCGACCGGAGTTTCGAGCGACCGGTCTCGCAGCGCGCGGCGGAGGGTCTTTTTCATTTACGGACAATTCTCTATATTGCGTCCGGCATTACTCATTTCCGAGCGAGCTCATGAAAACCGGAGACCGAAAGCGCCGGCCAAAGCGACGGCAGGCGGCAACACCGAAGAAGGAACGGATCTCCGGGCCGGCTGGAGAGAAGGTCTACTGCACGGAATGCGGCACAACGCTGGAGAACTTCTGCTTCTCCGACGGTGCCGACGATCTCGGTGCTATCCGGAAGACACTTGCCCAGTGCAGAAAGAAGGGGAAATTCTCGGGTGACTTCTGCTCGAAGCTCTTCATCGCGCACCCTGAAGCCGTGAGCGACCCGGATCGCGACCCCGACGACGATCCCGGCGCATAATCTAACCTGACACCCCGTCTAAATCAAACCACCCACGCAAGGAGACCGCCATGCTCCGTGTACGCCTCGTTCCCGCCGCTGCTCTTTTGATTGTAACAACCTGGGTTGCAGCCGGGCCCGGAAGGGGATGGGCACGCGCCCAGGATGAACAATCCCTGACGCGTGACGAAGTATCCGTCATCAAAAAGAAGCTTGTGGCAGTCCTCGAGGCGCTGGGGCAGCCCGCAGGATACTCCCTGGAACACGAGGACTTCAATCTCCCCACGGAGGCGTACAAGAATTCGGGGACGGGAAAGTTCAGTCTGACGGGCGCCTCCGCAAACAGGAGGTTCGGGACCGAGAAGAAGACCGAAGAAGAGAGCAAGGATCTGCAGAAGGAGTATCAGAAGAAGATCGCGGAGGCGCAGGCAAAAGGGGATTATGCGGAGATGTCCAGAATCGCCATGGAGATGCAGCAGAAGTCGGGTCAGATGCAGCTCAAGGCAACCGAGGGGCACAAAGACCCCGTGCAGGTCTCCGTCTCCTTCAACAGCAATCCCGGGGCGGTCATCGATCCCGACATGGTCGTTTTCGAACGTCCGGGCGTCATCGCGCTGAAATCCGGCGTCGAAAACGGCTCGGAGCGCATCGCCGTCTACTGTGATCCGGTGTCTCTGAAGGACACAAAACAGATGTCCCGCGTGGAGATGAAACAGCCGGAAGGGGGCGTTGCGAAAAAGACGCTCGTGCTGAACGTGACGATCGAGGTGACGGGTCCCACCGCGGGGATCGAGCCGTGGGTGAAGCTTGTCGACGTGAAGAAGGTTCTCGCACAGATCGATTCAGGGAAATAGAATCGGCCCCTCATGCCTTCGCCCCGACAGACACGAACCGGCGGAGCAGGCTTTCGCGGAACGCTTGCCGGAGCGCAACACGGAGGGGCGCTCCCCCCTGGAAGAAATTGACTTTCACGGAGCCCCTGTGTAGCTTGTTGCATCATGCCGGAGCTCAGACAGAACATCATTACCCGCGAGTGGGTGATTATCGCGAAGGAGCGCGCGCGGAGGCCCGACCAGTTCATCCGCCCGAAAAAGGAGTCGGATCCCCTCCCGCAGTTCGATCCCGGGTGCCCTTTCTGCCCGGGCAACGAGGCGATGAGCGCCGCGGAAACGTACAGGGTGGCGGACCGGGACGGATGGAAGGTGCGCGTCGTCGAGAACAAGTTCCCCGCGCTCTCGCAGGAAGGGGACCGGGTCAGACGGGTCGACGGAGTGTTCCGCTCAATGTCGGGCGTGGGGTTTCACGAAGTCGTTGTTGAGAACAGGCGGCATGATCTCTCTCCCGCGCTGTACTCCGTCGAAGAGTTCAGGACGATACTCGGCGCCTACCGCGCGCGCTACATGAAGATAAGGAAAGATCCGCGCGTCGAGGCGATCATCATTTTCAAGAACCACGGCGAGTCCGCCGGGACTTCGCTTGTGCATCCGCATTCACAGATCACTGCAACCCCCATCGTCCCGACACAGATACGACACAGGATGGACGAGGCGATCCGGTTTTTCGACGAGACAGGGGACTGCGTGTTCTGCACGACGCTCAGGCGGGAGCTTGCGGACAGGCACAGAATCATCGCCTCGACCGACTCTTTCGTCGCATTCATCCCTTACGCCGCTCTTTCGCCGTTCCACCTCTGGATCTTTCCCGTGCGCCACTGTTCATCGTTCGACGAAATCGAGGAGTATGAGATCACGGACCTCGCAGCGACGCTCAGGACCGTCCTCGGGAAACTGTATCACGGCCTGAACGACCCGGACTACAATTTTTCCATCCGATCGATCCCGGCGCGCGAAGGCCAGAGGGAATACTTCCACTGGTACCTCACCGTCATCCCCCGCATCGTGCGGACCGCAGGGTTCGAAATCGGGAGCGGCATGTACATCAATACCGCGATCCCCGAGGAGAGCGCGAAGTTCCTGCGCGACGTCAGCGTCGACTGAAGGGGACTCCCCCCTACAAGTGACGCGGGGCCGCTCCCCGCGGCCCCGCCCGATCAACAGCATGTTTCCCTCCCCGTCTCAGCTCCCCATCATGGACATGGCGCTCAGCCCGAATATGCCGAAGACGACCATCGTCAGTATCGCCGTCAGGACGAAGTACACGATGATCAGGACGATGATCGACACAACCATGTAGGGCACGACTTTGTCCTGCGGCGTCTTCATTGTGTGCGGGAGCCCGAGATACAAGAGATACAAGCCGTAGAGGCCCGCGATAAGC
>Ga0182021_10003971_pt1 | contig 17357 bp, 14 predicted proteins | sample 612E3MmetaG_FD_120493 | JGI IMG/M metagenome (GOLD analysis project Ga0182021, IMG submission 120493) | Permafrost microbial communities from Stordalen Mire, Sweden - 612E3M metaG (Illumina Assembly) | ecosystem: Environmental > Terrestrial > Soil > Wetlands > Permafrost | place: Sweden...
CCTTCTTCCCGGTCTTCTTGTTTCTGAACGAGTCCATCTCCATTTCCTCATCCTTTCCTTGGAACTCCCAACTCTTGCTTGTCAGGAACTCGCGAACTCTGGAATAGGTCACTGCTATTTTGAACACGTTTTCTACTTCCAAGACCAACGCCTCTCCCGATCTCTTTATTGTATACTTTCTCATCAAATAATAGTATGTCGGTTGCATTACTGCTTGCGCGCGCTTTGCCCCCAAAAGCGATAAACGGTAAATTGGTCTTCAAGCAAAGACAGATAGTTTTTAAGTTTGGATTTATGTCAACTGCGGCGTTATTTGGGCGAGAGATAGCTCAAGCTACTTCAAGTTTAGCCCATTCACCCAAAAGTTGGGAGTGCGGTTTTCTAAGTTGACACATAAACGCGGTAGACGAAGTGCTAAATCAGAAGAGATTCGCAACCAATGGCAGGCTGCCCGCAAGTATGTGCAAGACCAAGCCTTCTTTGAATTAACTGTTTCAGTTGGTTGCAAAGAACTGTAAGTTGATGCGTTTCGAGTTCTTCCTGGTTCTTGCAGGTTGTTGCGTCTTCAGCTAGTGCATCTCTGGTTCAACAAGCGGCAAATTCCTAAAAAAGGTTAAATTCGCCACTGGAGTGGCGGGCCCGCTGGGATTTGAACCCAGGATTCTCGGCTCCGGAGGCCGATGCCTTAATCCGTGCTAGACTACGAGCCCAACCGCACCAGAACAGAACCTTTGCAGATTTAAGCCGTTCGCTACTGCTCCTCAACTAACTCCGAATTAATCCACCAAGCTTTCTTCTTCCCTGACCGCTCGCCGCCGTAGTAATCAAGGACGGGCTTGCCGAGTTGTTTCTGGCTGGCTTTCTGGATTTTCTGCAGCCGATTCAATACGAGCCAACGGTTAATCTTCATGTAATCTGCCAACTCAGGAGTGGTTGCGCCCTTGTAGTGCATGAGGTAATCCACGATTTTGCGGTCCACATCGTCAAAGCAGAAGCTATGCGGGTCTACTTTGCGGTCGCCATAAGTGAGAAGCTCCAGGTCAGCGAGGTACTTGCGGATCCCGCCCAAATCCGCCTCGATTTTGCCCATACGCGTCTCCAGCTCCAGAAGTTTGTTGGCTTTGGGTGTTTTCTGCAGTTTCTCCATTATAGCTTCCCGGATGAAGTCACTTCGGTCACCTTCGGGAACCCGCAGGATAAGCTCTTTGTATACATCATCCGGAACCTTTGCTGAAACCACCTTAACCTCGCCGCTCATCATTTCACCGTTATCTATCGTTATGTTGTCTTAGTATTTCATGATTTCTTCAAAAACGGTTTGGATTTGGAGATTTAGTAAAACCTTAAATGCGTTATCCACCGAGTTTTATCTGGGTTGATAATGTCCAGAACCACAATCAGCCTGATTAAATGTGACGTCGACTCTCTCGCGGGCCACCATATTGTCCCTAAACCTCTTTTCAAAATAGCTGAAAGAAACTTGGCAAACGCTTCGTAGAAGTGAAAAACGCACAAGGATAAATCGGTTTATGGCTGTGGACCTGTTTGCCCCGCGGTTTTCACGAGCAGGCGGCACCGGTTCTCGGTTATTTCCAGGATTTTTCCGCGGAGTTCTTCCCCGGAAACTTTTTTTGTTTTCAAAAGCTCGGTTTTCTTGGCGAGTTCCGCGTCTCCTAAGAACTTGAACCAGGCTTCGAAGTCTCCCCGGTTAAAATGGAATTCGACAGAATCAACATTGATTTTGCTAATTTTGTCGCAGAAATCTAAAAGATTCTTCGCGTAGAGGTTAAGAGGTTTACCTATTCCACCGTAAAAATGAAATGCCCTATCCGAAGGAGTTAACGCCAGAATTCGCAAAGCGGTCTCTTTGGTAACTTCAGGTAAACCTAACGCTTCTTTACCCTTCTCAGTTACGACATATTGCCCTTTCTGTGGAGACTCAGCGTATTTCATTTTAACTAAGCCGATGAGGTGCATTTGGACCGCTGGTTGCTCTTTTCCTGTCTCTTTCGCAATTTGGCTGGCTTTCACGGGCTTTTCGTGAAGCAACAGAGCTTCAAGTATCTCGCGTCTAACTGGGGATAAATCCATTTGTGCACTCTCCAGTTCCACATATATGCGTGGTCTCTAATCAAACTTTTCTACAGTTCCTATTTAGAAGGTCGGCTTCGGTTAGTTTAGTAACCTTAAGAAACTAGAATAAGCAAAGTATTAGTAGAAACAAGACACACTTGCTTTAGATTGGAAACGGTGTAAAATGCGATGAAGATTGCTGTTTTCGTTTATGAATACCCTCCCAAAATTGTCGGCGGGCTGGGAACTTACGCCGCGGAAATAACCCGCAAATTCGTTCTCAACGACCACGACGTGACAGTCTTCACCATGAACGACGACGCTGGCACGCTTCCAACGCGCGAAATCTGGCGGGGCATCGAGATACACCGCCCTCTTCACCTTGATATCTCCGACTCGTTGCCTGATGTAATCGCCGAAGACATCCGCAAATGGGGCAGAGGCATCCACTTGTTTGGCAAGCTCATGGTCTACAATTACCTTTCTGCATCGAAACTCGTCAATGAACTCATAAAGAAAGAAGGCATGAAATACGATATTGTCGTCGCGCATGACTGGCTCTCTGCCATGGGCGGGATAACCGTGAAGAGAGAAACTGGACTTCCCTTAGCTTTTCATGTTCACTCAACAGAACAAGGCAGAACCATGGGAAACGGCAGCAGCGTAGTAAGCAACATCGAACTCCGCGCTGGCAACATGGCAGACCTAGTTGTTACAGTGTCATACGCGATGAAGGACGAGTTGGTTCAACTTGGATTCCCAAAAGAAAAGATCCAGGTCAGCTATAACGGCGTAGACCCTCAAAAGTACAACCCTGAAGGCATAACAGCGGAACAGACCCGCAAAATCCGCGCCCTCTACGGCTTAAATGACGACGATTTCATGATTCTATTTTTAGGTAGACTCGTGGGCGTGAAGGGTGTTGACAAACTTATAATGGCAATGCCCCATATCCTGCCCAAGTTTCCAAAAGCGAAACTCGTCATCGTAGGAGTCGGTGACTTGCAAGAGTACCTGCAAAACTTAGTCAAGACAATACGGCTAGACCAGTATGTGAGATTCCGCCTCGACTTCATCCCCGAGGAAGAACGCATACTCCACTACGCAGCATGCGACATAGCCGTATTTCCCAGCTTCTACGAGCCTTTCGGTATAGTTGCCCTAGAAGCTATGGCCATGGAGAAACCTGTCGTCGTCGGCGCAGCAGGTGTAAGCGGAATGCGCGAAATCGTAATTTGCTGCGGAGAAGAACAATGCGGCTACCACGTCGACCCCAACAACCCGTCTGACATCGCATGGGGCATCACTAACGCGTTGGAAAGTCCAGAAAAACGCAAGTGGCTGGGAAAAAACGGCAGAAAGCGAGTTCTGAAAGAATTCACGTGGAGCAGGATAGCCGAGAAAACTGTGGAGCTCTACGAAAAAGTCGTTAACCGCTGATGCGTCGTGACGAAACAGAAATCGAGAACTAAATCGGCAGATTCACGGCGGAGAATCGCGAGAGAAGCAGCGACCCTCCTATATCTTGGAATAGAGAAAGAGTACAAGCAAGCTAAACTGAAGGCAGCCGCCAACTTGGGCGTTCACGTTCTTCCCTCAAACATCGAAGTCGCCATAGAACTAGATCAAATCGCCGGTGAAACTGAAGGTCCTGCCAGAACAGAGCGTTTAATCCAGATGCGGAGCGACGCCCTGAAAATCATGAAGATTTTGCGGGCTTCTTGTCCCGTTCTAATTGGGAGCGTTTGGCGGGGAACCATTCGCAGAGGCAGCGACATAGACATTGAAGCCTATAATGAACAACCTGAAGCCCTCATAGAGCTGCTCAAGGTCGGAGGCACTAAAGTGCTGAAAACCCAACAAGTGACAACGAATGAGCACGGAAAAACTTGTTCGTCTATCCATGTTTACGGGGAATCTTTGGGCGGATACCCAGTTGAAATCGTAATCCGTCCTCTAGAGGCCGCAGGAAAAAAACGAACCTGCGACACTTTTGGCGACGAAATCAAAGGCTTAACCATTCAAGACCTGGAAAAACTGCTTAAAGAGTATCCGGCAAAACGTTTCCTCCCATCCTAACCCGAAAAATCGCCTGCCCAATCTTTTATACCATCCAAATCTGGCTTTACAAGCAAAAAAGCACATAAACCCCAATTTCCACTATTTTCTGCAAGAGCCATCCATATCACGGGTGTCCTTGTTGGAAGTCGAAAAAAAATCCATGAAAAAAATGTTTCCCAACCTAATTAAGGAACTTGAGAACAGCGAAAACAAAGTTCCAATAGACGGCGTTAGAGCGGACGCCGCCGAAGCTGAAGAGGGCGTCACGGGCGTTGAAGAGACCCTGATTGAACAAGCCGAGAACGCCGCGTCCGACATGTTCCGCCACTACAACCCAACAGTCGTGGACTTCATCCGTCGATGCGACACAAACGCCCAAGCCGAAGAAATCGTTGCCTACCTGCAGAAACGGGGCGAAGTCACCGCAAAAGAAGCCAACGAGATCAGAAAGCAACTCAAGAAAGACGGGCTGCGAAGTTTCGGACCCAAAAAAGAAGAAGACTACTACTTCAAGCAAGGCGGAATCTGCTAAACCTCCAAACCGCTAAATTTTAGATTAGCTTCCTGTATGGTTTTTCAGAAGTTGAAGAATAAATTCTGCCCCTAAATTCTGAATTTTTGCCTTTCAGTTCACACATTCTTAATTTTACGCGAAAGCCTAAATACATGCAACGCGTACCATGGTCTAAAAGTAAATAAACAAGGTCACCTTAAAATAGTGAAAACTGTCAACTGAGGAATTCAAGTGAAGAAAACCGCCGTAGCCCTCGCATTAATCGTTCTTTCAATGGCTATTTTCCTGCCCTTCATATTTAACAATCAGGCAGTCAACGCCCAGACAAATTACAGCATACAAACGGTGAATCACACCGTTCAAGTCTTGTACTCTGGGCAAGTCGTCATCACAGAAAACATCATATTGTCTGGACAAGTGCCTAGCAGCTTTGAGCTTGGGCTTCCATTCAAGTACGGTTCCTCTGTTCTAGAAACCTTAGCTTACGACAGTAACTACAAAGTTCTCACGGTTACCCAAGGTGTGCAGTTTCAAAGCCAAAGCGGCTTCTATGGCGTCGTAGTAACCCTGCCATCCGGAACATCTAACAATTTTACCGTAGTTATTATTCTATCGAACGCCGTTATCACACAGACTTTGACATCCTACAATCTCGATTTCCCAGCATACCTCGGATTTGCTCAAACCGTGAATAGCTGCAATGGCAACGTATCCTTACCCAATGGCGCATACATCGTGGGTATCGACAAACCTGACGGCGTAGTTAACGCAACTAACTACCAAACGTCGAACTTGGCAGCCTTCACTTATGCACCTGCAACAGCAACTTTCACGGCGGGACTTGGATACATACAGCTAATAAATTTCCCGACATTAGACCGCCAAATTAACATAGGTCCCTCGGGAAGCGTATCTTGCACTGACTCGTATAAAATCGTCAACAACTCCACGTCAAGCATCAGTTCACTCCTAATCAATGTACCCGTTAGTTCTGAAAACTTTGTTGCGAGAGACCAGTTCGGCAGTGTCTTGTCCACTTCAATTCAGCAAGTTAACGGTCTTGTGCTCGTGCAAAACGTAACTTTAGCAGTAACACTGCTTGCCGGGGAATCCACCTTAATGACCCTCGACTATTCCCTCCCAAGTATTTCTCACGGTCAATTCACCCAATACAACTTAAACTTCGACTTATTCGCTTATTTCAACTACTACATTGATTCATCGTCAGTTACAATAACTCCGCCGGAAGGCGCAACCATAACGAATCCTACCTTCTCCGAAATAGGATTGACTTCCAACTTGAACCGGAACGCCTTCCAACAATCCTTGACAATAAACAAAGACGGCGTTAGTTATGTGGACAGCGTTATCCCCGCTGACGACGTCGTAACCGTCACATTTGATTATAACGCGTTGTGGATAGCTTTCCGGCCGACATCTTGGATGTGGGCAGTAGCCCTCGTCGGCGTCGTTGTTGTGGCTGTCTGGAAGAGACCAAAAGCAAAAGCTGCGGCAGCCCCTACAATGGCAGTAGTTAGAGTCGCGCCTGGCGTAACTCTGAATTCGGAACACATAAAAGAATTTGTTGAAACATACGAAGAAAAACGCAAAGTGACTCAAGAACTACGCTCGCTTGACGCCAGAGCGGAGCATGGAAGAATCCCAAGACGCCGATACAAGGTCCAACGCAAAACATACGAGCTTCGTCTGGAAACACTCTCACAGAAAATAGCTCAGCTTAAAGCGATACTTCGCAGTGCTGGCGGCAGCTACTCGGACATCGTTCGGCAAATCGAAGCAGCTGAAGTTGAAATCAACGAAACTGAATTGAGCCTGCAAAACATTGAAGTACGTCACGAATCAGGTGAAATCCCTCTAGACTCCTACAAGAAACAGTTGACAGACCTGGAGCGGCGCAAAGAAAAAGCTAATACTACATTAGATGGACTTCTGCTAAGACTCCGTGGAGAAGCTCGATAGTTCACCACTATCCTTTTATTTCCCTTTTTGGCATTTGACAAATCCAACAGAGGTAAGAAACATGGTAAAGATACAAGTAGACCAAGCAAAATGCAACGGATGCGAAACCTGCGTCAACACATGCCCCATCGGTGAATACGAAATGAAGAACGGCAAATCCACGCCAACTAAGCCTGATGAGTGCTTAGTCTGCAGAGCATGCGAAGCACAATGCCCACAAGGCGCAATCCAAGTAATCGAGTAAGCAACTGACTGGCCTAACCCGTTCCCAAGTCCGTTAGCCCTTCCAACAGAAGCGTTAACTGACCCTTATTTTTTATTAAATTCTCAGGAATCCTGCTTTTTTTCTTCTTGAAATATTCGGTTCACATATTCGCCCAACGTGAGGTTCTTCCTTTTAGCCAGTTTCTTAAGAGCACTGCTGATTCCCGTACTGTACTGGACCGCCTTCTTTGGTTTCTCAGCGATATCCGCCGGTAAATGGAGGTTGGTTGCCACTTTGCGAAGGACCAGTTTCCGCAGCGAATCCACTTTCGGCTCAAACTTCAACTCGGTGGGCAGGTTCATGGCGAAGTCGGCAATTTCATAGGAGGCAAAGGGTAACCGCAGCTCCACATCGTGGAAACCGCAAATCTTCTCATCCCGTTCGATGTTGCTTTCATGAATCACCACAACGTCATGAAACATCGTTTTTCTCACTGCCAAATCGCCCTTCGCAATATATTCGATTACGTAGCGTTGGTAGCCTCCGAAAAGCTCGTCGGCACCTTGACCTGCAAGCATTACCCTGTACCCTGCATCGGCAGTTTTCTGCGCATTCCAAAAGAAAGGCACACCAACGGCAGCTTTGATGGGGTCAGGTTCCTCGATAAGTCCGACAACTTTGGGAGTAACCATTTCGAGGTCTGCCTCCCTGAAGATGTGAACTTGCAGCGGCAACCCAAGTAAATCTGCCGCTTTGCGAGCTTCGTCCGTTTCGGACTGACCCTCCAAACTCACGTGAACCAAATGAACATCCACGCCACATTTTTGGGCTAAACAGGCAACGACGCTGCTGTCCAAACCGCCAGAAAAAGCGACCGCGACTTCCCTTAGACCAGAAACCCGCTGCCTCACGGATTGTTCTAACAGTTTCTGTAGCTTTTTTGCCGCGTCATCCATGCTGATTGGCTTCGGTTCAGAAAACGTTAGTGTTAGGACGGGTTTGAATTTGAAGCCTTCTTTGGTGACAGTTCCTAAATGTCCCGGTGGGAACGACTTGGGTTCAGTGATGCCTAGTTTCCAGAGGGTTTTGCGGTTCGACGCCAGTGCTGCTATGTTTTGTGTCTCGCCATAATAGAGCGGCTGAACCCCAACAGGATCTCTAGCCGCCAACATTTTTTCAGCCTCAGCAATGACCAGTGCAAAATCGCCTTCAACGTCTCCAAGAAAAGCTGAGGCTGCTTTCTCGTAGTTACCTTGAATTTTAGTGGAAACGGCATTGATTGTGGTGCCCTTTGTCGTTGGCGTGTATATTCTGCCTTCAAATGCGATCAGGGCGTCTTGCGTTTTCGACATTTGGGCGTCAACTGATTCGGAAGCTGTTGAGGCAGAACCCACGGCAACGGCTGAGTCTAATTCTTGTTGACAGAGGAATTGGGCGTTTTTACCAGTTGCAATTCCAACTGGTGTCGCTAACCAATAATGACAATTGCTTTCTGGCAAGCTCTTCGCAAGTACAGATGCAACCGCAGAAACCGCGTTTCCGCCGCATTTATCCAAAACCGCAACCGTAGTCCGCATGTCAAACCATCCTCCAGTTCAATACTGTGCACTATACCCTTTGGTAAAACATTAATCTTTAACCCGCATAACAATCTGCAAGGAGACTCACACTTGCCAATATTACCCATAGACACAGGTCGATACGGAACCCCCGAAATGCTCAAAGTTTTCCAGGAAGAAACACGCGTCCAAAAACTGCTAGATGTCGAAGCGGCTTTGGCTTGGGCACACGCCGAAGTAGGCGATATCCCCAAAAAAGATGCTCAAAAAATCGCCGAAATGGCCTCCACAAAATACGTGAAGATAGAACGCATTAAAGCTATCGAGAAAGAAATCAAACACGACATCGCCTCACTTGTCCGGGTCCTTTCGGAGCAGTGCGGTTCAAGCTGCGCATATGTACATTTGGGCGCCACAAGCTACGACATCGTGGACACCGCGAACGCTTTGCAACTGAAAGATGCGTTAACAGTGTTGGATGAGAAACTGTTCGCGTTGAAGTATGTCCTGCAGCAGAAGGCGGAAAGGTACAAGGAAACGGTGATGATGGGCAGGACACATGGACAGCACGCTTTGCCCATAACGCTGGGTTTCAAATTTGCGGTTTGGGGACGCGAAATCGAACGTCACATTCAACGTCTTAAGGAATGCCGAGAACGCGTTTTGGTCGGCAAGGTCAGCGGCGCTGTGGGCACGCAGGCAAGTCTCGGCGAGAATGCTGAACGCATCCAAGAGCTCGTAATGGTGCGACTGGGTATCCACGCGGCGGAGATTTCGACGCAGATTGTGCAGCGGGACCGCTATGCCGAATTCATCTGCGACCTTGCGCTTGTAGCCGCATCGCTGGATAATTTCGCCACAGAAATCCGCGAGTTAGCTCGCCCAGAAATCGCTGAACTCTTCGAGTCTTTTGAAGTGGAGAAGCAGGTTGGAAGTTCCACAATGCCTCACAAACGCAACCCAGAAACCTGCGAGCGAGTCTGCGGCTTAAGCCGCATCGTGCGAAGCTTGATGGCTCCAGCTTTAGAGGATGTTACGACTTGGCATGAACGCGACTTAACACAGTCGTCGGCAGAGCGGTTTCTGCTTCCTGAAGCCTGCATCCTCACTGACTACATTCTCAGCCTCATGAACAATATCGTCGCTAATCTGCGGGTTGACGAGCAACGCATGCTGCAGAACGTTGGCATAACGCAGGGGCGATGTATGTCTGAATCCGTGATGATGGCTCTGGCACGGAAGGGCGTGAACAGGCAGGAAGCCCACGAACTCCTACGCAAACTCACCATCATAAGCGAAGCCGAAAAAAAACCTTTCAGGGAAATCCTCCTCGCCGACCCTCTGGTTCACAGGACACTGGGCTGCGACGAAATCGACGCCGCGTTAAACCCCAAAAACTACTTGGGGACAGCGGTCAAGCAGGCGGAAGCTTTCGTGAGAAGCTAAAAGTCCGAAAGCGCCTTCTGCTTCCACTCATCTTCTCTCCCTAGCTGCTCCCACTGTTCCTTTTTGACGAATCCGCCGACTTGCTCCTTGATTTTCTTAGCTAAACGGGGCCCAAACGTGGGCAACGCAGTTATGTCTTCAAGCGACGCTTTTCTGACTTCCTCTATGCTGTGGTACCCGGCATTGAAGAGAATTCTGCCACGAGTGCGTCCCACTCCCTCCAACTTCACAAAGGGCAGCAATTCCTTCTTTATGCCCTTTGAAACGCGTTCGTTCAGTTCGCTGATAAAGGGCAGAAGCTCTTTTTCGTGCTCCAACTCTGCCAGCTCTTGAATGGCGTGGAGAAGCCATTTGCCGTTCTCAACGATCCGGTACAAGTCCCCCGGCTGCACCCTGAACTTCTCCATCATCTGCTCCTCGCTTGTCTCATCAATCCAAGAATTCAGAATCAAGGCAGTTTTTACTTCGCCTAGGTACTCTTCGAATTCGACGTGGTCTTCCCATTCGTTTGGCGGTGGCACGAAGAATTCTTCTCGGTGTTGCTCCATTTTGACGGCGAGGACTACGATTTCTTCGCCGTAGGGTCGCATCACTGGTCCCATGTCAGGCGTGTGCGTTATGAGATGCAGTAGGCTCAGCTCGGTTAAGTGGAGCGGTTTGTTTTTGAGGGCGTCGCGGATAGTCACTCCGGAAACGGGGTCAATGTAGAGTTCGCTGGTTCGTTTGCCAAGTTTAGTGGCGCAAAGGTTCTGCTTATCCAAGTAGAGCATCTGCGCGTCGTATAGGTATTTGAGGATTTTGCCGATGACGGCTTTGATAGCTTTAACATCGTACTGGTAGGCGTAGAAGGTTTTGGCGAAGAACTCAACTACACCGCTTTCTGAGTGTGCAAAATCCGAAGCGACTGTCGCTAAGACGTGTCCCCGCAGAATTTTCTCCACTGCCAGTCTTGACCAGATGCGTTCGGGGCGTGCAAGAATGAAGTTCTCCATTAGGTAGTCTGCTTCGTCAGCGTTTTTGGCTATTAGTATGGCTTCGCCGTTTTTATCATATTTTGGTCTGCCTGCGCGTCCTGCCATCTGCTTGTACTCCAGCACGCTGATGGGGTAATATCCGTAACCTGCCTCGTAGCGGCGATAATCTTGCACTATGACTACACGTGCTGGGAGGTTCATGCCAAAAGCCAACGTCGGCGTCGCTGTAAGCACCTTGATTTTGCCTTGGCGGAACAGGTCTTCGATTATTTTGCGGTGCGCGCCAGCCAAACCCGCGTGGTGGAAGGCTGCGCCGCACTTCACGAGATCGGCAAGGGATTCGCTTAACTGAGTTTTTTCGTCTGCACCTCGGACTTTTTCGGCTTCTTGCTCCAGCATACGCTTAGCAGGCTTCGAAAGTGCATTGGCGGTTTCGTCGGCGATTTTCCTCGCCAGAGTTGCAGCGTTTTTGCGGGTGGATGCAAAAACGAGTGCTTGTCCGCCTGTTTTCACTGTGTTTAGCGCCATGTTTACGGCGTCGTTGTTGGTTTTGCGTTCGATTTTGCGTGAGTCGCCGTCTTTGAACTGGATTTCGTCATGGAGCAGCACGCCCTCTTTTAGAGAGACTGGGCGCCATTCGGTGACGACAAATCCTGCTTTGAGCCACGCTGCGACTTCGTCAACGTTACCCATAGTCGCGCTCAAGGCGAGGACCTGAATCGAGGGGTTGACTTGCATAAGCCTCGCCAAAACCACTTCGAGGGTAGGTCCACGTTCCGCCTCGTTCAAAAGGTGCACTTCGTCGGCGACAACCAGCGAAACATCATCCATCCACTTCGCACGGTGCCGAAGAAGCGAGTCGGCTTTCTCATTTGTGGTCACTATGATGTCGTATCTTCCAAGCCACGGGTCACCGCTATCAAAGTCTCCTGTGCTAATGCCGACGCTTACTTTTTGCCCGTTTGGCTTTTGGAGCTTGCTGAAGCGCTGGAAATCGTCGAATTTCTCGCTGGCGAGTGCACGGAGCGGTGCTAGGTAGATAGCTTTCCGATTCTTCTCAAGCACATGCTTGAGGCAGCATAGCTCCGCAACCAACGTTTTCCCACTGGCGGTTGGGCTAGCCAAAACGAGGTTTTTGCACTCTAACGCTCCTGCACGTATGGCTTCTTCCTGCGGAGGAAACAATTCCATGATCCCGCTTTGTATGAGGAGTTCTTTGAGTTGCACAGGGATTGCGAGTTCGGCTATTTTCACTTGCACTTCGCCAACAAAGTATTATTTCGTGTTTTAGTGTATGAGAAATGCGGGTTAATAGTGTTTTTTCGTTAACAATCCATTTCGGTTAGGGAAAACGCGCGTGTTTTGCGGGTTTTTGTTGATGCTTTTGTATACAACTCGAAATCAGTTTGAAACACTTTCCATTTATTAATGGAAATATTAAAAGCAAAAGAGATTTCAGTTTAAAGGTTTTTTTAGTTGTGTTACAGTTATAGAATATAAGCCTGTTATTATTCAATTTGTGTGGGCGTGATTTGTGTGGTTGAAAACGTTAAAGAACTCCTCAAACTCCATGAAGGCATTAAACATGAGGTTTACCTGGACAACGAAAACAGCACCATGGTTCCCCAAGAAGTCATTGACGCCATGCTGCCTTACTTTAACAAGAAAGCTTACGGCAACCCCACCCTAACGCACAAGCCCGGTTGGGAAGCCTTCACCGCGATTATGGAATCCAGCAAGAAAATCGCAGATTCCATCGGCGCCAAAAACCTCGAAGAAATCAACTTCACCCCCGGCGAATCCGAAGCCAACAACCTCGCCCTCATGGGAGCAACCGCAGCGAACCCCTCAAAAGGAAAGAAAATCGTCATCAGCGAAATCGACCCCATCAACATCATCAACGTAACCGACCTGATGAAGAAGCAAGGATTCAAAACCACCAAAGTTCCCGTAAACAGAGAAGAAGGCTTGCTAGACTTGGAAAAACTTAAAGAAGCCGTCGACAAAGAAACCGCGTTGGTCAGCATTCATTTGGTGAATAACGAAATTGGCACAATTCAGCCTATAAAAGAAGCCATAGACATCGTTAAAGACCGCAACCCCCAAGCGCTGTTCCACACAGACGCCTCCGACGCATACGGCAGAATCCCCTTTAGCGTGCAAGACCTAAAAGTCGACATGGCAACGCTTAGCAGTTTCAAGATTTTGGGTCCACGCGGCTCAGGTGCACTTTACATCCGTGAAGGCACTAACGTTGAACGCATAATCGAAGGACCAATCGGAACCCAAAAACTGTGGCCAGGCATCGAAAACACCCCGCTAATTGTGGGTTTCACAAAAGCCTCGGAACTCGTGTTTAATAATTTTGACGCGAACGTCGCGCGTATGCGCAGAATGAGGGACAAACTAGTTAATGGCATTTTGCAGACCATGACGGACATCGTGTATAACGGTACCAAAGGCGATAAACGTAGCCCTGACAACGCCAACATTAGCTTCCGCCGATGCGAGGGCGAAGCATTAACCATTGAGCTCAGTCTGAAAGGCGTTTACGTGTCCAGCGGCAGCGCCTGTTCAAGGCGCCTTCTACAACCCAGCCACGTGCTCGTTGCCATCGGCAGGCACTTCAGCGAAGCCCACGGCAGCATCCTCATGAAAGTCACGAGGTACCACACAGAAGAAGATATTAACTATGTCTTGGATTCGATTCCTAGCTCAGTTGAACGCATCAGAGGCATAGTCGGATCAACAGGAGTTGACTAAACTTGTCACGTATACCTCTACCTTATAACCCAAAAGTTTTAGACCTATTTCAACACCCCAAGAACCTTGGCAAAATGGAAGACGCCACAGTCGTTGCAGTAGCGGGCAACCCATCCTGCGGAGACATGGTTACATTCTACCTTAAAATCACAGACCAAGACGTCATCGAGAAAGCCAGCTTCGAAAGCTACGGATGCGCCGCAAACATAGCCACCAGCAGCATAGTCACCGAAATGGTCAAAGGTCTAACGCTCAAATCTGCGTGGGAAGACGTAACCTGGAAGAAAGTCACCGAGGAAGTCGGCGGGTTACCCAGCATAAAATTCCACTGCGGCGTCCTAGCCGTAGGTGCCCTCAAACGGGCAATCAGGCTCTACTACGAAAAGAAAGGCGCAACCCCAGACTGGGTTCCTAAAGACCACACGTTTGAAGAGAAACAGGCTCTCGAAGAAGAAGAACTCGCAAAGATGCTCAGCAAGAGGCTCAAGACAGAGGAAGAGAAAAAGTAACAATGTTCGACGCCCACGCCATTCGCGAAGACTTCCCAATCCTGAAACGGAAAGTCAACGGCTACCCACTCATCTACTTTGACAACGCAGCCACCACCCAAAAGCCGCATCAAGTAATCGATGCGGAAAGAGATTTCTACGAGAACCACAACGCCAATGTCCACCGCGCTGTCCATACGCTCAGCCAAGAAGCAACTGAACTGCACGAAGGCGCACGGGAAACTATCAGCAAATTCATAGGCGCCAAAGAACCCGCCGAGGTCGTTTTTGTGCGGGGAACAACAGAAGCCATTAACCTAGTGGCGTACTCTTGGGGACTGCGCAACCTCAAGGCAGGTGACGAAGTCCTGCTCTCGCTAATGGAGCACCACAGCAACATTGTCCCCTGGGAAATAATATCCAAACTAACCGGGTTTACCATCAAGTACGCCAAAGTCAACATTGACGGCACTCTGGACTACCAGGATTTCGAGGGCAAATTCACCAAAAACACAAAACTCGCTTGCCTCAGTCATGTCAGCAACGTCAGCGGAATCGTTAACGATGTCAAACGCATTGCCAAAGTCGCACATGAATACAGCGCCCTGATGCTCGTAGACGCAGCCCAGTCAGTTCCCCACATGCCAATAAACGTCAAAGATTTGGACGCGGATTTCCTCGCTTTTTCGGGACACAAAATGCTCGGACCAACGGGCATAGGCGCCCTCTACGGCAAAAAATCGCTTCTCGAAAAGATGGCTCCGTTTGAAGGCGGAGGCGAAATGATAAAAGAAGTGTCATACAGTCCCCAAAGTGAGGGTTGCGAGATAAGCTGGAATGCCCCGCCGTGGAAGTTCGAGGCAGGCACCCCCAACATCGCCGGGGGCGTAGCTCTCGCGGAAGCCGTCAGGTACCTGCAGAGACTAGGCATGGCAGAAATTTTCCAGCACGAGAAAGAATTAACGGAGTACGCGGAGAAGAAACTGCAGACCTGCTGCACCAAACTGGCGCTTTACGGGACAACAAACCCCAACTTGAAGTGTGGCATCATTCCGTTTGGTATCGAAGGCTTATCATCGCATGATGTGGCGCTGTTTCTTGACAACTACGGTGTTATGATTCGCAGCGGCTTCCACTGCGCTCAACCCCTCCACCAAATCTTCAAACTCCAATCCTCCGCTCGAGCCAGCTTCTACATCTATAACACTAAAGACGAAGTAGATCGCTTCGTCGAAGTCCTCAAAGAAATGGAGCAGTTCTAATGTCCGCCACAGTCGCGGATTACATAGCAAGAATCGAAGGCACCTGCGGCGCAGAAAACGACATCATAGTAACATTCAAGTACGAAAAGAAACAGGACGCCATAGCCAACATCCTAAAAAAAGCAACAATGAAAAACAACCTTTCAGGGATAATTTTCGAGTTAACGTTTGAGGGCATGTCGTTTCGAGTTTACAGCAGCGGCAAAGCTATTTTCCGGGGCATAAAAAACAGAGCTGAACTAGACAGAATTCTAGCCGCACTACTTCTTTAGTTTCTGAGCGGATTTTTCCGATTAAATTAATAACCTCGGGATTTGAACAGGTTAGTTGATCAGTAATGATTTCAGGCTTCATGATTGTAAAGGATGTAATAAAACCGGGCTACCCGTTCGTCGAAGCTGTCGCTTCTGCACTGCCAGTTTGCGACGAGTTTCTCATATCTGACGGATACTCGACGGACGGCACATACAAGGCAGTAGCTCGAATTGCAGAGTTAAACAGCAAAGTAAAAGTTTTCAGACAAGAATGGCCAAAAGAAAAACGCTTCACCCTCTTGGCCGACGTCACTAACTGGATACGTGCCAAATGCAGCCACGAATACATCTTTTCCATCCAAGCCAACGAGATTGTTCACGAAGACAGCGTTCAATTCCTAAAGGCATTACCAAAGATGTGCCCAGAAGCTGACACGTTCAGTTTACCTTTTCTACATTTGATGAAGAACTTCAAGTTCAGCGAGCAATTCCGCCTGAGGTTTTCCAAGAATTTGCCAAACATTGTCGCAACTGGAGACGCTTGGTCATTGGGTGTTAGCAGAAAATTTGTGCGCTCGGAAGCGCTCAAATGTGTGAGGCACCCGAAACGATTGGCCCGTTACGTTGGCAGGGGCGTGCAGTGGACGTACGCGAACGTCTGCGGGAACCCACTTTCTAGAGCCATCTACCTGCCTAAACCAGTCTATAGGTACTGGTCCCTTTTTCCCCGCGACTGCTTAGAAAAATGCCGCAACCATAAAGAATTGTTTAACGTAGACGATCTTGGCAATGTCATCAGCAGTCTAGAAAGTCATGCGGACGACCTTGACCAATCGGTCTTCTGGAATTTAGCTGCAGGTCCACTCCGCAAGGCGCCGCTTGGATACAAATATCCCTACGGGTTCGCGGAAATTCTCACAAGAGATCACCCCAAAATTATGCATCCGCTGCTCTCTGACTCTAAAGGAAAAAAATATTACGTGCGTGAGGAACTCTTCGACCAAATTAAGGCGCTGTAAGTTCTATTGGCGTAGTTTAAGCTTAAGCTGGATTTTGGTTCTGCTTGCCCAGTTGAAGACCGGGACCAGAGGAGCCTTCAAAGATTCGGGTAATACGTCTTTGGCGTTTTTCTGCAGTCCTAATTTTGCTGCTATTCTTCCCTTCATAGTTATCGGTACATAATACCTTGTCAATTGGCACTTTGAAAAGCCGTTGTTTTCCTTGAAGCTGTCCAAAGAGGGGTGGTTTCCCATTCTACCATACATTAGCCACGGCGTCTTTCTATCGGCGCAGACTTCAACGGCTTTAGCTACGAGTGCGTTGTTTACTGCTTTATCCCAGTGCTGTTGTAGCGACAAAATCTGAGACATAACCATGATGTTGTCTCCCTCAACCAGTTGGATAAACCCGACAAGCTCCTCTCCAATAAAAGATCCTATGAAGGTGGAATCTTTAGAATTAGCTACCAAGCTCTTAACCATGTCCAGAGTCCAACCATAATGGGAAAACGCTCTGCCCTGCCGAATGGGCGTTTCGTGATAAATCTTCCATATGCCTTGCGCCAACGTCTCGGTGGGCTGGTATATTTCGGTTTTGACGCCGCTTTTCTCCGCTTTGCGGATCATGTTGCGTGTTTTTTTTCCGATTGTGTTTAACCATTCGCTGTAAAGAGGGACTTTGAGCAGCGCGATGTTGTCTTTGGATTTCCACCATTCTGCGGGCGGGCTTGGTAGGGGGCAGCACCAGCTCCTTTCCACAAATGTGAAGATGTCTACGCC
>Ga0182021_10003972_pt1 | contig 17348 bp, 13 predicted proteins | sample 612E3MmetaG_FD_120493 | JGI IMG/M metagenome (GOLD analysis project Ga0182021, IMG submission 120493) | Permafrost microbial communities from Stordalen Mire, Sweden - 612E3M metaG (Illumina Assembly) | ecosystem: Environmental > Terrestrial > Soil > Wetlands > Permafrost | place: Sweden...
CTATTTTCATGCCAATGAGCGACCCAACATTAAGCTCTTTTATACCCGAGGCAACAAAGGTGTCAATGCTTTCTTTGAACTTCCTTTTGAGCCCGAAAACTTAGGCGGGGAACAGTTTGGGCAAGAGCTGCTGGAGCAGGTGGAGACGCGGCCTGGGCCGAGCCGTTTTGGGGAGGCGGTGCACGAGGGGAGGCGGTGCAGGCCGAGCGGTGGGTGGTTGAGGAGCTCAAACGGATGGGCTGGAGCGAGACAGACCTTAGAGCGCGGCGGAAGGGCGAGCCGAGGAAGGTGGAGCTAGCCTGGGAATTGCGTTCGCAGACGACGATGCCGCTGGCCTGGATTGCGGAGCGGCTCAACATGGGCAGCCGAGGGCATTTGGCGTGGTTGCTGCAGCGACGCGGCCAGAACCGGCTCTCTGCCCCCGCCGACCAATGCCTGCTAGCAAAGCAGAATGCCTCGCATTGGCCTTGTGGATCATGTGTTGCGCACACGGTGGCATCTTATTGGAGTAGGGGCAGGGCGAATTCGTAATCCGCTTGTGGCAGCATCCCGCCAGCCGGTTTGTAGAATGAACAAACGATTGCTCGCCCTGAGGTGTCAGCTCATTTCCAAGTTGCTTTTCGGTCAAGCATTGTGATATGCCATCATCCGTCTCGGCAGAAAACGAAAGGATTACTGATGAAACATGCATTGGGATGGTTAGGCGGAAGCGGCGGGCTGGTCCTCTTATCAGCTTTGAGCTTTGGGCTCAAAGGCCAAGCGGCGGATTACTTCGTCAACATGGAGGACCATGGCTTCTTTAGCTGGCGGTTCAATCCCAGCTATTTGGAAATCCAGGTGGGGGACACGGTAACTTGGATTAACGCAGACTACACCGAATACTCCTACCTGTACGGTCATGACGCCACCTGCTATGCAGGCACCCAAATATGGTGGAGCACAGGTTCCATCGAGCCCGGGTCCCAGAGCAATCCCATCACGTTTCCGTTCGCAGCCACTTTCAGCTACGAGGACCATAATTTTTACAGCCAGGGCATGACCGCCACGCTGGTCGTGAAGGAGGCCACTCCGCAACTGCCGGTCCCGGCGACGCTGCTGGCCCCGCAGTTGCTTCCGGAGGGCAACTTTCAGTGCCTGGTCAGCAACCTGGTGGTTGGCACGACCTACATCATGCAGGCCTCAACCAACCTGGTGGATTGGACCAGCATCTCCACCAATACAGCCTCCAGCAGCGTCGAGACTTTCGCCGACACTGACGCGGCGGCTTCCAGAATTCGATTCTATCGGTCCTGGCACCAGCCTTAGCCCGGTCGTGGCGGGGGCGCAGCCCCAGTCCGCTACCGCCTCTGCCTGTGTCAGGCGCTCCCCACCCTTGCGCGTGACCCAGTGGCGGGCAGGGAATGGGCTTCGACGAGATGAAGTGCCTCTGCCTGGCTCGACTTCCCGTTCGGAATTGCAAAATCCTCAAATATCGCTGGAAAACGGCAGATCACTACTTGCTATCGGTACCATGCAAAACAACGGAAATCACGGTTTTGCTGCTTGTTTTGAAAAAACTATAGGCCAGTCAGGCAAGCTAGTGCTTGGCTGCAAAAACTAGCGATATTGCCGCGTGAGGGCACGCGGCCGACAAAAGCCTGTAAGCCGCGTGCCCTCACGTGGCGACACAAATATCGATTATTTCTGGAACCAAGCCCTAGAGCCTTGAAGCTCAACGACTTGCAGCAATCTTGCTGCGTGGGTGCGCGGAGGGCGGAGCGCCGACCCTCCCAGCATACTGCTGGCTACCTCCGATGGTATATCCATGGCGTACCTATCTCGTACCTGTCTCGTACCTGTCTCGTACCTCCCATGTGGATCGCGATCCACATGGGAGGTACGAGACAGGTACGAGACAGGTACGAGAGTGCTACATGGGCGGCACACCGTGGCAATACCGTCTCATGGCTACACCATCGAACCACATCGCCACCTCGCCGGAGGCTCGCTTCCCGGCTGGTTTTGCGCAGAGCCCGACAAACGAGCGTTTCGCCTCAAAGTCATTCGCAAGTAGAACGCCCGCTTTTCTTCGCAATGCAAACCCTGACCCGCCCAGTGTGGAGGTGTTCCGTCTGAAAAACGGGCGACTGCTTGCGAATTGAAATCCCGGCGCTGGCAGGAAAAAGGAGCTGGTAGGGGCTGGGTGGCCCCCAATCAATGGTTTTTGGTGAGGATTGAAAAGGCAATCGCAAGCAGTCGCCCGTTTTTCGTGAAGGGGGCCGGCCTGAGCCTGTCCTCTATTGCAGCCGCCACAGTCGAGAACCGGGAATCGAACTTGCGAGGTCAGGCCCAGAAAATGGGCCTTTTACTGAGGTCTGTGGATGTTGCCGCTGCCCGCATCCGAGAGCGTGAGGCTGGTGAATCCCGCATCCGCATACCCATACGGCTGCCCCGCCGTCAGCCCCACCCGGTTCAGCAACACCACAAACCCGTCCCCGTGCGTCAGATACGCATACAAATCCCCATTGTAGCCGCCTGAGAGCGTCAGCGTTACCGTCACATCGAGCGTCGTGAGATTGGGAATCCCGGACAGGGTTTGCCGGCTGGTCCACCCGGCGGTGTTCCCGTCCGGCACCTCCCCGCCGGTGAAGTCGTAATGGTATAGGAAATTACCTTTTTGCGCGCCCGCAGGTACTCAGCGCTGCGCGGGTGAAGCGGCAGCAGCGCCCGTCAACTCCCTGGGCCAGATTCGGGTGATAATCGGGCGGCAACTTCCCGGCGGCGTACAATCGAGTCTCATCGAGCATCCGGCCGAAGCAGACGATTCCGCCGACGATGTCGCAGGCGCTGCGAGGATACGTTTTCCTTTCACCACTCGATTGCGGCATCTGCCTGTGCGCACCGCTATCCGGCTTGGGATTTTCTGACACAGGAAGAGTTCAGTTTTCAGGGCTTCGCCGCGCCGAGCGAAACGCGATCATTTCCAGTAGGCCGCGTTTCCCTTGGGCGTATAAGACCTTGGCGGCTGGGCGGTGGCGGAAATTCGCCAGCGCTGCTGGGAGTAGTCGGTCACCTGGTTTCGCCCCGCGGTGCGGAAGCCGGCGCGGGCCCGGTCGTCAACCACACGGACATACGAGCTGTCGCCCTTGTCCAGCTTGACCTCGACGGGCGTGATCATGCCCTCGCGCACTTCCACCTCGACTTCCGCCGGGGCTTCGACGGCCTGGTTGACAAAGCTGATCCGGGCCTTGTGCGGGCCGGGGCGCGCTTCAACCCTAAAGATGGCCTGTTCAGGCGCTTTGAATTGGGCGGTGAATTCTTTGTAGCCCTGGATGCGGCTGTCGAACACATCCACCTTCCACCAGACATCAGTCTTGGGCTGGGTAAAGAGGTCCACATAACCCTTCCCGGGCCGGGGCGCGTATGGGTTCACGTCCGGGCCGGCACAGCCGCTGGCGAGGAGGAGCATCCCGCCCATCGCGCATCGAGGTATCAGACTCCGCCATTGTTTCATAGGGTCATTGAATCCAAAACCGCTAGCGAAGCAACGACAATCAACTGATAGCAGGAACTTGCTTTTTGCGCGCCCATCTGAAAAGAGGAAGTCGCGATCGAGTCTCAGCCTCCAGAACGCAACTGCTTCATTGCTTCGGCGACCAAGGCCTTTTCCTCAGGCAAAAAGTCGGATTGTTGGGCGATGCCCAGATACTTGCCAGCCTTGTTGGTGTCGCCGGCAGCGGCCAGCAGGATGCCATAGTAGAGGGCCACCGTGCGAGTTTCCAGGGCGTTGGTCTTCAGGTTCTCGAACACCGCGAGACCTTCCTGAGTTCGCCCCTGTAGATGCAAGGAGTAGGCGTAAGTAGAAGCGATGATCGCATCTCCCGGGTGCTGCGCAAAAACCTCCTTTGCCACCTCGTGCGCCCTGGGCAGGTTCAGGTTGAGCAGCAGGCAGGTCGCCGCCCAATTGTTTTGGGCCGCAAAATTCCGAGGATCGTAGTCCGCCATGGTGGAATAGAGCTTATTCAAGCCCCGGGTGTTGCCGCTGGCCTGATAGGATCGGTCCAGCTCGCCGAGGGCCCAGCGCTGGCTGGGAAACCGCTGCGCAATGCGCCACAACAAATCTTCCTTGGCCTTTTCCCGTTTCCAACTGCTCGCCAGCCCCAGCAACGCCGTCAGCGGTCCCAACCGGTCGCCGGCCTCCCGGACCGCCGTCCGCCAGTGGGCCTCGGCTGCGAGGTCTTGTTTCAGTTCCGCGGCCGCCAGGGAAAGGAAGGCAAACCGCAGACATTCCCCGTCAGCCCACTTTTGTTCCTGAAGAAAGCTGTCGAGCGCGCCCCATTCCTTCTTCAGCACATAGCAATCTGTGATTGCCAAGGGGACCGGCTGCTCAGTGCGCACCTTGGAGGGACAATTCGTCAGCCAGCCAAGCGCCTGGTCCACGAAGCCCTGGCTGATCATCCAAGCCGAAAGGGCACAGATCTCAGGGGCGTTGGTGTGCACCTGCTTCTGCACGGCGCTCAAATAGTCATTGAATTCCGAGCTGTTTGATCGCCGGAGAACCGTCAGATGCTGCAGACGGTCGCCCGGAGCCGGATGTGGACCGGCCAGCAGTTGCCGCGAAAACCGCTCCGCCCCAGCCAGGTCATCCCGCCGAAGACACTCGGCTACCAGCCAGCGTAGCGCAACCGGGCCGATGTTGGTATTGGCCTGCAGCCGCTGCAATGTGGCACGAGCAATGGAAGCTACGGCTTCATTGGTAGATTGCAGCCGGAGCACCGCCAGATTCAACTGGTAGAGTTCGTTGGTCGGGTCCAGGCGGCTGGCTTGCTCGAAGTCAGCCGCAGCTTCGGCTGGCTTCCTCAGCTTGATCGCCAGTTCAGCCGACAACGCGTGGTAAGCGGCGATATTGGTGGCCGGGCCTGCCAGCTCGTCGAGGGTCTGCTTCGCCAAGGGGTAGGGGGGCCCCTGCAAACGCAAGGCCGTGGATGCGAGCATGAGCTTGTTTTCAACGGTTGGATCCAGATCGGCCAGGCGGCGCCGCCAGTCCAGGGCCTGGGGCGAGCGGGACAGGTCGGCCAATTCCGCGATGATCCGGCAGGCCTCCCAATTGCGCCCGTTCACTTGCAGCGCCATCCGCGCGCTCAGGGACGCGCGGCGATAATCGGCTTTGGCCATGAACTCCTTGGCCTGCTGGACGGCCCGCGCCTCCCAGTAGTGCCGGAAGGCAGGGCGGCCGTAGAGCCAGAGGCCGAGCAGCCCAACCAGCACGGCAACGCTTGCGAGAATCACTTTCTTTATATAGGCTCTTTGCCACATCATATAGGCTCTGTGCCACAATTAGATTCTGGGCTGGCCAGGTTCGTCAATCAGAACCCAGCCGGCGAGAGAATTTCCTGAAACGGGTCTAGTCCAACTCAGGGCGACGCTACAAACCTCAACTGGCCGGCCGCCACTACCGCTTGCCGAACACGTCGCGGATCACCTCAAGGTACGTGAGCCCCCACTGCGTGCTGGGCTCCACGTAGCTCCCCTCGAGCCACTCGTTCCACGCCTCGATGCTCACGAACTGGCGCAGGCCGTGGTCGCTGACGAACGCCTTCGCCTTGCGCAGCATGTCCGCGTATCCTTCGGGCGTGTGGTTGGCGATCACGTAGCCTGTCGGGCGGTAAGTGGGCTCCCAGTTCTGCATCGGGCACGTCGGCAGCAGGTAGTCGCGACCGAACTCCGCGGCCGCCTGTGCCCACCGCTGCTCGTGACCGGGCATCGTCTGGCTCGCGAAGTCCTCCACGCGATCCTCCACGATGCGCTCCCCCACGCGCCGGTACTCGGTCGTGGCGCCGCCCGAGGTCAGGACGTTGTAGCCCATCAGCCCGTCAATGCCGAGGTTCGCCGCCTGCGCGCGCGTCGTGATGCCGTTGACCGCGGCGACGTACACGCCGGGAAGCCCGCGGCTTCGCGCGTAGGCGCGCAAGTGTTCGAGAGCGGCACGCGCCTGCGCCTCGCCGCCTGCCCCCTCCACGAGGTCGCGCGCTGACCACAGCGGGAGCAGCGGCTTGCCATCAATGCGGTAGTAGTTCGGCTGTTTGAGGAACTGGTCCACGAGGTATTCAGCGAGGCCGATGCCGAGCTTGTTGCTCGGCCTGTGGTTCGTCCACATGACGGCGAAGGGCATCGTGCCGGCGAAGCGGTTTGTCCGCACCGGCGGGCCGCCCAGCCTGTCCTTGCCGAGGAACGCCACCTCGAGTGCGCGGTTGCCGAAGAAGGTCGGGTCGAACGAGCCGTCGGGTCGGGTCTGCGGATACCAGTCCCAGAGCATCAGGTTCACGGCGTGCTCGCGCATCCAGTGCACGTGCCAGTCAATCGCGCGGCGGTTGCTGGACCGATAGAACTGAATGCCGCTGAAACGCTCCTCGGCATCGGTCGAGTCGTAAAGGAGCGGAATGCGCCACGGCGATCGCTCGGCCACCTGCTGCCAGCCGTCCCACGTGTACTCCCGCTCCCACGCGGCGAAGTACCACATCGCGACGGTGTAGTCGCTGGAAACGGGGTGCGCCTCCGACGGGGCGGCGGTCGCGACGTCAATGCGCGGCGGCGCGACCGGGAGACGGTACTCGCGGCGCCAAACCGCCGGGAACCCGGCCGGTCCGCGGACCACCCGGATGGACGCGATGCGGTACACGCCCGGCGCGCCCTCCGGCAGGTCGAATCGCAGGCGGATAATGATCTTCTTCGTGGCCCAGAATGTGCGCGTCCGGACGCTAACGTACCCAGCGCTCCGGATCGCGGTGTCGGTTCGGCTCTGCTCCTGCGAAAGCCCGCCGTACGGCCCCGCGGTGTCCGTCGCCCAGAACCATTGGATCTCGCCGGCGCGCGAGGCCGCGATACACACCTCCAGGATGTCGCCGTCGTGCGGCTCGAGGTCCAGCGGCGGGCTCAACAGTTGCGGATCCATACCGTCGGTGCTGACTTCGATTCCGTCCGCGACCTGCCGCACGTGGGCGGTCGCGTTCGGCGACCACCCCTGCAGCCCCTTCGAGAAGTCCCACTCACGAACAACCTCACGCGGTTGTGCGACCGCCGATGCCCACTGCGCCAGAAGCGCCGCAACCACCAGCAAACGCATGTTACTGACTGATAGATGGAGCTTCCTCTTTGCGCGCCCGCCGGCACTGAACGCTGAGCGGGTGAGGGAGGATTGCTTTTTGGTCTCACCAAGCATGGCGCGATATTGACAGAGGGGGGCCGGGATGTCAGGCGGCGAGTTTTGCCGGTGTTCCGTCGGTTTTTGGCCAAACTAACAGGAAATTACCTTTTTGCGCGCCCGCAGGTATTCAGCGCTGCGCGGGTGAAGCGGCAGTAGCGCCCGTCAAATCCCTGGGCCAGATTCGGGTGATAATCGGGCGGCGGCCTTCCGGCGGCGTGCAATCGAGTCTTATCGAGCATCCGGGCGAAGTAAACGATTCCGCCGACGATGTCGCAGGCGCTGCGAGGATACGTTTACCAGTTAATGAGAATGTAATATCAGCTTCACGTGCTGCGAGCACCCAAAGATCCGACCACTCCGAAATGTGCCTGATATGACATTCTCATTAACCGACCCCTTTACGACCCCTTTACGCGCGAATAGCCCCGCCGAATTGCCTGACTCAGAGACCTATTGTGGACGTTTCCGGCCACACCACACTTCAATTTGCCAATGCGGCGAATCGGGCGCTTTGGCGGGAACAGGGGCTGGAACACGTCAGGGTTTGACCTTGATTAGCAGCGGCGTATAGTGGTCGGGTGACTGGCCCGCAAACCCGGCTCTGCAATATGCGCGTAACCGCAGGTGCCAGTCTCTCGATGTTCCATCATCACCATGCCCACTTCCTTTAGGCGCCGCAAGGTCCTTGCAACCTGTCTGCTAAGCATACTCACCATGGTTCTGCTACTGGTGTTGTGGCTGAGCTATCGTTCGATCGGCCCCTACCGGTCGTATCGTGTGGACATGATTAAGCCTGCGCCGGGGCAGAGTGTGCAGCCCGGCACGCTGGAAGTGGGCGTGGCCAAGCGCGACATCACGCCGTTAATGGACCGCTATGACCCCTGGGTGGATGCCGACAACAACGGCAAGTTCGAGCCCAAAAAGGGCGACACGTACACCGATAGAAATGGCAACGGAACGTTTGATTTCGTGTGGATTGCCGGTTTCGGCAACAACCGCCCCGCGAAGGGTGTGCATGACCCGCTTTGGGCGCGCGCCATCGCTTTCCGCAACAACGGCGTCACGGTCGTCATGGTGTCCCTGGACAGCATCGGCATCTTTCACGAGAAGTTCATCGCCATCAGGAAGATGATTGACCCGTCGCTGGGCATTGATCACGTGATGTTCTCCTCGTTGCACGACCACGAAGCGCCGGACACGATGGGCATCTGGAGCTATTCGATTCTCCATCCGCGCTTCGACCGCAATTACATGGCGCTGGTGCAAAAGGCGTGCAAGGAGGCGGTAGAGGAGGCGGTGCGGAATCTCCAGCCCGCGGAGGCAACTCTCGCGCAGGTGGCGGCGGGCCCCGGAGGCTACGTGGACGACAGCCGCCAGCCGATTGTCTATGACAACGTGATCCGCTGCGCGCGCTTCGTGAGGAAAGGGACCGACGATACGATTGCCACCGTGGTGGAATGGGGCTGCCACCCGGAGACCCTGGGCGGCGCCAACTCCCTGCTGACTTCCGATTTCTGCGGCTACTGGCGCGACGCGGTTGAGAACGGGGTGCCCGAGCCCAACGGGGTGAAAGGGTTGGGCGGGATGTGCATTTATTTTCAGGGATGCTTAGGGGGTCTGATGACGCAGCTCCACACGACTGTCCCGCACCGGAACGGGGTGGACAAATTCAGAGACGCCAGCTTCGAGAAGGCGCAGGCACTGGGCGAAAACCTGGCGATAGTGACCGTCAATGCACTGCGCGGGGAAACGGCGTGGCGACCGAACAACACCCGGGTGGCCGTCGCGGCCAAGACCATCTTCGTGCCTATGTCCGGTCTCTTCGGCTGCGGGGTTTTCCTCGGGTTGGCGCATCCGGGCTGGTACTGGGGCAAGGGCAAGACCGAGCTGGACGTCATCCAGATTGGCGACCTGGAGATTCTAACCATCCCGGGCGAGCTGTATCCTGAGATTGCGGACGGCGGCATCGAATCCCCGGAAGGAGCCGACTACCCCAGCCCGCCGATCGAAGTGCCGCCGTTGCGCTCGCAGATGAAGGGCAAGCTGAACATGATCGTGGGGTTGGCCAATGACGAGGTGGGCTACATCATCCCCAAAAGCCAGTGGGACAAGAAACCGCCCTATGCTTATGGCCGGACCAAGTCACCCCAGTATGGCGAAGAGAACTCTCCTGGACCGGATGTCGCGCCCACTATTCATCGTGAGGCAACGGCTCTGCTCAAGCAATTCCATGCTGCGCGTAGCGCAGATTTTCAATCTGCTGATTCGCAGTATTCCATTCGCCGCCGCGCCTCGATTCGTGTTTATTGATATCTATTGTGGTTGAACTGAATCGTTGCTTGCCGGCGGTCCGGCGGGTGGTGGAAAAGCGGTTGCGCTCGCGGCGGCGGCGTGCTTAGGTTTCTCCATAACGTGAACGCTAACCTCGACGATTAGCCTTGCAGCCTGTTCCACCATGAAAATCCAACGCCGTGAGTTTGTGAAACGGTCGGCCCTTGGCATTGGCGGCCTCCTGGCGGGCGTGCCGCTGGCCAGTGCCGCCGAATCGAAGCCCGCCTTCTTCGACCCATACGAAACCGTCCCGCTCGGCCAGACCAAACTTAAAGTGAGCCGTTTCTGCCTAGGCACCGGCATGCACGGCGTTAACCGCTCGTCCGATCATACGCGGATGGGGAAGCAGAAACTCGAGGCCCTGATCCAGGGCGCTTACGAGTGCGGCATCCGCACTTTCGATACGGCTGACCTCTACGGCACGCATCCGTACCTGCTGCCGGCCCTGAAGGGAATACCGCGCGACAAAGTCATCATCTTCACCAAGGTTTGGTTTCACGCCGGCGGCCTGCCCGAGAAGGAACGCCCCGCAACCGATGTGATTGTGTCGCGGTTTCTCAAGGAATTCGGTACCGACTACCTCGACTTGGTTCTGCTGCATTGTGTTTCCTCACCCAAATGGCCGGAAGAACTGCGCGACCGCATGGACAGCCTCGCCCAGCTCAAGAGCAAAGGCGTCATCCGCGCCCACGGCGTTTCCTGCCACTCGCTCGCCGCGCTCGAAGCCGCGGCGGTCGAACCGTGGGTGGATTCGGTCCACGCGCGCATCAATCCCTACGGCATGAGCATGGACGACAAGCCGGAGAAGGTGGTGCCCGTGCTCAAGAAACTGCACGCGGCCGGCAAGGGTGTTGTGGGCATGAAGATCATCGGCGAAGGGCGGTTGGGCAACGACGCCGAAAAGCGGGATGAGTCGGCGCGGTTCGTTCTCGGTCTGGGCTGCGTGGATGTGCTCAACATCGGCTTCGAGAAAGTCGAGGAGATTGACGACTTTGCCCGGCGGGTGCGTAAGGTGCCTTGTCCGGTCTGAGCTCAGCCCGCATGTTTGTTAGCCTGTAGCTTAACAAAACGCCCCCGGTGCTTGTCCAAAACCGGCCAAAGTAAGCCGAGGAGGCCCAAGCTGGACGGAATTCGTCAGACTGGCGGATCAGGCCGTAGTAGCGATTAAAAGCCAACCAACCTTCGGACCTGGCCAAAGCCGAGCAACGGTTGCTCGACAAGTTTCCCCATTCACGCCAGCAGACAGGCTTCGGCCCGGCACTCGCTCGGTCTCAGGATCGTCAGTAAATGCGCCCTTGCTGCACTCGAGCCCTCGCCAAGGCCGACCGTGGCTCACACGTTCCTGAACCGCATGGTATGAATTGCCCTACCGAGGACCTTGGCACGGGTCCCGCTTTCAGCAGAGCGGGTTCCAAATGAACCTTGACGCATTGTCGCGCAATCATTACCTTGCTGCAACAATTGGCTGGAAGCAGGCGCCGGCTAAGCGGTTGTTTTTTTAGATGAAAATGCTTCTCCCGTCGTCTCAGGTAGCGGCTCCACGCCTCCATTTATCCCGCCAGATTGGCGGGAAGTCTCCGCGCTGGCGACATTTTCAGAGCAGCCTTGAGCGATACCTGAGTCAACGAGGGAAGCATTTGCCTCCATTTAGTGACAGCCGTCAACCCGTGGGTTTGGGTGCCCGCTCGCGGAGAAGACGCCCCCTTTCAGAGCTTAATGCTATCTTGATCTTGCCTGGCATAGGATGGCAACGGGAACATCTGATTCACATAGTCACATAGCCATGCAATCCTCGAAATCGCCCCGCATCTCTTGTATTATTCTGTTGACGCTCGCATGTGCCTTAGATGAAATCAAAATTAGACTTAGCGCCGCGCACACCTGAAAGCTGGAAAGTGCCCGATGTCATGGCGACGATCGGGCCGACGCTCGAAAAACCAGCCGACCTCCGCCGAGCCATTGAGGCTGGCGCCCGCTGGTTCAGGCTCCCTTGCGGCTATCGCCAGCGGCCGCACCTCGAAAATGCCCGCGCGGTCCGCACGGTGGCCGCCCAACTGGGCATCCCGGTTCAATTGCTCCTCGACTTGCCCTCTTCGCGCCCCCGGACCGGCAACATGCCGGAACTGAAATTGTCCGTGGGCCAGCGCGTGCTGTTCTGGGATCCAGAGGTGTCAGACACCGCTCACACCCCGGAGCCAGTCGCCCTGATCCCTCTGCCCGGCTTGGTCGAACTGCTGCCCAAGCTCCGGCCCCAACACCGGATGTGGTTCTGCGATGGACGCCTCAGCTTCGTGGTCGAAGAACTGCAACCCGCCGCCTTGGTGGCCTGGCTGGAGAAAGGTGCCATCCCGCTCAAATCTTCCAACGCCCTCTTCCTGCCCGACAGCCAAAACCCTTTCTCGGTCTTCACCTGCTTGGACCGAGAGCTGCTCACTGCCCTGGCGGCGGCAAAACTCCGGCCCGATTGGGTAGCCCTCTCGCTGATCGGCTCCCCGGCCGATGTGCGTACCGGTCGGAAAGAAATCCGCAGCCTCCTGGGGGCCGGCGTCCGGGTCATGGCCAAGTTCGAAACGGTCGCCGCGGTCGATTCGGCCGCCGGGATCATTGACGAGGCGGACGGGATCATGGTCGCGCGCGGCGACCTTGGCCTGGCGGTCGGTTACATGCGCCTCCCGAGCATACAGGAGCAACTTGTCGCCGCCGCCCGGCAAGCCGGCAAAATCACCGTCGTCGCCACGCAGGTCCTCGAGGTGTTCGCCGAAACCGGGATGCCGCTGCGGGCCGAACTTTCAGACCTTTCCCTCGTCGCCCGCCAAAGGGCCGACGCCGTCATGCTCGGAAAAGAGACCGTTTACAGCCCGCGCCCCATTGAGTGCATCCGGTTTGCGCGAGAGGTAATGACTTATGAAACCAGGCGTTTCGAGAACTGTTCCCGGGTGCCAGCATCCCACGTCGCGTTGGCGCTGCCCTGAGGCGCCTGAGCCGCCGGTCCTTTTACCTGGTTGCACTACCACCGCCTCACCCTATGGGTCATGCCGCAAGATTCGAACTCAAGTATTTGATCCAGGAGCCCCGAGCGGTCGCCGTGGCGGATTTCATCAGCAGCTATCTCAGGCCCTCCGAGCACAATGGCTCCGGTCCCATCCGTGGCCACCCCGTAATCAGCCTTTACCTGGACTCGCCGGATTTCTTTTTATTCCGCCAGGCCTTCACTGGTCATAAAAACCGGATGAAGCTCCGCATCCGGTTTTACGACGACGAATGGAACCGCCCCGCTTTCCTGGAGGTCAAACGCCGTGTCAGCGAGGTCATCTGCAAAGACCGCGCGATGATGACCCGCGAGGGTGTGCGCCAAATCCTGTCCGCCGGCTGGCCAAACCAACCTTATTTTCCAGAGACCAGCCACTTGATCCATGGGAAACGCCGACAGGATGTCAATGCGGATTTCTGGCAGTTCTCCAACACAATCCGCGCGCGCGGGGCCATCTACGTCTCCTATTTCCGGGAGATTTGGGAGTCGCCCGTGGAGGAGGAACTGCGGATCACGCTCGACCGGGAAGTCACTGGCAGCCGCTACGACGGCTCCGGTGAACTCCGCGTCCCCAAGCGGGGCTGGCGTCCTATCTGCTTTCCCCCCTACATGACGCCGCTGCCCAGGGATTTCGTCATCCTCGAACTGAAATTTGAGGAACGCCCGCCATGCTGGATGTTGGACCTCGTCAGAGTTTTCAATCTCCAACAGATTCCCATCTGTAAATACAGCGCCTGCGTCTATACTCAACAACTCCAGCATGGCAGACAGCCGCTGCCCGAGCAGGAGGAAGCCTTGAAACTATGAATGACCTTATTACCATGCTTAGCCGCCCCGATTCCGCAGGGGCTCCGGACGGTCGCACCATTCTGTTCATGGTCCTCCTGGCTTTCAGCACCGGCATTTTCATCGGCTTCGTTTACATGTGGACCCACGAAGCCCTCTCCTATTCGCGCACCTTCGTCGGTGCCCTGGCCGCGCTGCCGGGGATCGTTGCCATGCTGGTGGCCGCCATGTCCGGCAGCTTGCTGGTAGTCTTCGGCCTGCTGGCTGTGTTCGGCGTCGTCCGCTTCCGAAACGTCTTGAAAGATACGCGCGACACGGCCTTCATCCTCTGGGTGATCATGGAGGGTTTGGCTGTCGGCACCTCCCGCTTCACGACCGCCCTGCTCGCCGTCTTCGGGATTGGCGCGACCTTCCTTGTGCTCCGCTTCATGAGCTTCGGTCTCCGCAACCGCTACGACGCTATCCTCAGCCTTCGCATCACGGGCGACGTCCCCGCCCGCCTCGCCAACTTGCGTGCCATCCTCGAACGCCACGCCGTGCGCATTGAACTGGCCAGCGACCGAAGGTCCACCAAGGACGGCACCGACGTGAGCTATCGCCTCCTCCTCCGCGACACCTCCCGGTCAGTCGAACTCCAAAGCGAGCTTGCCGGCGCCGAGGGCCTTGAAAACGTCTCGGTTTACCTGCACGACGATGAGGCCGAAATTTAGAACTTCGTCGACGGCAGCGTAATATCAACCAGCTCGCCCGGCAGGATGTTGAGGTTGGCTGGCAGGCTGATGTCCACGGGCAGTCCCTGCACGATGTTGGCAAAGTTGATCGGTCCCAGCAGCGTCGGTGGCACACTTTCCAATTGGGTGCCCACCTCGGTCACGGTGGCTTTGCCCACCTCCCGGCGCAACCCGCGCGTGCGGACCTGCACTTCCATTCCCACCGTCGGCCGCGCCGCCAGCGGCACCCGCAGATAACCGACGATCCTCACTGGGCTAAGCGTGGCAATTGCCACAATCGGCTGCCCGGCGTTTACCGCTTCCCCCGCGCGATGAAATATGGTGGTGACGATCCCGTCAATGGGCGCCTTGACCACCCGCGGGCTCAGCTCCGCCTCCGTCAGCCGCAGCTTGGATTCCTGCACCGCGATCGCCGCCGCCAGCGGGTCGGTTGACACTTTCGAGATCTCCGCCTTATTGGTTACCTGAAGATACTGCAAGTTAGTCTCGCCTTCCGCTACCAGCTTGCCCAGCTCTTCCACCTCCTTCTGCAACCGGTCCCGGGCGGCTTTCGCCTGCTCATAAACTCGTTCCGACACGATCTTGTCCTTGAACAACGCGTCCATCCGGCGATACTCCGCCTCCGCCAGGTCCAGGTTCACCCTTGCGCTCGCCCACTGCGCTCGCTGCTTCATCCAGTCCAGCCGCAGTTGGTCGTAATCCATCGCGTTGCGTTGCTGCACTACCACCGGCTTCAAATTCACCCGCAATGCTTCAATTTCCGCCTGGATCACCGCCAACGAGGAAGCCAAAATGCTGGGCTCCGTCACCAGCACCTTGCCGACCGGGTCGCCCGCCTTAACTCGCTGAAACCGCGTTACATTCAACTCCGCCAGCATCCCCGGCTTGTAACAGCTCACATCTGACACCACCGGCTCCGCCTGCCCGAGAATCGTCAACGACGCGACATGCCCGCGCCACAAAAACGCCACTGCTCCAAACCCGGCGATCAAGACTAGCCCAGGGAGCCATCGCACCCGCGCCAAGTGCCAGCGTTTTCGTATCGGAATGCGGATCAGGGCGCTAGGGTCAGTCCTCATAGCTCAATCCATGCTCACATGCAACCAATGGTTGATTCACGAGTCTCATTGAACCGTCCCTTGCCAGCCTCAGTCAAGGGCCTTTCTCGACTCACCGAACAGAAACATGCCAACGAAAGCCCACAAAGCTCCGAAAGAGAGGACATTCTCCGTTTCGCCCAACTCTCCCGCGGAAACGATCGGCTCACGCGACCAAGCCGGCGTCCCACTTCTCAGCGCAGGGGGGAACCCGGCCTGCGAGCAGGTCCACAAGAGCCAGCAGCGCTCGGCGGGCATCGCCCAGCGGATAATAGAACGCTTCCCAGTTATCGCTATCTTCGCCGTCGTGATTCGGAATCACCCATTCGAAATGAACGGCTTCCTGGAGTTCGCGGAAGGCGCTGTCGGCGCGCCGCTCGATGTTCTCCAGGTCCGGCAAGCAAAGTTCGCCCTTCTGCCGGCGGGTGCGCCGTAAGAGCTTTCGCCGCATTACGTCGGTAACCACGTCCGGTAGGGACAGATTCCGGGCCGGGTCTCTGAGGAAGAGGATTTCCTCCTTCGAGAGCGGAGAAAGAAACACGCTCAGCCGGCGGATCTTGGCCAGGGCCGGGTGAGTTTGGAGCAGGCGGCCAACGAACGGGTTGCCTTCGAAGAACGCATCGCCGCGCTCCAGCAAAGCGGTCAGCCCGGGCAGATCGAGCGCCTGCAGGTCGCCGCGCACATCGAGCACCACAAAGCGTTCTTCTGACCGCAGGGCCTCGACTTGGTTTCGGGTGCGGAAATGATAGTCCAGACCGTCCTTCTCGCCCGGTCGCGGATCTCGGCTGTTATAGAGCACCAGCTTCTGCAACTGTCGGTGCAGCTCCGGATAGAAGCGCGCCAAAGCACGGTCGAGCGGACTCTTGCCGACGCACGAAGGCCCGGAAAGGATAACCAGACGTCTTGCAGCCGAGGGTGTCATGCCGCTTTCCGGTTCGGGACCGCGTGGGCCCGTGCCGCGAGTGGGGCAGGGGGCCAGAACGCCGAGAGACGATCAGCCGATTTCAAGAAGGAGCGTAGCGCCCGGGCGCGTCGCTGCCGCATGTAACGGCTGAACGGACGAAGGAGGCTCTCACGCTTTTTGTTCTGCCCAATATAGCTCGCGAGGCAGGCCTGCATGACCTGCAGGTCCTGGATGATGCCCATCTTGCGCTGGTAATAGGCCAGGGTGCGAAGCTGGCGTTTGCTCGACCCGGTCAGCGTAGGAGACAGGATCTCGACCATATAGCGGAAGCGCTTGAACGCGATGCGGGTCTGGTGAACGGTGCGCAGGTCTGCCAGGTCTATCGCCTGCCGCCGCTCAACGGCTTCCGCAAAGGCCCCGGCTGTGGCGCGGAGCACGGCGGTGGCCAACCGGCTCTGGACGCGGGACCTGCCGGCGCTGGCCCTGAGAGCGGCAATCAGGGCCGCAATCCACTTCTCGAGCTTCCTGGTCTTGCAGCGCTTCACCTCCCCGCTGGCAGACTTCGACAGCCGGCGTTCACGGCGGCGCAGCCAGGCGCCCAGCAACAGGAGTTCCGGAAAATTGGGTGTCTCGCGCTCAACGAACACGCGTTGCACCTGGACGTCGCGCAGCTCGCCCAAGGCCGTCAGGCGGCGCTTGAGGATGCGGTGGGCCTTTTCGAGTTCGGCACTGGGCACAACACAGCTCAATAAACCGAGTTGCGCTAGCAGCCGCCGGGTGGCTACGCGCAGCTCATGCACCGCCTCCTCCGAGAACTTCCGCTGGCAGCGCCTCAGTTGCTCGCGATACGACTCCCATCGGCCCGCCAGGGTTTTGGCGAGAGCGGGTCCCACCGCCACCGGCACAGGGCTGGCCGGGAGCGGCAGCCTGACGGCGACAACTTCGGACGACCGGCTGATTCGCTTTCTGGGGGCGGGTGGCAGGGGAGGGGATGAGCCAGCCGGACGCAGCGAAAGCGCTGCCCCTGACCCTGGCAAGTCGCCCGGCATGGGCTCGGCCGGCAGCACAACGCCTGCTTTCGCATCTGGAACGTGGCTCGACCCCATGGCTTTATTCGCCGATCTACAACGCTAATTGCTCACCAAGGTTACTAACAGCTCACGCTGGGCTAACTGCTATTTCGGTTTTGTCGGGGAATTGTAACATAACGCCGGTCTAGACTGCAAGTGACAAATGTGAAACCTGCGAGGAGTGAGACAAGTTGGCACACCTTCCCCGGAGTGGA
>Ga0182021_10003973_pt1 | contig 17344 bp, 14 predicted proteins | sample 612E3MmetaG_FD_120493 | JGI IMG/M metagenome (GOLD analysis project Ga0182021, IMG submission 120493) | Permafrost microbial communities from Stordalen Mire, Sweden - 612E3M metaG (Illumina Assembly) | ecosystem: Environmental > Terrestrial > Soil > Wetlands > Permafrost | place: Sweden...
AGACGAAGCATTCTCCGGCCACGATCACGAACAGCGCCCGCCACACCGGAGGTAGCAGCCAGCGGCCGGCCGCCCGTCCGGCCCCGGCCGGGCCTTTCGTACTGCCGGCCTCGGCGGCGACCTCGCCGGCGATCATGCGCGCCGAGTATATCTGCGCCAGGAGCACCACGATCGGAGCCAGGCGCCAGACGTACATCTGCGCGACCGAGGGCACGTACACCACCGACGTCAGCGCGCTCGCGATCAGGATGAGCGCCGTCATACCCGTCGCGAGTGCCGTGGCCGGCGACAGACCGCGCCGGCCGGCTTCAGCGCTTCGCACCCCGGCGGCCAGCACGAGGAGCCAGCCGAGGAAGGGGATGAACTGATCGCGGTAGGTGAGCGGCAGGTAGTGGTGTGGGGAGCGGATGAGGAGCAGGATGCTCGTGCCGCCGCCGCCCGGGCCGAAGGCTATGGGGATGATGACGGGCAGCAGCGCCGCTAAGGCCACGAGGGGGAACGCGAACTGACGAAGCAGCGGAAGCCACACGGCGCGCCGCCGCAAGCCCGCGCCCTCGGGCAGCCGGACCAGGAGATGGGCGAGCAGAAACACTGGGAAGGACAGGATGAGGTAGTTGGCGTGGAAGACGCCGCCGGCGGCGACCGCGAGCCCGGACAGAAGATACCGCCGCCGCATGAACAGATACATCCCAAGGAGAAGGCCGGTGACCCCGAGCGTGGAGGGCTCGAACTCCAGGGTATAGAGGGTGCTGTCCGCAACGCTGACGGCCCGGGTGGCGAGGACCGGCAGAAGAACCAGGATGAGCGCGAGGAGGATGGCCACGAAGTCGGGGGCTGACATAGGGGTGGCGCCGCGCAGCTCCGCGGCGCGGCCGCCCACGCCGGTGGCGCCACCCGGGCTACCGGTGTCGTCCCACACGCTCCGTATCAGCTTGAAGACGATCGCGGCGCCGGCGGCCAGCACCAGCACATTGACGGCGGCGAACAACCACCCTGAGGGATTCAGCCAGTAGAGCGCCGCCACCGGGTAGGCGAACACACGGTGATAGGACATGGTCCGGGTCGTGAGCCAGTCGTTGGCCAGAAGCCCCGGGTGGAGCAGGTGCAGTCCGCCGATGAGGTAGGTGTTCTCGTTCGACGCCCCATAATTCAGCCCGAAGCCCAGGCCGAAAAGCAGGGCGGCCAAGGCGACCGACCCGGCCCGGACCAGGCTGCGTGGCGTTATGAGAGACAGATCACGGTGCATCGGACCATGCTAACAGTCCACCGCTGCGATAGAGTGGGGTCGGCCGGCCGGCGCCGAACGTGGGGGCGCCGGGCAGACGCCGCGCGGTTGGACGAACCGACCAGGAGGACCGTACCGATGGCAGGAGCGATGTTCGAGTCGATGGCGAAGGGGCTGCCGCTGCTTCGCCGGGGCAAGGTACGTGACGTCTACCAGCCCAGCCCGGAGCATCTGCTGATAGTGGCGTGCGACCGCATCTCGGCCTTCGACCGCATCCTGCCGACGCCCATCCCGGACAAGGGCCGCATCCTCACCCAGATCTCCAACTTCTGGTTCGGCAAGACCGAGCACATCATCCCGAACCACATCGTGGACCCCAATCCGGGTCCCCAGTGGTATCCAGACATAGACTGGTACTACCGCGACCTCGACGGCCGGACGGTGCTGGTGCGCAGTACTCAGCCGCTGGTGATCGAGGCGATCGTGCGGGGATACCTCTCGGGATCAGGCTGGAAGGAGTACCAGAAGCAGGGGACCGTCTGTTCGATACAGCTGCCTGCGGGGCTGACGGAGTCGGCGCAACTGCCCGAGCCCATCTTCACGCCTTCGACGAAAGCGACGTCCGGGCACGACGAGAACATCTCGTTCGAGCAGGCGGCGGATCTCATCGGCGCCGGCCTCGCCGCCAAGGTGCGCGACACCAGTCTGGCGCTCTATACCTTCGCCGCGGGGCACGCTTCGGAGAGGGGCATCATCATCGCCGACACGAAGTTCGAGTTCGGGCTGCTGGACGACGGCAGCCTGATCCTCATCGACGAGATCCTCACGCCGGATTCCAGCCGCTTCTGGCCGGCCGACGATTACGCACCGGGCCGCGCGCAGGCAAGCTACGACAAGCAGTATGTGCGTGACTACCTCGAGGCCATCAAGTGGAACAAGGAGCCGCCGGCTCCGGAACTCCCGCCCGAGGTAGTGGAGAAGACGCGAGAGAAGTACTGGGAGGCCGTGAAACGCCTGACCGCCTAAGCGGTCGGGCGCGCGGTGGGCGGCGCGAGGCGGCTGTGATGGACCGGGTCGCTGTGGACGACGTGCGGCGGTGAGAAGCACGGCCGAATGGGCGCGGTTCTGCCTCGCCGCGGCCGCTTCCGCTCTGGGGGATCGGCGCCTGCTCAATTGCGTATGGGAGCTGACATACCGATGCAACGCGCGATGCGCGATGTGCACCTATTGGAAGCTCCCCGCCCGCGCGGCTGGAGAACTCGATACAGCGCAGGTCAGGACCGGGCTTGAACGCGTGGCCGCGCATGGTTGCGGGCTGGTGAATTTCAGCGGCGGAGAGCCCACGCTCCGACACGATCTCGAGGCGATCGTGGCCCACGCCTCAGGTCTGGGCATGTGGACGTCGATTGTCACCAACGGCAGCGTGATGACGCGTGACCGTCTGCGGAGATTGAAAGCGGCCGGGCTGGACAGTCTGCTCGTCTCCGTCGACTCTGCCGATGCCCGTGTGCACGACCGCGGGCGGGGCATGCCCGGATCGCATGCTAAGGCTATGGAGTGTCTGCGCTGGGTGGCCGAGGACTTTGCGGTGGGGCACCGCATCGGGGCCGTGATGACGGTGATACCGCCGGTGCAGCCGGAGACCGTGCTGGGCGTGGTCGATCTAGCCGAGCGCGCGGGGTTATCCGTGCTGCTGCAGCCTTATCACGAGCGCAAGACCGGCCGGTCGAACGCGACGGCCGCCGTTCCCGAGTGGCTGGCGCGCGCGCTGGCGGCGCGGAAGCGAACGTCGGGGTGCCTGCTCAACTCCTCCGCATACCTGGCGGCTCTCACCTCACCGGCCGCGGCCGGCTGCCACGCCGGCCGCAAATACTTCAGCGTGGACCCGGTCGGAGGGCTGCATCCCTGTGCGGACATGCCTCCAGTCGGAGACGTGCTCTCAGGCTCCTTTGATGCGATCTCGTCACCGGAAGCAACAGCGGCCGTCGGTTCATGCGAAGGCTGCTGGTATTGCTTCCGAGGCGAGGCCGACCTGACCCTCTCTGCTGCGGGGTGCGTGGAGAAGGCGAGGTTGGGCGTTCGTGTGATGGCTCGCAATGCGCGAGCCCAGCGGCAACGAACAACGGGCGGGTCGCGCCGTGCGCGCCCCGCCCGTGTGGTGGACTTGTAGAGCAGCGCCCGCATAGGGTCGCTCCGGGCTTAACGCCTGCGGCGCGCGCTCCCGTTGTAGACCAAGCGGGGCTTGAGCTTCTTGGCCGTGCGCTCGGGGCTCGGGATCAGGCGCTGCATGTACTCGAAGCCGTCCAGATCCCTGCAGGGCAGCGGAGTGCCGAGCATGACCTCGATCTCCCGCAGTTCGCCGGCCTGCTCCGCCGCCAGGAAGCTGATGGCGGTGCCGGCCGCGCCCGCGCGGGCCGTTCGGCCGATGCGGTGCACATAGTCCTGGGCCACGGCCGGCAGGTCATAGTTGATGACGTGGGAGATCTTGTCCACGTCGATGCCGCGGGCCACGATGTCGGTGGCCACGAGCACCCGGTACGTGCCGTTCTTGAAGCCGTCGAGCGCATGCTGACGCTGAGACTGACTACGGTTGGAATGGATGGCGGCGCCTTTGATGCGGGCGCGCTCCAGATGGCGGCAGACCCGGTCGGCGCGGTGCTTCGTGCGGGTGAACACCAAGACGCGGTCGAGCTGAGCCTCTTCGAGGAGGCGCACTAGCAGGTCGGCCTTCTGCGTCTCGGCCACCGGGTAGATCGCCTGATCGATGGCTTCGATAGGGGTGGCGGCAGGCGCCACTTCTACTCGGGCGGGATCGTCCAGGATCGGTCCGGCGATGCGCATGACGTCGTTGGACAGCGTCGCGGAGAAGAGCATGTTCTGACGATGGGTGGGCAGCAGGTTCATGATGCGCCGCACATCCGGCCAGAAGCCCATATCGAGCATCCGGTCGGCCTCGTCGAGAACGAGGATCTGCACATGGGAGAGGTCCAACTCGCCCCTCTGCTCAAGGTCGAGCAGGCGGCCCGGTGTTGCTACCAGGAGGTCGACACCACGGCGCAGCTTCTTTAGCTGCGGGTCGTAGCCGACACCGCCGTAGACCGCGGCTATGTGCTGGCCCGTGTAGCGGGCGCAGGCCACGGCTACTTCCTCGATCTGGCCGGCGAGCTCGCGCGTGGGCGTGATCACCAGAGTGCGGATGGGCGTCTTGAGAGCTCTCTCGCCCCTGGCGGCAGGCCTGCTGGTCTCCGGTTCGGCGGCGTGCACCGCCCCATCCGTGGCCGGGGCCACATAGTGGCGGTCGGTCAGTTGCAGCGCCGGGAGGATGAAGGCCGCGGTCTTGCCGGTGCCCGTCTGGGCGCAGCCGAGAAGGTCACGGCCGGTGAGCGCGATGGGGATGGATTGTTCTTGGATGGGGGTCGGGATGATGTAGCCGAGGCTGTCTACAGCCTTGAGGAGGCCTGGTTTCAGGCCCAGTTCGGCAAAACTCATATTGTGTCGTAGCTCCTTGCCGTGCTCGCTCTGGAGTCACCGCTGTCATAAGACGCAGTTGATCCATTTGAGCCTTGCTAAAGAGCGCGGACAACCGAGTCTTGGGTTAATGCACAGATAGTATAGCCCATTACTAGGGTTTTCGCCCCGCCCAGTGGGCTACGCCCTGTGGATCAGGCAGCTGAGACTCCGTCCAGGATGTTCCTGACCGCCCGGGCGATGGCGTCGGGGCTGAACGGTTTCTGCACGAGCGTCATCTCGTCGTCCAGCCGGCCGGCGGAGATCATGGCGTCGCGGGCATAGCCGGACATGAACAGGACAGGGAGGCCCGGCCGCATAGTCGTGAGCTCGCGCGCGAGGTCGGTGCCCTGCATGCCGCGGGGCAGGACCACGTCGGTGAGCAGGAGATGTAATTCGCCCAGGTGCTCCTGCACCTGTTGGAGCGCTTCCAGGCCGTTGGCCGCCGACAGCACCTGATAGCCCAGGTCCGACAGCACCCTGCCCACCAGGTTCCGCACTGCCGCCTCGTCTTCCACGAGCAGGACGGTCTCGGTGCCTGTGGGGCTGGCGTGCTGGGCCGCGAGCGCCGGGTTCTTGACTTCGGCCAAGGCCATGCTGGGGAGGTAGACCGAGAAGCTGGTCCCCCGGCCCGGCTCACTCTCCACGTAGACGTTCCCCTGGCTCTGCTTGACGATGCCGTACACCATCGAGAGTCCCAGCCCGGTGCCTTCGCCGGTGGGCTTGGTGGTGAAGAACGGCTCGAAGATATGGTCCCGGGTCTCCTGGTCCATGCCCGCCCCGGTATCGGTGACCGCAAGCTCCACATAGCGGCCTGGGTGGGCGCCCAGATGGCCGGCGCAAAAGGCCTTGTCCAGGTGCACGTTCCTGGTGCTGATGGTCAGGCGGCCGCCGTCGCGCATCGCATCTCGGGCGTTCACCGCCAGGTTCATCACCACCCGCTCGAACTGATGCACGTCCGCTTCCACCAGCGCGAGGTCTGAGTCCATGTCGATCTCCAGGTCGATGTCCTCACGGAGAGTGCGGCGCAGAAGGGGCTCGACGTTCGCCACCACCTGGTTCAGCGACACGATGGCCGGTCGCAGCGTCTGCCTGCGGGAGAAAGCCAGTATCTGTTGGGTCAGGAGGGCCGCCCGCTCGCCGGCCTGTCGTACCTCTTCGAGGTCTGCCTGCACGGAGTCGTCGGCGCAGGCCGGGTCGGCCAGGAGCAGGTGGGTGTAGCCGAGGATGGCCGCCAGCAGGTTGTTGAAGTCGTGAGCGATGCCTCCGGCCAGCCGGCCGACGGCCTCCATCTTCTGGGCCTGCCGCAGTTGCTCCTCGCTGCGCCGGAGGGCCTCCTCCGTGCGCTTGCGCTCGCTGATATCGATGAAGATGCAGGCGAATTGCCCGGGAGCGGGCCGGTAGGCGGTGACGAAGTAGTGCCGGTCGAGTGCCTGGGTGTAGTCCTCGAACACGACCGGTCTGCCCGTCGCTACCACCCGGGCGTAGGTCTCGACCCAGCGCGGCTCGGTCCCGGGGAGCACTTCCATGACTGTACGGCCCACGACGTCCTTGGCCTTGAGTCCGGTCATGGTCTCAAAGGCCGGGTTCACGGACAGGAAGCGATAGTCCGCCGGTTTCCCGCGCTCGTCGTACATCATCTCGTGCACCGCGAACGCATCGAGCATCTGGTCGAACAGAGAGCGGTACTGCTCTTCGCTGCAGCGGAGGGCTTCCTCCATGCTCCTCTGCTCGGTGATGTCCTGGATGGTGCAGACCATTCCCAGGAACTCGTCCCCCGAGCAGCGCGGCGTGAGCCAGCCGCTCTGGACGGTCGGGCGGCCGGCGGGCGTCACGACATCGGCCTCGAAGTGCACGTCTCGCCGCTCCAACTTCGCCCGATGGTAGTGCTCCAGGAAGGTGGCCGTCGTTTCCGGCGGGAATTCCGTGGTGATGTTCAGACCCAGCAGATCGGCGGCTTTCGCCCCGGCTATCTTTTCCATTGCGGAGTTGACGTAGATCAGCCGGTCAGAGGCGTCGGTCACGCAGATACCGTCGCTGACCTTGGAAAGGATGGCGGCGTGGAAGTCGCGGAACTGGTCGCCGTCGCGCTCTGTGTGGACCAGCACGGTCACATCGGCGTGGACAACGAGGAAATGCTCGTCGTCCACCGGCAGGAGGCAAGTGCTGAAGTACCTGTCCGAGCTGCGGGGGTAACGCTCCGGAGCACTGTCGTTGATGGCGGCACGGGTCTCCCGCATCTTGGCGATGAGGGGGAGGTAGCGGGCCAGCAGTTCGTGGCCGAACACGTCGGTGAACGTTCTGCCGATAAGGTCGGCGCGGCGCACGCCGGTGATCGGCTCGGCTGCCTGGTTCGCGTCCTCGAAGAGAAGGTCGACCACTTGCCGGCGATCGTCAAAGACGTACCGGTGCAGGACCACCGCTTGGAATGGGTTGTCGAACAGCGCCCGCCAAGCGTGCTGAGTGTGCGTCTTCATTTCCGCTGGATCCATCTTCCGGATTACCACCAAAACTGGGAAAAAGGCTCTGCACCATTATCGGCGGTAGGGCGGGAGCCCTGAAGTGGGACCGGCGACGGGCCCCTCTCCATCACCTGTCTCGTGCCTCCGGCGGTCTCGCAATGCTTTCCAGGATGCGGTCGAGCATCTGCTGGCCGCGGGCGCCGCTGGCGTACTCGTCCATGCCCATCAGGTACGAGACGTCCTGAGCCCAATAGACGGCCACCAACTCCCAGGCCACCTGAGCGCTGTCGGTCTGGGGACGGACCAGCCCCTGTGCCTTGCCCTCCTCGATGATGGCGCACAGACTGTCGATAGCGGCCCGCTGGCGCTCGCCGAGCGGCGTGCGCAGCCCCGCGTCCGGCGGCGCGGCGACGAATTCGAACAGCGGGTAGACGAAGCCTTCCCGGTCGTCGCCGATGATGCCCGAGTGGTAGCGGCCGATGCCGCGCAGCCGTTCGAAGGCGCTCTCGCTCTCGGCGCTGTGGATGACCCTGAACACACGCTCGTAGACGAGGTCCATAGCTGCGAGGAGCATCTCCCGGCGGCTCGTGAAGTGCCGGTACAGAGTGGCCTCCGAGACGCCGGCTGCCGCCGCGATGCGCGAAGTGGTAGCGGCTTGGACGCCGTTCTTCGCCACCAGTTCCATGGTCACTTCCACGATCTGCTGCTTGCGCTCGGCGGCGGTCATGCGCCGGGCTCTTTGGCGCGGAGTAGCTGGTTTCATGGGAGCCATCCTAACGCATCTCGCGCCGTGAAGTGAGCAATCACTTCGTTCAAGGGTGGTAACCAAGGACGCGGAGGCCGCGAGGGGGCGGAAGTCCCATGAACGCCGCCGGCGCCCGTGGGGCGCCGGCGGGGGGTGTCAGCGGCTACCCGCGGCGGACTGCCGGGATCACCGGCAGGACGATGTGCGAAGGATGGTCCTTGTCGTGATAGTAGGTGTCGTTCCCCACTTTGATGCCGTAGTAGTGGCCGCCGAAGTCGAGGGCCGGGGAGTCGCCGCAGGCCACGTCGATGCGGATGCGGTGTCCCTTCTTGAACAGGTTGCTCGTCGGCCACACTTCGATCTCGTACTTGTAGATAGTGCCCGGCTCGATGGGCTCGGGCTTATCGTGCAGGTAGTACGGGCGATAGGACTTGGACAGCTTCTCGCTCTTGGTGCAGGCGTGGGACGCCTTCAGCCAGCCGCGGGTGAGGATCATGCCGGCCGGAGGCAGGCCCGGGATCTGCTGATCGTCGGGCAGTTGGTCAACCAGGCGGCAGAAGAAGTCGGCGTTGATCTGGTCGGAGGAGGCGTAGAGCACCAGCACCGTGCTGCCGGTCACTTGGAGGTCTTCCTCCAGCGGTGCGCTGGTGAAGGTGGGGATACGCTTCTGGCCGTACACCACCCCGTTCTCCTCGATGATGGCCGTGCCGCCGCCGGAGAAGTGCGTCCAATCCTCGTGCGGATAGTGGTAGGTGAAGGAGCTGTCGGCTTCGGCCGGCGGGTCCCAGGAGAGGCTGCCGTCGTTCATGGAATCCACCACGCCGCTCTTGGCCGCACTCAAGTACAAGTTCTTGTACTCCGTCTGCGGCAGCGGCCACTCCGCGTATTCCCGGTACTCGTCCGCGTTCCGTACGAAGATCGACACGGGCGGCTCGTCCATGACGCCGGTGTCGTTACCCTTGAGCCAGTGGTCGTACCAGCGCAGCATGATCTGCTGCATCTCCGGCGAGTTGTAGATGGCCATCTCGTCGCCGTCCATGACGCCGTGGATGAGCATCATCTTTTTGGGCGTCCTGATCTCCTCGTAGCCGCGCACCACGCCGCGGAGGTGCAGGCCCACCTTGTGCAAGGCGCCAACAGTGAACACCGGGCACTGGATCTTCGACCAGTCGGGGCTGCGCAGCTTCCAGAAGTCGTCGCAGGTGGGATGGTTGATGACGTTCCATACCAGGTCCCACTTGCCCATCTCCGGGTTGGCCGGCGGGGTGAAGAACCGGTCGGGGGCACCCAGGCGGTAATGCCCGCGGATCTCCCACATGTTCCATGCGGTGGGGAAGCCCACGGCCATCATGCCGCCGTGCCAGGCCACGTCCCGGTACATGTCGGCGCCGGCGTCCCAGGGCAGGATGCAGGTGAGATGGGGCGGCTGCTGTACCGCGGTGAACCACTGGCTCCAGGCAAGCAGTGACTCGCCCAGCATACCCACCTTGCCGTTGCACCAGGGCTGCACGGCGATCCACTCGATCATGTCGTAGAGGTCGTTCTGCATCTCCCGGCCGAACAGGTCCCACTGGCCAGTGGGGGAGTGGCCGGTGCCTCGGGAGTCGCTGTGGACGAACACGTAGCCGCGGCTCACGAAGAACTCGATGTCGTTGGTCTCCCGCATGTGGAACATGGGGAGGAGGGGCAGAAAGTCCAGGTCTTTCTGGTAGGAGTCGGCGGCATGGACGGCCGGGAAAGTGCCGGGGGCATCGGGCCGGTAGATGTTGCAGGAGATCTTGGTGCCGTCCCGCATGGTCATCCACACGTCGCGCTCCACCACCATCTTGTACTGCGGCTTGCTCAACTTGTCTGCCGGGAAGCCCGCGGGCAGCATGGTCCGCATGATCTCCGGCTTCAGGGTCTTCGAGTACATCCTGTGGTGCCTCCTGGGGTCTGCGCCGGCGTTTCGGTCCGGCGGTCGTTGCTTGACAGGCTTCCGTTCGGTGAGCTAGTTTGCGAGTGAGCACTCACTCGCAAATCACAGTAGTCTCAGGCTCGCCCGGTTGTCAAGCGGCTCGAGACCGGGGACCACCACAGAGAGGTCGTGCCCCCAGTGACCAAGACCACGCGGGTCTCCCCCGCAGACAGGAAAGAACTCATCGTCGCCACGGCTCTCCGTCTGGTGACTGAGCACGGCATCCAGGGAACCACCATCGAGCGGCTGGCCACCGAGGCCGGGATGAGCCAGGGCGGCATCTACCGGCACTTCCACAGCCGCACCGAGATCCTCCTCGCCGTGGTCGACAGGATCTTCGAGCAGATCTTCGCGCTCTACGTGGTGGAGCCCGGCACCGACCCTCTCGAGCAACTGCGCGAGATCGCTCGGCGCCATACCCTTCTGATGTCCGACGAGGCGCATTCCTTCGCCCGACCGTGGCTGGAGTTCATCGCGGCGGCCCCCCGGGTAGGGATGCGGGAGGCGGTGGCGGAGAAGCAGCGCACTGCAGTAGTGGTCATGGCGGAGATCGTGGACCGGGGCAAGGACTACGGCAGCGTGCGCCCGGACCTCGATTCCCGGCAACTCGCCTGGGAGATCCTCAGCTGGTGCTGGGGCGAGAACGTCAGCTCCACCATGGCGCTGGACGAGTTCATCGACGAGGGCCGCTCGTCCCGTATGATCGACATCCTCCTGGCCGACGCGGCCCTGAACGAGGCACCGGCCGGGGAAGCAGCGGGATGAACCCGTCCTTCGATCCGGGACCTTTCCGCGCTGTTTTCCTGTCTCATACGTTAGTGCGCCCGGGAGGATCACGCCGGTCCGACCGGCGGGGACGCGCTATAGTCTTGGCGAGGTCTCCCGAGTGGAGGGACATATATGAGAGAGATCGACACCCGGCATGCACATCCCCGCGGTCCATTGCGTCCGCTGCCCATGTCCGTTCTGATCGTGGCCCTGTCTGTGATCTTTGCGCTCGCGCTCGCGGGCTGCGGCGGGAGCGGCCAGATAACCACCAGCACGGCCGTGTCCCTGCCCACTGCGACCACGTCCGGCGGTCTGCCGGGCGGATTGACAACGGCGTCGACGACGGCGGGCGGCGGCGACACCACCACCAGCGTCACTGCGGCGCCCGGCCAGGACACGACCACGACCGCCGCAGCGGGCACCGGTGACGGCACGACGACCACCGAAAAGTTGTCCACCGCCGAGCAGCAGTTGGCCGACGGCCACATCAAGGCGATGGGCTTCATCAAGAAGGTCGGGGAGCAGGACGGCAAGCGCTACATCACCATCGATTACGCTGAGATGCTCACCGGCCAGGCGGCCGTCAGCGCCGCCGCCGCCGATGGCGTCTCCCTCGACACCGACTACTACATCAAGAAGATGAACACCGAGGCGGGTCAGTTCGAGGTGTCGGCTTCGGTGGCCATCACCACGTCCAGTTGGCAGGGCAAGATGAACGATCCGGTCACCTGGGACGTCTTCACGAGTTTCTGGAGCGCCACGCCTCCTGACCCAGAGGCAGGCCTGCTCCGCGACAACCCGTGGTGGATCGAGCGCGACGGGCAGACCGTGGTCAAGATCGACGAACAGTATCTGCCATAGCCGGCGAGGGACCGGCGTAAGGAGGAGGGGCTCCATGAAAGGCTTGCGGTTCTCGAAGGTAGGATCCCTCGCGGCGCTCGGCGTCGCGGCCGCGCTTCTGCCGGCCTTGCTCTCGGTGGCAGGCTGCGGCGGCAACAGCACGACCACCACCACCTCGGCGGTGGCGCCGAGTTCTACCACGACGACCAGCGTGGCTACCAGCGAGTCGTCGGACACCACGGATACCACGGGCACCACAGCCGTGGCGGACACGACGACCACCTCGGGCATCGTCATCGACATGACGACCACCACCAGCTTGGCGGAAACGACCACTACCACCGAGGCGCTGTCCAGCGCCGAGAAAGTACTGGCCAACGGCCACATCAAGGCGATGGGCTTCATCGACAAGGTCTATGTGAGCGGGGGCAAGCGTTACATCCGCATCGACTACGCCGAGATGCTCACCGGTCAGGCGGCCATCAATGCAGCTGCCAAGGACGGCGTCACCCTCGACGGCGACTGGTATATCAGTAACTCGAGCCATACGAAGCGCACGTTCGAGGTCTCGGGCACGGTGGCCATCACCACGTCCACCCGCTGGGTCGGTGGCACCGAGAAGATGAATGCGCCCTGCACATGGAACGCTTTCAAGAGCTTCTGGGGATCCCAGGGCGCGCTCAACGACAGTGAGAAACATCTGCACAAGTCTCCGTGGTGGATCGAACGGAGCGGCCAGGTCGTCGTCAAGATCGACGAGCAGTACCTGGAGTAACGGGTGATCGCCGGGGCCGGGCGACCGCCAAGCCGAGGAGGACCTATGGACCGAAAGCGGATGCGGATCTGCGCGTTGCTCGGCGCGGTCGGGGCCGTCCTTCTGTTGTTCGGGAGTCAGCCGGGTATCGCTCGAGCCGACGTCTTAGGGGCTCCATCCCGGCGGCCCAGCACATCGCTGTCGGCCACCACCGCTCAGACGTCGCCGACCCCGTCTGCCACCGGAACGTCCGCGGCTTCGACCACCGATACGGTCTCGCCTCCCGAGTCGGCCGGTGGGACCACGCCGGGGGCGGTGGTGCTCATCTGCGTTGTCGCAGTCGCCGCAGTCGCCATCGGCATGTTCTTCATCCGGCGTGCTCGAACTCGAAGGCGTACCTCCGGGCCGGGCACCGGTCGCTGAGACTTCCGTTCCCACGTTAGATGAGTGGTATCTGCCATAGCCAAGGAGGGCTCATGAACCTGAAGCGGATGCTGAGCTGCGTCGCATGTAGCGGGCTCGGAGCCATCCTCTCGTTCTTCGGGAGCCAACCGGGCATCGCGAGAGCCGACTCAGAATCGCCTTCGACCCCGCTGTTCGAAGGCGGCGTCTGGTCGACGGGAACGGTGCTGATCATCTGCATTGTCGCAATCATCGCGGTGGCCGTCGGCATCTTCTTCATCCTGCGGGCTCTAGCCAAGAGGCGCGCCTCAGGGCCTGACACCGGTCGCTAACAAAGAGGGGTGGGCCCGGGCATGCTTGCCGCATTCATCGCGGTGGCGCTTCCGCTTGCGGCCAGCGTCTGCATCGAGAGCATGGTGGCCGCGCTGTTCGGGTTTCGGTGGCGGGAGCTGTCCGCCGTCGTTTGGGTGAACTGCGTGACCAACCCGCTTCTCAACCTCGTATGGCTGTCCCTGTTCTGGCTGGGCTTCGGGCAAAGGACGATCCAGGCCACCGGCAAGGTGGCCGGCGGGGCCGTGCCCTCCACGTGGATGTGGTTCCTGCTCGCCGGGCTCGAGGTGGTCGTGATCGTCGCTGAATGGCGCCTGTTGCTGATGGCCCTCGGACGGAACGTCTTCAGCTCCCGGAAGCTCTTCACCGTCAGCGTAGTGATGAACGCGGTATCGGCGACGCTCGGGACGTTCCTGCTCGGTCGCCTGAGCTGACAGGCCCGGCCGCGCGTCGTTCAGTCGCGCGATAGCTCGAGCGCGTCCGCGGTCACTCGAGGGGGCCGCACACGGCCGGCGGTCAGCCCGATGTAGACCACGGCGATCGCGATGACGCTGGCCGCCAGGATGACCAACTGACCTCCGAACACCGTGTAACCCTTCAAGACCGGCAGCGCGCCCGCCAGCAGAGCCAAGCAGGTCAAGCCGAACGACAGTCCGGGCCGGCCGGGCAGCACGTTCGAGAGGGCGGCCAGCGTGACGGGCATGGTGAAGTTGAAGAGGAACATCCCCAGGATCGCGAGTGCGGCCACATTCGGGTAGAGGACAAGCAGAGGAGTCGATACCAGCAGCGAGCCGACAGCGATCTTCGCCCAACCGAATCTGTCCGCCAGCACGCCGCCGACGGCCTTGCCTGCGAACACGGATAGGACGAGCACGACGGCGAGAGCGATGTGCGATTTCCAGGTAAGGACGATGGCCATACCGACCAAGGAACGGATCGCGATCGCCATGAGGAGTGTAACGAGGATCAGCCAAGCATGCCGCTGTTTGCCGGCCGTCACCTTGGCGTAATCCATGTGCGGCAGCTCGATCGCGTAGCCGGCCAACACCAGAAGGGCGATGAGGACCACCGGGACGAGTGCGGTGAAGTGCCCGTATCTGGCCGCGAGGGTCCCGGCGAACAGACCGAGCGCGCCTGGCGCGACGAACAAACCCGGAGCCGCGGCTCTCTTCGGCGTCACATTGAGAGCGATGGACCCGCCGCCCACATGGAAGAAGGCGTTGCCGCAGCCGACCAGGATGATGGCCGCCAGCGGCAGGGGAGTGAGAGTCGCCACAGCGATCACTACCAGAAAGCCGCCGATGAGCGCGACCTCCCTCGGCGCAGCGAATCGGTCGGAAGCGTGGCCGATGAACACCTGGAGGCCGAACGCGAGGACGTTGTACAGGATGAAGAGAAGAACGATATGTTCGGACGAGCTTGCATAGTGCGCCGCTGCAGTGATGACGATCCCGGCACTCGTGTAGTCGACCACAGCGTGGAAGCCGCCATAGACCCCAAGCGCAGCGGCCGAACGACCTCTTATCGAACCGACCATGGGCGCCTCCGGGTCACGTTCCTCAGCAGCCGGCCGACTGCTGTCAGCCGTGCCGCACCCGGATGATCTCGGCCGCTATCGCCACGGCGATCTCCTCCGGTGTCTCCGCCCCGATGTCCACGCCGATAGGCGCCTTCACCCGAGCTATGTCCTCGTCGGCGAAGCCCTCAGCGCGAAGGGCCTGGTAGGTCTCGGCGATCTTCTTCTTGCTGCCTATCATCCCGACGTACCGCGCCGGAGTGCGCAGGGCCTGAGCCAGCACCGACCGGTCGAACAGGTGGCCGCGGGTCATGATCACCACGTAGCTTTGCTCGTCCACGGGAAGCGACGCCATGGCCGAATGGAGCGACTCGGGGACTACCACTTCGTCGACGTCGGGGAAGCGTTCAGCATTGGCGAACTCCGCCCGGTCATCCACGATGACGGTGCGGAACCCCACCAGGCCGAGCAGAGGGATGAGGCTCTTGCCGCAGTGCCCCGCCCCGAACACATAGACGGTCCCGGGCACCCCCACCGGTTGCACGTAGACGCCCTGTCGCCCGCCCGCGGTATGATCGCCTAGGGCGCCCCCCATATTGGGCAGCCCTTGGAGTTCATCGACGGGGAGAGGTGGGTCGCCGCTCACGTTGCCGGCTGTGTCCACCAGGCATCGTTTGACTACCACGTTCTCGGCCGCGGCCAACGTCTCGGGCGCGGCGTCGGCCGCTTCACCCGCCGCGTAAGTCACGCCGGTCACCAGCCAGCCGTGGCCACCTCGGCTCAGCAGGGCGTCCAGGGCGGCGTAGAGATCGGGCTTGGCGTCGGCAGCCGGATCTGTGCACTCAACGAGCAGCCGCCCCCGGCCGCCGCAGATCATGCCCAGGCCGGCGGAATCGGCGTTGTTCAGTTCGAAGTCCATGATGCGGGAGGCCCGCGCGTCCAGGGTTTCCAAGGCTACGCGGATGGCCCGGCCTTCGAGCGCACCCCCGCCGACGGTGCCGGCGATGGACCCGTCCGCTCTTACGATCATCGCTGCTCCGGAATGGCGCGGCGAAGAGCCGCTGGTTTCCAGAGTCGATACCAGCGCGAACCGCTGCTCCGCTTCGAAAAGGGCCAGGGCCGCCCTCGTGATCTCCACATCCATGACCGCTTCTCCTTGTGCCAACCGCCGCCCGGATGCGAAGCACCGGACATCCTGGACAGGAATTCTAGCGGACTCCGCCGCAGAGCCGCGGCCCATGTTAGCCTGTACGAAACACGACGCGACCACGTTCCTGACCGGAAGGAGCGGAAATGGACTTTTACACTGGGGCGGTGCTGCGCATCGACTTGGCGGTCGGGACGGCTGCAGTCGAGCCTCTGAACATGGAGTGGGCCGAGCGGTACATCGGCGGCAAGGGTCTGCTTATCCGCTACATGTGGGAAAACGTGCCTCCCCAGGTGGACCCTTTGTCGCCGGACAACCCTATTTTTCTTATGACCGGTCCCTTCGCAGGCACCAACGTGAGCACTTGCTCACGCCTGGTTGTGGGGGCCAAAAGCCCCACAACGGGTATCCTCAACGACAGCTACGTGGGCGGTTCCTTCGCTCCAGAGATGAAATTCGCCGGCTATGACCTCATCATCATTTCCGGAAAGGCTCCCGAGCCGGTGGTGCTCTGGATCAAGGACGACGCAGTCGAGTTCCTTCCGGCCGGCGACAGGTACTGGGGCATGAAGGTCTCGGAGGTCGAAGCGGCACTGCGTGCCGACCTCGACAAGGATGCCAAAGTGCTTTCCATAGGTCCCGCCGGCGAAAACGCCATCCCCTGGGCGTGTCTGAGCACCGACCAGTTCCACAAAGCGGGCCGGGCCGGGCATGGCGCCCTGATGGGCTACAAGAACCTGAAGGCCGTGGCCATCCGCGGCACCGGGTCTGTGAATGTCGGCGACGCGCGAGCCTTCCTCGCCGACATGCGGCGCATGCACGAGGAATACGTGCTGACTGCGGCTAACCTCTGGGCCAACGAGGAGGGCACCCCCATCCTGGTCGACGTAATGAACGGCGCCGGCTGCCTGCCCACCCGCAACTGGTCGGAGGGCACCTTCGAGGGCGCCACCAGTATCAACTCCGAGGCCATGCTCAATATCAAGGTAGCCAACCGGGCCTGCTACCAGTGCGCGCTCGGCTGCAGGCAGGTCCACGAGGTGCCCGGAGTCAAGAGCGAGGGGCCGGAATACGAGACCATCGCACTCTGCGGGGCCAATTGCGGTGTCAGCGACATCGAAGCGCTGATGAAGTTCAACCACGAGTGCGACGAGTGGGGCCTCGACACGATCTCGTCCGGGTCGGTCGTCGGGATGGCCATGGACCTCACCGAGAAGGGCATCGCCGACTTCGGGATGCGCTTCGGAGAGGCCGCCGGATACCTGGAGGCGCCTGCTCTCATAGCCACCCGTTCCGGCGTCGGCGCCCACCTGGCCTTGGGCGCCCGGGCGCTTGCGGCCAAGTACGGCGTGGCCGGAATGGGCATGGAGGTCAAGAACCTGGAACTGCCGGGCTACGACCCGCGCGGCGCCTTCGGCATGAGCGTCGCCTACGCTACCTCCGACCGGGGCGGCTGTCACATGCGCTCCTACCCCATCGCCGACGAGGTAATCGAGGGCACCCGTCCGGCCGACAGCCTGGACGGCAAGCCGGAGCAGGTCATCGGCGGCAATGTCGCCAACGGGTTCATCGGGCAGAACTTCAGCTCCGTCAAGTTCAGCGGCATCTGGTGCGACTTCTGGGCTGTGGACCCCGACCAGATCGGGCAGTGCCTCAAGCACGTCTGGGGCCGGGACTTCTCGGAAGAAGAA
>Ga0182021_10003974_pt1 | contig 17343 bp, 12 predicted proteins | sample 612E3MmetaG_FD_120493 | JGI IMG/M metagenome (GOLD analysis project Ga0182021, IMG submission 120493) | Permafrost microbial communities from Stordalen Mire, Sweden - 612E3M metaG (Illumina Assembly) | ecosystem: Environmental > Terrestrial > Soil > Wetlands > Permafrost | place: Sweden...
GCCGGTTGTGGAACCGACAATATTGGCAAGGTAGAGGTAGCTCAGCCGCGCACCCGCGTAGCGGTCCGGAGCTACGGAAATATGTGCGATCAATGGGAACACGGCTCCCAGAAGCCCCGCCGAGACTGCCACCATCGGCAAGGTCACGCCGTAGTTCTCGATGTGCGCCCAGTAGGCCAGCCCCGGCACCACCAGGAAACTCAGCCCGTTGGCCACCACTACCAGCGCGGAGATCGCACCCAGAACCGTCCGGCGGTTGCCCGCCGTGGCCGCCTTCCGGCAAGCCGCCCTGGCGAAGAGCGACCCGAACGCCACGCCTTCCAGGTACGCGCCCAGCAACAAGGCAAATGACCGCGCCTGCGCGCCCGAAACGAACGAATAGGCGCGGTACCACACAATCTCGTAGGAAAGCGCGATGAAACCGGAGACGCACACAATCGCCAACGCCAGTGGAAACGGGAACCACGCCGCGCCACTACCGGCAGCGGCGTCGGCGGGTGTCTGGGGAATCTCCGGATGTACGCGATTCCGCAGCAGGATATGAGCGAGTAGTGCCGCCGTGCCGGCGCTCACATTGATCGCCGCCGCCATAGTGACCGAACCCTGTTCTCCCAGCAGGCGCATGATGAACATGGCCGAGAGCAGGCAGGCCGCCGCCGAGCCCAGCGTGTTCACGAAATACAACATGCCCACCGACTCGCCCACGTTCCGCGAGATGCGCACCAGGTAGGCCACCAGGAAGGGCAGCGTCCCGCCCATCAATATGGTGGGGGCAAGCACCAGCAGAAACGTGAGAATGCCGGTGGTGGCCAGGGAACCGCCCGCCGTAAAGGTCCCCACCGCGTGGAACAAGCGGAGCGAAACGAAGCCAAACGAGCCAATGCCCAGTTCCACCGTGCCGAACGCCGCCAGCACCGGCAATCTGGGAATCCGCGACACCATGCCGCCCGCCAGGCTCCCCAGCCCGAGACCCAGCATGAATGCGCTGACCACGATGGTCACCGATTCGATATTCACTCCGTAGATTGTGAACAGGGCCCGCTGCCACACGATCTGGTAGATCAGCGCGGGGAACCCGGAGATGAAGAAGAGCGCGTATATCCAACCGGCTTGCGGCTGGGATGTGTGGCCGGCGGGATGTTGTGTCAGCGGCGTGGTTCCCCTCAAATCGATTGTACCTGTAGGGCGGACGCCCTCGTCCGCAGCCGGCCCCCTGGCCGGCTTTTCGTCCGCGAGCTGGTAGCGGACCGGGGGCCTCCCGCGCGGACCGGAAGTCCGCCCCACGCCCCCCGGCGCCCCGGCGCCCCGGCCCAAAGGGCCAGACTCTTGCCCTTTGGAATTTGTAACCTATTGTTTCTAAAGCCTAATCAGGCAGGGCTGCGGCAACACTCCGGCCCTTTGGGCGCTGCGGCCGGGCGGCGTCTTCCACCCGCAGCCTGGCCCGCGGCCCGCTCACCCGTGCCCCGTGCGAGCCGTTCGAGAGCGGCACGATTTCGTGGCCGTTCTCCTCGGTGCCGCGCAGCCTGACGTCCTCCAGGTGGAAGCCGCCTTCTACCCTCACTGCCAGCCCCCGAACCCAGCGCCGTATTCTCCGTACCCCATCTGTTCCACCGTAGGTTTCGGGTTGCAGTGTTGTGGCATACTCGAAGAAACCGCCTATGACGTTGGAGGAAGTCCGCTCCCGATATCGCGCCCAGATCGTCGCGGCGGCGGAAAGACGCGGCGCCCACAACGTCCGTGTGTTCGGTTCGGTGGCTCGCGGCGATCAGCGATACGACTCCGACATCGACTTCCTGGTCGATTTCGAACCGGGCCGGTCGCTGCTCGATCTGACGGGGTTGTGGCTCGACCTTGAGACGGTATTGGGCTGCAAGGTCGACGTCGTCTCCAGCCGCGGACTCAAGCCGCGCCTGGCATCCGAGGTGATGCGCGACGCGGTTTCATTATGAGGACGGACCGCCTCCGTCTGCTCGATGCTATCGAGCAAGTCGAACTGATTTCCACCTTTCCCAACGCGGCCCGGAAGCCTTCTTCAGCGATGTCTTGGTTCAGAGCGCGCTATTGCACCGCCTGGCGTTGTTAGGTGAAGCGTGCCGGGGGCTATCGCCTGACCTTCGCGAAGCCCACCCCGAGATTCCGTGGCCTCAGATCGTCGCGTTCCGTAACGTGGTGATCCATGAGTACTTCGGGCTCGATCTCGAAACCCCGCCCTCCCCTAATCCAGCGGCTCCGTCCCTTCGCTCAGAATCTTCAAGTAGGCTTCGTAGACGAACAGCCGCCGCCGCCGCTTGCCGGTGATCTCGCGCAGCACTCCCAGTTTCCGCATGTGCCCGACGGACGCATTCACGGTCGGGAAGGAGACGCCGGTTTTCCGCACCGTCATCTGAATCGAGAAGATCGGGCTCGTCTGCGCGTGCTGGAATACGCGCAGCACGCTCGCCGCCGGCCTCCCCAGCGCCTCGATCTTCTTCCGGTCGGAATCCAGCAGCTCGCGGATGCGCCGCGCGGAGTTCACGGCCTGATCGGCTGCTTCCTTTACGCCCCTCAGGAAGAACTCCATCCACGCCTCCCAGTCGCCCGTCTCGCGCACGCGCATCAGCAGGTCGTAGTAGCTCTGGCGGTTCGTCTTGAAGAACAGGCTCAGGTAGAGAATCGGCTCGCTCAATGCCCCGGAGGCGCACAGGAGGAACGTGATGAGCAGGCGGCCCAGCCTGCCGTTGCCGTCCAGAAACGGGTGGATGCTTTCGAACTGCACGTGCACCAGCCCGGCACGGATGAGCGGCGGCAGATCGGTCCGCTCCTCGTGAAGGAACTTCTCGAGGGCGCCCATGCACTCCATCACATGGTCCGGCGGCGGCGGAACGAACGCCGCGTTGCCGGGGCGCGTCCCGCCGATCCAGTTCTGTGTGCGCCGGAACTCCCCCGGCTCCTTCGTGCTGCCCCGCCCCTTGGAGAGAAGCACCTCGTGGATCTCGCGGATGAGCCGCAGCGACAGCGGGAATCCGCCGCGCAAGCGGGCGAGCCCGTGCTTCAGAGCGGCCACGTAGTTGGAAACTTCCCGTACGTCCTGCATCGGCACGCCCGGGGCTTCGTCGTTCTCGAAGAGCAGCAGGTCGGACAGCGACGATTGCGTGCCTTCGATCTGGCTCGAGAGCAGCGCCTCTTTTCGGACGTAGGCATAGATGAAGAGTTCCAGGTCCGGCAGGATCGAGGCCATCCCGTCGAGTCTTCCCAGCGACTGGTTGGCCTGTTCGAAGAGCAGTTGCAGCCCGTCGAGACGCACCGGAGGATCGGGTGGAAGCGGTGGTGGAACGAACGCGCGCACCACTTCCCCGCCCATTTCGCGGTTGATATACCGGCCAAGCCGTTGATTCGAAAGCTCTCCCACCCTGGACAACGATCCTTTAATTACGTTTTTCGTAATTAAAGGATACGCCACTTTTAGAAAATAAGGAAGCCAACGCTACGGCTTCGCCGCTTCTTCCACCCGCAGCCTGGCCAGCGGCCCGCTCACCCGGATCTCCCGCGTGCCGTTCGACAGCAGCACGTTCACGTGGCCGTTTTCCTCGGTGGCGCCGTTCCCGGTGTAGGTGTCCTCGGTGTCGCGCAGGCTCACGTCCGTCAGGTGGACGCGCGGGCCAGCCGGCGCCCACGTCAGGTGGAAGCCGCCTTCCACGCCGCGGAATACGGCCGGCGCCCCCAGGTCCCAACCGGCGCCCGCAAAGGTCCCTTCCGCGGTCAGGTTCGTCAGCAACTGCGTGCCCGATCCGAAGCTCTCGATCGCGCCTTCCGCGTCCAGCTTGCCGGTGAGATAGTCCAGCCCTTTCAGCTTGGCGGTGAGACGGTAGGATGGCAGCACGCTTCGCAGGTTCACGCCCAACCTGCCGGAGACCGCGGCGCCGCCGCTGGTGGCCTGAATCCCATCCAGGTCGACGCGCTCCGCCACCCACAGCAGGCGTGCGCGCAGCCCCTCGAAGTGCAGCCCGGCCAGCGACAGATCGCCGATCTGCAGCGTGCCTTCCACTCCCTGGTAGCGCAGCCACTCGGGCAGCGCCGACCGGCCGAACGCCTGCGCCAGCAGCCCCTTGTTGCGCCGCAGCGCGGGAGCGAATTCGGCTTCCAGATCGGCGGCGTCCACCTCGGCGGCGCGCAAACGCACGCGATGCGGGCGCGCCCCGGCGGGTTCGTAGCGGTAGTCGCCGGTGAATGCCAGTTTGCCGGCCCGCCCCGTCACGCGATCCAGCGCCACCCGCGCGCCATCGATCTGCGCGTGCGCCGACGCCAGTTCCAGCGGATCCGCCAGGCCGGGCGCCGCAAGCCGCGCCTCGCGCACCTCGAGAGTCCCGGTCCACCCGGCCTTGGGCTGCGTGGCGGCGGCCGCTCTCGCTCCCGCGCGCCGGAGCGCCGGCGCGGGAGGGGGCGGCGGCGCCTGCGGCTGCCCCAGGTACCGGTAGTGCAACTGTCCGCTCCAACGCCCGGACTGCACCTGTTCGAGCCACGGCACGGCGGCCAGCGCCACCTGCGCCCGCAGCGTCGAGACGTCCATGGCGTCGGCGGAAATCGACAGGTCCAGAATCTCGCGGTCCATGGCGTAGTCGGCTTCAATCCGCGCCTGGTCGTTGGCCGTGCCCACCAGCGCCGGCGCCAGCCGCACGTGGCTCTGTCCCACCACCAGGTAGGCCTGGTCGAAGCGCAGGGGCGGGGAATCGGGAATGGTCAGCGCGGCGTCGTGTAGTGCCAGTTCGCCTTGAAAGCCGCCTTCCCCGGAATACCCGATGACGCCATCCACCGTGCCCGCCAGTTGCAGCCTGGGCGGAATCTCCGCGCCCATGTGGCGTGCCAGTTCCATCAGCGGCGCCAGTGGAAACCGGTTGCCGCTCACCGACACGCCCCAGCGCGGTTGCGTCAGGTAGTTGCTGGCGCGGAAGCGCACCGCCAGCGGCGCCGGCGCGTCGCCCGCAGACGTGGTATCCAGCTCGAGTTGCTGCGCCACCAGGCGGAGCCGCCCGCGGATGTCGAGTGGCCAGCCCTTGCCCCCGGTCGGCATCAGATCCCAGCGGTGTACGTCTTCGATGAGAAGCCGCCCCTGAATCCCGATGTCGTCGATGGGACCGCCCAGGTGCAGGCGCGAGGACAGCGTTCCGTGGATGCTGCCGCTTTCGCCGCGCACCAGCGCCGTCAGTTCGCCCAACCCGGCGCGGTCCACCACCACGTCCAGGTCCACGCGCTCCGGCTCCACGAACCACCGCCCGTCCAGGGTGAACGATCCCAAACCCAACGCCGGCCGGTCGGTGCGCGCCAGTTTGGCCGAACACTCGATCTTCCAGCCCCGCTCGATGGAACCGGGCGGCGTCACGTCCAGGTCCGTTTCGGTCAGGTAGAAGACCGACTTCTCGTCCCCGAATTTGAAGTGAATGCGGCTGTTGCGGACGTGGATGGCGGGGCTGTTCCGCAGCAGCGACGGGCTCAGAAACGCGGCGAAATTCCAGCGGCCCCACTCCGCCGCCGGACCGCTCTTGGCCAGGTTGATGCTGGCGTCCTCCAGGCGGATGGACGAGATCACGAACTTCCCGCCCACCAGCGACCACAGGCTCGGCCGCACTTCCACTCCGCCACGCACGTACGCCACCGGCTCGATGCCCAGCGACGGGTCTTCGTAAATGTCCACCTGCTCCACGTACAGGGCGGGGCCGCGGAGAAGGCTGAACTCCACCGGTGTGAGGAACTCGACCTTTCTCCCCAAGGCCCGCTCGAGCGACCCCTGCAGACGCTGGCCGTAGCGGCCCGCGCTGCGGTACATGGTGACGATGCCCGCGGTGACGGCCACCGCCATTGTGAGGGCCGCGATCCACACCGCTTTGTGCCGCCGCGGCGTCATGCCTCCCCCACCAGCCGGGCGTAGTCCTCGGGGTTGTCGATATCGGCCGCCACACCCGGATCGTCCACGTCCAGGAACTCCGTCTCGGCGGTGTGGGCGCGCACCACGCCGCGCGCCGCGCCATCCTCGGGCAGCGCCAGGAACTCCCCAATCAGCCCGCGCGAGAACCAGATGGGATGGCCATTCCTGCCGCGGTAGCGCAGAACCCGTAACCGGCCTGCGCCAGCGCCATCCAGCAGCCGCCCCACGGTGTCCGCCGTACCCGCCGGGTGGTCCACCAGCGTGAACAGCACGCCCGCCGCCTCGGGGGGCACCGCGCGCAGACCGCACTGCATCGAACTGGTTTGTCCGCGCATGTAGTTCGCGTTGCGCACAAACACCGCCGGACGCAGGGCTGCGGCCTCGATTTCGTCCGCCGCCGCGCCCAGCACCACGATCACCGGCGAACACACCCGCGCGAACAGCCCCACCAGGGTATCGAGAAACGTCTCCTTGCCGTACCGCAGCAGCGCCTTGGGCCGCCCCATGCGCCGCGATTCGCCGGCCGCCAGAATCAACCCCGCCGTGCTGCCCGCCCCGCTCACTCCGCCGGCGCCGCGGGCGACGATTCGCCAAACAAAGTCAGCGCCAGCGAGCGCCAGTTCGAGGCGGCGTTGCGGCGCACCGCGATCATTTCCGCCGCCACCGAAACCGCGATCTCCTCCGGAGAAATGGCGCCGATATCCAGCCCCATGGGCGCGTGCAGGCGAGCGAAGGCTTCGCGCGGAATGCCTTCCTTGCCCAGTTCGCGCACCACGTTGAGCACCTTCCGCTTGCTGCCGATCATGGCGATGTAGCGCGCCGGCGTGGCGATGGCCAGTTTCAGCACCCGCATATCGTCGCGGTGGCCCCGCGTCACGATGATGATGTAGCTGGTCTCGTTGATTGAGAGCGTCGGAATGACCTGCTCGTACTCCCCTGCGTGGACCGCTTCGGCCTCCGGGAAACGCTCAAGGCTGGCGAAACTCTCGCGGTCGTCCACGATCACGGTCGCGAATCCCGCCAGGTTGGCCACCTTCGAGAGGCTCTTGGAAATGTGGCCGGCCCCGAAGATGAAGGCGCGCGGCAGGGGCAGCACCGGCTCGATGAAGACCTCGATCTGCCCGCCGCAAATCAGGCCGTTGTCGTAAGCCGCATCCTGCCCGAGGTTGAACGACAACCGTTTTGGCTTTTCCGTTTCGATCGCCTCCCGCGCGGCGGTCCAGACCTCGGCCTCGACGCAGCCGCCGCCGATGGTGCCGGTCATGGACCCATCCTCGCGCACCAGAAGTTTGGCGCTCTCGTAACTGGGATTCGACCCGCGCGCTTCGACGATGGTCGCCAGCGCACATTTCCGCCCCAGGCTGCGCAGACGCACCAATTCCTCGAAAACGTCCATCACCCAGCGATTATAACGCGCGCCGCAAGGGGACAGACTTCGAGTTTCCGGCGCAGTTTGCCGGAAACTCGCTGTCTGTCCCCTGGTTTTCGCTCCCGGCGCCGGCTCCGCGTTGGTCGTGTCACCCAAAACGGGACTCGGTGGGCCGCGCAGGCCGAGCCGCGCGGGCGTAGCGGGCCCCGGTCCGCTCATTCACTTGACGCTATATTCCTCGTAGGCTATAATTCGTGTGTGGTTGACGTGCTCTACACCGCCGAATTCGAAGCGTGGTGGAACGGTCTGAGCGAGGAAGAACAGGTCAGCGTAAATGCCGTTGTCGGCCTGTTGGAGATCGTGGGAGTGGCCCTCGGTTCGCCGCATAGCTCCAAGGTCTTTGTGAGCAGGCACTCCCATATGCGGGAACTCCGCATTCAGCACGAGGGCCGTCCCTACCGGGTTCTCTATGCTTTCGACCCGAATCGAGACGCCTTGCTGCTCATCGGGGGAGACAAGACCGGGAATCCCCGCTGGTATGAGGTTTTCGTCCCCGTCGCAGACCGGCTGTACGAACGGCACCTCAAAGAACTGGAGCAAACGTAACATGGCCAAAGCCCGAAACTTCAACGAACTGCGCGCCAAGCTGTCGCCCGCGGCCCGGGCGCGCAGCGAGGCCCAGACCCGCAAGATGCTCGCCGAAATGCCGCTCGACGAGTTGCGCGCGGCGCGGCAATTGACCCAGGAAAGCATGGCCGCGCTACTGGGAATCAAGCAGGCCAGCATTTCCAAAATGGAGCGCCGAACCGACATGTATGTGAGCACGTTGGCCAGGTTCATCGAGGCCATGGGCGGAACCCTGGAAATCCGCGCCAGCTTCCCCGAGGGTACCGTACTCATCAAGGGGTTTTCGGAAGCGGGACGGCAGGACGCCGGCTGAAGCTCATCAACCGCGCCGCGTGTCCCCCGCCGCCATTCGTTACAATGGCCCTCCGCTCATGCCTTCTTACATTGGGAACTTGGTAGGCGCGCTCCTCATGGGGACGATAATGATGGGACTCGCCGCGATTTGCGCCTTGCTCCTATCTCGCCGGGAGGTGCGGAATCGGCTCCTCCGGACCAATCGCCGGTCTCCCGGCGAGAGCGAGACCGGCCGCGACGATCCCGAAGCCCTTCTCGTCAAGGACTGCCAGGCATTTGAGCAGTGGGTTCGGGAGATTCCGGGAGATGCGTCTGCATGGAGCGATTGGGGAAAAGCTCTGGCGGCGCTCGCCGCGAAGAAGTCCGGGGACGAAGCCGACGGGCTCTACGCCCAGGCGGATGAGAAGTATTCGGCCGCGCTGGCCATCGCTCCGAACGACATGGTGGTGACGTCCCAACTTGTCATGGCGCTATGGAGCCGCGCGGTTCGGAAGGGCGGAGACGAGGGGCGGCAACTTCTGATTCGTGCGTGCGGCCTGTGCGAGCGGATGGCCGGGTACCCCGAGCGCGACCCCAAGCGCGCTCGGGTAGTTCGCAGCACTGCCTTCTATGACTGGGGCGAGGTGCTCACCGGGCTGGGCAGGATAGCGGGGCACGACGAGGCGGACCGCTTCTACGCCGAGGCGGAGGAGAAGTACTCCGCTGCCCTGGCGGCCGATCCGGACCACAAATCATCCGCGTTCAGGAGGGCTGGCTCCCTTTGGTCGCGGGCGCTTCACCGGCCTGGGGAAGCGGGACGCCAGTTGCTCCTCCAGGCCCGCGACGCATATGCGGAACTCGTCCGCAGATCCCCGAACGACGCGCTCGGCTTAGCGGGCTGGGGCCTCTCCTTTCTCTGGCTGGGTGCGCGTGCGCCCGACGCGGAGGCGGACCCGCTCTACCTCCAGGCTGAGGAGAAATTCCGCTTGGGCCTGGCCGCCACCCCGGCGGATGAATCGCTCCTATGCTACCTGGCAGCGGTCATGGGCCAGCGCGCCTGCTTGGGTGAAGCTGAAGAGCGCAACGGAATCCTCGAGAAGGCGAGCCAACTGGTGGAAACGGCCTTGCGGGAGCATCCCGCCTACTACCTCCTCCTTTCCATTTGGGGGGACATCCTGCTTATTCGGGCCGAGCGCATGCCAGGCGCGGAAACCGGCCGCCTGATCGAGGAAGCGGCCCGGAGGTTCGAGGATGCCGCGCCAAAGGCCAACGTTCTCAGCACGATTCTGAATGGCCGGGCTGCCCTGCTTTTCGCGCAGGCCTTGGGGGCCGAAGGCCCCGAGCGAGTTCGGCTCCTGGAGGAAGCCAGGAAACAGTACCTTGAAACCGAGTCGCAAAGGCCCGGAAGGGGCGCATACAGTCTGGCCTGCATATCCGCGCGTCTGGGCGAGCCGGAGCAGTGCCGGCAATGGCTCGAGAAAAGCCGCGAGCCCGGAATCCGCATCAGCGCGCAAGGGATGGCCCGCGACCCGGCCCTCTCCAGCGTCCGCGATTGCGACTGGTTTCGCCAATTGCTGGCGAAGTAGGCCGCGCACGCCGAGCCGCGGGGGCGCACTTCGCTACAATGGCAATTCAATCCGATTCAATCGAGGGAGGCTGGTCCAGGTGAGTTTGATTCAACGGTGCAGTATCGTCGCCCTTGCCGCGGCGGCGTCTCTCCTGGCGGCGGCCGACCGCGTCACCGGGCCCGTCGATTCCGCGCGAACCGTCGCCTTGCGCGGCCATGTCCGGCCGCAAGCTCAGCCGCAGTTCGACCTCGGTCCGGTGGACCCCGCCCAGGAACTGAGCCACGTCACCCTGTTCCTCAATCCCGCGCCGGGGCTCGAGGCATTTCTGATCCAGCAGCAAACGCCCGGCACGCCGGACTACCGCCGCTGGCTGAAGCCCGAGGAGTTCGCCGGCCGCTTCGGCCTGAGCGAGTACGACATTGCCGCGCTGACGGGTTGGCTGGAATCGCAGGGGCTGCGGGTGGATGACGTGGCGCGGGGGCGGCACTGGATCGCTTTCAGCGGTTCGGCGGAGCGCATGTCCCAGGCGTTCCGCACGCCCATCCACCGCTTCCGCGTGGATGGCGCCGGCCACTTCGCCAATACCGCCGCGCCTTCGATTCCCCAGGCGTTCGAAGGCGTGGTGAACGCCATCGGCGGACTGGACGATTTCGGGCTGCAATCCATGATGGTCTCCCCCGGGCCCGCCTACAACTACTCCACTTCGCACTCTCTGGCGCCGGACGACCTGGCAACCATCTACGACATCAAGAAGCTGTACCAGGCGGGCATCGACGGCTCCGGCCAGAAGATCGTCATCGCCGGGCAGTCGGACTTCGACATCGCCGACATCCGGAAGTTCCGCCAGCGCTTCGGCCTGCCGCCCAACGACCCGCAGAAGGCCCTCTACGGCCTCAACCCGGGAAAGATCGTGAGTTTTGACGAGGCCGACCTCGACATGGAATGGGCCGGCGCGGTGGCGCCCAACGCTACCGTCATTTATGCGTTTTCCAAGAGCGCGCTTCTCGCCGCGCAGTACGCCATCGACCAGAACCTCGCGCCGATTGTCAGCATAAGTTACGGAATCTGCGAGCCCTACTACAGTTCCGGGTACATGCGCGGCGTGATGCAGCAGGCCAACGCCCAGGGAATTACGCTGCTGGCGTCGTCCGGAGACGCCGGAGCGGCGAACTGCGATCATGGCGCGCCGATCCCGCAGGCAAGCAAGGGGCCGACCCAGAGCTGGCCGGCAAGCCTTCCCGAGGTGACCGCCGTGGGTGGCACGGCCTTCGACGACGCCTCCGGCGGCCCCTATTGGGCATCTACCAACAACGACAACCTGGGTTCCGCCCTGGGCTACATTCCGGAAATCGCCTGGAACGAGTCGCTGGCGCGCAACGCCCTGGCGGGCACTGGCGGCGGACCGAGTGCGCTGTTCGCCAAGCCATACTGGCAGACCGGCCCCGGCGTTCCGGGCGATGGCCACCGCGACGTGCCCGACCTCGCCCTGCCCGCCTCCACTTCCCACTATGGCTACATGATCACCACCGGCGGAGTGAACCTGGTTGTAGGGGGTACGTCGGCCTCCAGCCCGGCGATGGCCGGGATCGTTGCTCTGCTCAACCAGTATCTTGTGGCGCAGGGCGTGTTGACCCAGCCGGGGTTGGGCAACATCAACCCGGCACTGTACCGGCTGGCACAAGCCACCACGGACGTTTTCCATGACATCACGGGCGGCGACAACAAGGTTGCGTGCGAGCAAGCCAGCCCAGGGTGCGTGGATGGGCTGGTGGGCTACAGCGCGGGCCCCGGCTACGACATGGCCACCGGCCTGGGGTCGGTGGACGCCTACAACCTGGTGACCGAATGGAACACCGGCGCCGCCAGCGCGACCGCGGTTTCGGCCAGCCCTTCGAGCGGCGCCACCGCCGATTCGTTCCAGTTGACGGCCACGGTCCGGGCCGTCTCGGGCAGCGGCGCCGCGCCCACCGGCGCCGTGACCTTTCTGGCGCATGACGTGGTGCTGGGCAGCGCGACCCTGGCGGCCTCCGGCGCCGCGGCCACGGCCACTTTGACGATTGCGGGGGACGCGCTGGGCGCGGGGGCCAGCACGGTCGCCGCCAATTATCCCGGCGACGCGGTGTATTCCGGATCGAGCGGCGCAGCCACCGTCTCGATTCCACTCCCGGCCGGCGGCGGCGCGGTAGTGACCGCCGTAGTCAGTCCCAACCCCGTAGTCCAATCCGGGTACTCCTGGCCCTACACCATCACCCTGACCGAGAGGGCCGGCGTGGCGGCCACGCTCACGGGGCTCACGATCAACGGAAACAGCTATTCGGCCGCCCTCTTCCTCAGCCCCAACATTCCCGCCGGTGGCAGCACCTCGGCGTGGGTGGCCGGCACCGGCCTGCCGGTGCCGCTGGACCTCACGTTCGCCTTCAGCGGCGTGGATGCCAACGGGAAGACGTGGTCGCAGCAGATCACGGTCCCGTTCGTGGGCCCGGTGACTCCGCCGCTGGCCCCCGCCGTGGCGCTGCGCGGGGCATCCACGGCGGCGCTGTCTCCAGGCGCGGACCCCGCCTGCCCCATCCCCCTGCCACTGACCGTGCAGGAGAATGGCGGCTTCCCGATGCTGCTCACGTCGCTCTCCCTGTCCGGCGCCAGCTTCGCCAGGCAGATCCAACAGACCTTCGGCACCACGCGGCTGGCGCCCTACGGCGCGTTGCAGGGAACGCTGTGTCTTCCCGGCACCACCGCCACCGGCAACAAGACGCTGCAGTTGGTCTCCACCAGCGTGGAACTGGGCATCACGGTGACCTCCACGCTGGCGGTGACGATCGTGGCCGGGTCGGCCGGCCAGACGCCCATCACGGCGGCGCCGCCCGCGGTGACGATGCCGGTCGCCAGCGCGTCGCAGAATGCCTCCGCCACGGTCACGATCGGGTTCACCGGGGCATCGCCGGCATGGACGGCCACGGTGTCGCCGGCCAACGCCGCATCCGCCTGGCTGGCGGTGTCGCCGCTTTCGGGCTCCGGCCCAGCCAGCCTGCAGATTCAGGCGACGGGCGCGGGGCTCTCGAAGGGCGCTTACCGCGCCGTGATCTCGATCCAATCCACGGCGGCGAATCCGCAGACGCTCGACGTCCCGGTCACCTTCGTGGTGGGAGCGTCGAACGCCATCGCGATCACGGGCGTCCAAAACAACTTCTCGTGGGGCACGGATATCGCTCCCGGCACGATGGCGGCGATCTTCGGGACCAACCTGGCGCCCGCCACTCAGGTCGTTACCACCCCCCCGCTGCCCCTGACCCTGCACGGAGTCTCGGTGACGGTGAACGGGATTAGCGCGCCGTTCTACTACGTGTCGCCCGGGCAACTGGACGTGCAGATCCCCTACGAGGCCGGGCGCGGGCCGGCGGTACTGGCCGTCAATAACAACGGGCAGGTAGCCGCGTTTCCGTTCACCGTATCGGTGACTGCGCCGGGGCTGTACCCGTCGGCCATCGACAACGCCACCGGCAGCCTGGTGAGCGAGGCCTCGGCCGGCCAGGTGCTGCTGCTTTTCATGACCGGTGAAGGCGACGTGACGCCGTTCCTGGCCACGGGGGCCTCGCCTGCGCCGGGCACCGTCGTGTCCAAGTTGCCGGTGCCGATTTCGCCGGTCACCGTGACCGTGGGTGGGGTGCCGGCGCCGGTCTTGTTCGCGGGAATCCCCACCGGGCTGGTGGGCATGACGCAGATCGATTTCGCGGTGCCGGCCAACGCCCCCCTTGGCCCGCAGCCGGTGGTGGTCACCGTCGGATCGGTATCCGCCCCGCCGGTCACGCTCACGGTGCTCGCGCCGTAGAGACCTGCCGGTGTTATGTGGGGCAGGATTGCATCCTGCGGCCGGTTTGTAACCGGCCCAATGCCGGCTGTGCACAAAGGCCAACAGGCGGGTTGCAGGGGTACCCCCTGGGCCGGGCCGCAGGATGCCATCCTGCCCCGCAAGGGCGTGCCGTTCCCCGCCCGCTGCTAAGGACGCTACAATGGCCAGTCTCATGGGCAGCTTCGATTCGCGCAAAGTCGTGATCGTGGGCGGCGGCATCGTCGGGTTGGCGGCGGGCTTCAAGCTGCTCGAACGCTACCCCACATCCAGCCTCACGGTGCTCGAAAAGGAAACCGGCGTGGGGCGGCACCAGACCGGGCACAACAGCGGGGTGCTGCACAGCGGTCTGTACTACAAGCCTGGGTCGGCCAAGGCGCGGCTGGCGGTCGAGGGCATCCGCGAGATGGTCGAGTTCTGCGGCGAGAACGCGATTCCGCACGAGATCTGCGGCAAGCTGGTGGTGGCGGCGGACGAGAGCGAAGTGCCGCGGTTGCGCGACCTGGAACAGCGCGGCGCGGCCAACGGCCTCGAGGGGTTGCGCTGGCTCGGCCGCGACGAAATGCGCGAGATCGAGCCGCACGTGGGCGGCGTGGCGGCATTGCGCGTGCCCCAGGAAGGCATCGTCGATTACGCTGCGGTGTGCGCCGCGCTGGTTGCCAGGATCGAGGCGCTGGGCGGGCGCGTGGTCACCGCGGCGAAGGTCCGCCGGATCGTTCCGCGCGCGCCGGGGTGGGTGGCCGAAACCACCGCGGGCGCCTTCGAAGCCGGCTTTCTGATCAATTGCGCGGGCCTGCACTCCGACCGCGTTGCGGCGCTCGCGGGCGAGCGGCGCGAGGTCCGCATCCTGCCCTTCCGCGGCGAGTATTACCAGATCCGCGCGGACCGGCAACACCTGGTGCGGCACCTGATCTATCCCACGCCCGATCCGCGGTTCCCGTTCCTGGGCGTGCATTTCACGCGCCTGATCCACGGCGGCGTCGAGGCTGGCCCCAACGCCGTGCTGGCGTTCGCCCGCGAAGGCTACCGCAAGACCGATTTCAACGCGCGCGATCTGTTCGACGCTCTGAGCTACCCCGGGCTGTGGCGCTTCCTGCGGAAATACCCCTCGATGTGCTGGTACGAGCTGCGGCGGTCCTTCAGCCGGGGGATGTTCTGCCTCTCGCTGCAGCGCCTGGTGCCGGAGATCCGCCCCGGCGACCTGGTGCCCGGCCCTTCCGGAGTGCGCGCGCAGGCCATCGCCCCGGAGGGCGACCTGGTTCAGGATTTCCGCCTGATCGCGCGGCCGAACGCGCTGCACGTGCTGAACGCCCCCAGCCCCGCGGCCACCGCGTCGCTGGCCATTGGCCGGGAGATCGTGGTGCTGGCGGAACGGGCGGCGGGGTAGCGGCGGGGAGCGGGGCGCCGCGTCAGACCGCCGCGGCGGGCCGGCAATGCATTTCGAAACGCGCGGTCAATGCGGCTTTGTCCACCGCGCCGGACGCCACGGAAAGCACGATATCCGCGAACTCGTCCGGCTCGAAGTCAGGTTTCCACTCGTTCATAAGAAGGAACGTGACCGCCGCGTTGGCGCCCGCCCCCCTACCAGTACCCGCTCTCCATCAGCGGCTTCCTGCACGCCTTACAAAACTCCGCGCCCTTGACGTCCAGCCGCTCCACGCCGTGGCTTGACGACATCACGCACCGCCAGTTCTCGCAGTGGCGCAGGCCGAAGGTGTGGCCCAGCTCGTGGGCGGCTTCCTTCACCAGGCGCTCGCGCATCAGGTCCTCGCGCGGCGGCAGGCCGTAGAACTCCTCCTTGAGGCGGGCGGTCGAGACCACCGCGCAATTTCCGTCGAGCTGCGCTTCGCCGAATACGAAGGTCAGCACCGGCACGTACAGGTCGCACCCGGTGACCCCCAGGACGCGGGCGTCGGGGTCCACGGCGCGCTCCATCTGCTGCAGGATGGCGGTCGAGTAATACTGCCCGCGCAGCGCGTCCCCCGCCGGCGTAACGTCCAGCATCTCCGGGCGGATGCGGCACGGCGTGCGGAACGAGCGCGCCAGGGCGCTGGCCAGATGTTCGAGCACCGCCAACCCCGGCGCCGCCCCGGCTGGAGAACCGTTCGAAAGCGGAATGATGTGAATGGGCCTCACCGCAGTCCGTAGCGCCGCAGCTTGTTGTACAAGGTGGTGCGGTCGATATCCAGTATGCGGGCCGCGCGCGACAGGTTATGCTGCGTCTCGCGCAGAATGCGCTCGATGTGCGCCCGCTCGATATCGTCCAGCGTCTGCCCGCCGCGGGGTTCGTCGGCTTGGAACTGGAACGAGAAATCGGCCGGGCGGATCTCCGGGCCGCGGCCCACCACCAGGGCGCGTTCCACGGCGTTCTCCAGCTCGCGGACGTTCCCCGGCCAGTCGTGCCGCATCAGAATCTCCATGGCATCGGGCGCAATCTGCGGCACCGGGCGGCTGGTGGCCATGCAGAACTTGTTGAGGAAGTGGTTAACGAGCAGCGGAATGTCCTCGCGGCGCGAGCGCAGCGGCGGCAGGTCGATACAGAAAACGTGCAGCCGGTAGTACAGATCGGGCCGGAAGGTGCCCTGCTTGACCACGGTCTCCAGGTTCCTGTTGGTGGCGGCCACGGCGCGGAAGTCCACCTTGAGGGGCTGGTTGCCGCCCACGCGCACGATTTCCTTCTCCTGCAGCACGCGCAGCAGGTCGGTCTGGGTCTTGAGGCTGATGTCGCTGATTTCGTCCAGAAACACGGTGCCGCCGTCGGCCACTTCGAACTTTCCCTTCTTGCGGTATTGCGCGCCGGTGAAGGCGTTCTTCTCGTGGCCGAATAGTTCGCTTTCGAGCAGCGTCTCCGTGAGGGCGCCGCAGTGGATGGTGACCATGGGCATGTAGCGGCGCGGGCTGGCGGCGTGGATGGCGCGCGCCACCACTTCTTTTCCGGTGCCGCTTTCGCCGCTGATAAGCACGGTGGCGTCGGTGGGCGCCACCATTTCGATCAGTTCCGCCACCTTCTTCATGGAGGGGCTGCGGCCGATCATCTCGTTCCCGGGGCCGGTTTCCTTGAGGTTCTCGCGCAGACGCACCACCTCGCGCCGCGCGCGCTTGTGCTCCAGGGCGTTGGCCACCAGGTGCGAGAGTTCGTCGGGATCCACCGGCTTGGTGATGTAATCGTAGGCGCCCACCTTGAGCGCCTGCACCGCGGTATCCACGGAAGCGTAGCCCGTCATCATGATGATGGTGAGATCCGGGTCTGCCTCCTTGAGGCGCGCCTGCAATTCCATGCCGTCCATGCCGGGCATCTTGATATCGAGCAGCGCGATATCGAACTCGGCGTGGGGCATCAACTCCAGCGCTTCCCGCGCGCTGGCGGCCGGCCGCGCGGTGTAGCCTTCGCTGTTGAACCACTTCCCCAGCGAATCGCGAACCACCAGTTCGTCGTCGACAATCAGAATCCGTCCCTTGGTCTTAACGACAGTGGAAGATTCCGTGACGCTCGTACCCATCGATTCCTCCCTTGGCCGCCCGTTTTCGGGCTGGCCCTCGCGGCCCTCGCCGCCGCCCTTCATACGATTCCCCCGGCTGCCACGGCGCTCTCCGCCGGCACCGTCACCCTGAACTCGGTTCCCACGCCCGGCGTGGAAGCGACCGAAATCTCGCCCGCGTGCCGCTCCGCTCTCCGCCCGTTTTCGGGCTGGCCCGCGCCGCCCCCCCCCCCGCCCCCCCCCCCCCCCCCCCCCCCCCCCCCCCCCCCACCGCCCCCCCCGCC
>Ga0182021_10003975_pt1 | contig 17336 bp, 15 predicted proteins | sample 612E3MmetaG_FD_120493 | JGI IMG/M metagenome (GOLD analysis project Ga0182021, IMG submission 120493) | Permafrost microbial communities from Stordalen Mire, Sweden - 612E3M metaG (Illumina Assembly) | ecosystem: Environmental > Terrestrial > Soil > Wetlands > Permafrost | place: Sweden...
AAGGCAAAAAAGAACTCTCAACCACTGAGCTATGTCGAGAAATCGGCTTACGCTGCTGCAACGAGAGCTCAATTCTTTATTGGGCAGCCAAAAACAACATCCCCGTTTTCATTCCAGGCATAACCGACGGCTCAGTAGGCTACCAACTCTGGTTCTTCAGCCAAGACCACAAAGACTTCAGAATCAACCTGCTAAAAGACGAAGGAGACCTAAACAACATCGTCTTCGACACAAAAAAATCAGGCGCCCTCATCGTCGGCGGCGGCATCAGCAAGCACCACACGATTTGGTGGAACCAATTCAAAGACGGCTTAGACTACGTCGTCTACATCTCAACCGCGGACGAATGGGATGGCAGCCTCAGCGGCGCACGCCCCAGAGAAGCAGTTTCCTGGGGAAAAATCAGCGAAAAAGCCAAACGCATAATGATAGAAGGCGACGCAACAGTAATAATGCCAATAATGGCAAGCTCGCTTCTGACTCGTTTGAACAATAAGAAAAAATAAAAAAACTAAAAATTGGGAGTTTATTGTACGCCTTTGAATAGCCAGCTCATGTCTGGCCCTTTCCGTTTTTCTGGTACTCGTTCAGCTAGTGCGTGGCATATTAGGGGTAATGCGATTGTTGCATCACAGTAGCAGACCGCTCTGGTTCCGGTTTGGCTGTTGATTTTGCCCCAGCTGATTGCCTCTTCGAGTGTGCAACCGCTTAAGCCGCCCCATTGTGGGCTGTCAGTGGTGATTTGGATGGCGTATTTGTGGGGGTAGTAGTATTCTTGTAGAGATTTTCGTAAGCCGCCTTTTCTGCCTTTGACGCCTTTGTCTTCAGTCATTGGGGAAACGGATATGGCGATGAGTTGGGTTAGGTCTTTTGGGACACCGCCGCCGATGTAGACGACGCCGACTTCCTTGGTTTTTGTGCCGATGCTGACGAATTGGTCGAATTCTTTGACTGAGTCGATGTGGACGTTGTGTCCCTGGTTTTTTGCTAAAAGGAAGGTTTCGCCGTAAGCGCTGTCAACCATAGCTGGGCTGAAGATTGGGACGCCGTTGGCTGCGGCAACTGCGGATATAGCGGGGATTTTTTTCTTGCCCAAATATTTACCTAAGAGGTAGAGGAATTCTGCTGAGGTGTAATTGTAGTCTTGTTTGCAGGTCATAACGAAGTCAGTAACTAAAGTTTCCATTTCGCGGTAGTCGGTTTCTTTTCCGTAGACGTCGTAGTATCGGTTGACGTCGTCGTGGAGCAGTTGCTCGTCGTTTACCATATGGTTGCCTTGATAGTAACCTAAGCCCATGGCGTCAACGATGTCTTCGCTAACGTTTGCGCCCGTAGAAACGAGCACGTCGATAAAACGGTTTTCCATAAGCCAATTAACAATCGTCCACTGACCCGCTGTACTCATGGAACCTGCAAAACCCATAGCGATGACAGTGTCTTTTGAATTAATCATGTTTTCCCAAACATCAACAGCCTCGCCCAGTTTACGTCCTTGATACGCGGTTTTGCCCATTTCTTTTAAAAGTTGTGAGATTGGTTTTTGTTTAGTAACTTTGATTGGTTCAAGTTTCTTACTGAAATATGAATCATTACTCATTAGGATGCACCTCGTTCTACATTATTAGGCTTGTATATGAAATTTGTTATTACATGCAAAGCTTATATGTATGGGATAAATGGGTATTAGCTCTTAATTTTTAGCCAAACGCTTCTTTTAACAAAAATAAACGAAGTAAAACCTGTAATAAAAGCTGAGCCAGTAACGATGATATTGGCAATCGTGGCGGATGCTGGGTCATAAACCATAGCTAAAGAGATTGCAACAAAAATGTAAAAGGTGATTGCTCCAGTTATTATATGGACAACGGAAACAAGTTTTCCTCCCTGCCCAACCTTCTCCTTAAGCCAGTTTAAGAAAGACTCAACTTTTCCATGAACATCCGGCAGATCATCTAAAACCAAAGCCAATCCACCAAGCAAGAGAACCCTACCAGCATTAACGTCTATGCGCGTACTATTTACGAAAAAGATGTTTGGTAGATAAACAGGTGTAAAGAAAACAATGTAGAGGGATGAAAAAATCAAAACCAGAAAACCGTAGAAGTAATGGTGAAAAAACAACCTGCCCGTATGCAAAGAACGACCCAGAGCAGCGCTTGGAAAAATGTTAATCACCGCTGTTGCAATTAGCACCCAAAAAACGGCGGCGCTGACAAGGTAGGGAGCAAACGGCTGCCAATTGTGGTATCGCCAATAGAAGCCAGATAAGATTCCTGCCGCGCAACCGATTGAGACGAGGGCATTAAAGACTAAGGTTACACTGAATATTTTTTTGCATATAACCCAACAATGCGCAACTTTTGTATTCGTCATCGAAACTATTCCCTCTGCCCCTTGTGAAGAAATTACAATTTAATGAATCTGAGTTGTTTTTGAAGGTTACGGCAAAAAGGGATTAAACAAGTGATAAGCCATGTTGCTTTAACTTAGATTGCATGGTTCTAAACATAATAAGGGAGACATTTTTCTTCAGAAAACCTGAAAAGCATAACTTAAAAAGTAACACGCCATAACAAATGAAGCTTGGTGTCACCCCTTGAAAAACTCTAAAATCATAAGCAAATTAGCCCGTTACTTCTCAATTGTATCATTTGTTTTCGTCATTTTTTCCGCAATCATAACATTTTATCTTTTACAAATTGGAAGCCCCACCGCACCTATCGAATACGTTGTGTTTGTTATCTTGTCAAGTGTTGTGCCGTACCTGTTTATCGCGGTGCTTTCGTTAGTAATTGCATTCATAGCTGGAAGCACTGGAATAGAAAGCCCTGAAAAAGAAGCATTACCACCAGTCCAGCCTGAAACGGTAAATGCCTAATTATTTTCCTTTTTATATTTTCTTTCAGAACTTTTTTAATCAGTAACAGTTTGAAAACAAGGTCTATAGCAGCAAAACCTAGAAAAATATTAAAAAAGGCAAAAAAGTCTAAATTCTATTTCAACAAGCTGCAACTACATTTTTTCAGGGGCAACTACACCAATCAAATTTAATGCGTTGTGCATAACAGTTTTTATTGCTTGAGTCAGCGTTATGCGTGCGTCACTAAGTTCCTGCGAATCTGCTTTGATGACTGGCAATGCGTTATAGAATGTGTTGAATTTGTCCGCTAACACGTTCGCGTAGTCTGCTATCATGTTGGGTTTGAGGTATTCTGTGGCTTCGATGAACATGTCGGGGAACCCTGCGAGGTTCAATATGAGTTCGTGCTCGAGTTTTTCGGTTAGCAGTTCGTAGTCTGGTTTTTCAGGTTCACGAGCAGCTTTACGTAGAATGCTACAGGCTCTTGCATGGGTATATTGTACGTAGGGTGCGCTATTGGTTTCGAAGTTGAGGACACGTTCCCAAGTGAACACTACAGGCTTTGACGGGTCAACATCCACGAGTGCATAGCGAACCGCGCCCAACCCGACGAACTCGGCGATTTTATGTTTCTCCTCCTCTGACAGAATCGGGGACCGCTTCGAAACTTCTTCGTAAGCCCGTTGAACCGCTTCGGTCAAAACCTCATCAAATGTGATGTAGTGACCTCTTCTGCTGCTCATCTTGTAACCCGGTAGGGTGACCAAGTTATAGGCAAAATGCACCAAATTCTCGGCGTAATCGCTGTAGCCCATTGCATACAGAGAGATTTTTAACTGCAACTGAGCCAACGACTGCTCCATACCGATAACGTTAATGACTTTTTGGGCTTTTTTAAACTTCCAAAGGGTGTATGCAATGTCGCGGGTAGTGTAGAGTGTGGTTCCGTCGGCGCGTCCAAGGGTTAAAGGCGGAACTTCGTTGTTTGGGCTTAAACCCAACTTTGCCTTCAACCCAAGGGTCTGAACAACTTTTTCTGCGTCAAACTCCAAAACACCCTTCTCATTGTAAACAAAAAGGGTCGCCTTCAACTTCGTCAATACATCGTTTACTTGTGTACTCCAGACAAAGTCGCTTTCCCAATCCCACGAATCGTAGGTAACGCTGACGCGTTTCATGGTTTCGCGGAATCCTTCGAGGCATAGGTCGCTGACATCACGGATGAGTTTTTTGGCGTTTGGTTCACCGTCTTCGTAGGCGCAGTTTAAACGTTTGATTTCTTCTTCAGGGTTTTCATCTTGGCTGATTTGCGCAGTTAATGCTTCAAAGAGCACTGGATATTTTTCTTTAAGTTCAGCGGCTATGGACATCCATTCATCGATTTCCTTGTTTGCCTTAACTAAATCGTCAGCTGAATGGGTGGTTATGGCGTTTTCGCGGATTTTTTTGAGGCGGTTAATTTCGACTAGGCAGCTGGTTACGGTATAGATTTTTCCTACGAAAAGGTCTGCTTTCTCAGTTGGTTTAGGTCTTCCTAGCTTAGCATAACCGTATGCGACAACAGATGATTGTCGTCCAACATCATCAATGTAGTAATGACGTGATACTATGTGCCCCCTATACTGGAGAATCCGCGCTAAAGCATCGCCCAACATGGGGTTTCGCGCCTGGCCAATGTGGATCGGATGCAGCGGGTTAACACTGGTGTGTTCCACAATGATTTTTTGGGGTTCCGAAGTCTTGACAAAACCGTAATCAAACCCCAACTTCTTAACCGAATCCAAAGTTAGTTCGGAGAATTTAGCGAAGTTAACGTAGAAGTTTATGTATCCTGCACCTGCAGGCTCAACTTTCTCGATAAGGTTGAAGCTTGATTTGTCCATGGCATCCACAAGCTGCTGAGCTAAAGCGAGTGGTTTCTGGCGAAGTTTCTTTGCCAACTCAAAACAGAGCGATGAGGCAAGCTGTCCGTAGTCGATGTTGGGTGTTTTGTTTAGGGTGAAGGTTGGTTGTTGGATTTCTGGCACGGTTTTCTTTAGCGCATTGGCTAGGGCTGTTTGGCATTCTTGGCGAAACTGATCGAAGGGATTCTGTGAGACCATGAACTTTTATCTCCAATTGCTGTGTTAAGAGTAATTTTGTCTAGTTATGTTTTTTAAATGTGAAAGCGTACTTATGTGTCTAATGGATGCAGTTAGCGATGAAAACAAAAATAGTCTATTCAGAGAAATGTTTAGGCTATGGCACATGGCACATTGAAGGCCCTCAAAGAGTAAAAGTCGCACAGGAAATCTTGCAAACGAAGGGGTACACGTTTGTTGAGCCAACGCCAGCGACCGATGAAGAACTTTTAACTGTACATGACGCCGATTACCTTTTTAACGTTAAAAAAGGGTTGGTTGAAGATTCTGATACGCCTGCATACGCTAACATCTATGAGTTTGCTAGACTTTCGGTTGGCAGCGCACTTTTAGCTAGCAAGATTAATGGTTTTTCGCTTATGCGTCCACCTGGACACCATGTAGGAAGATGTGGCGCTGCTCTGGGTGTTTACACACGTGGATTCTGTTACCTAAACAATATTGCCATAGCAGTTAAAGAATCAAAAAAAAGTACTCTAATTTTGGACATTGATGGACACCATGGGAACGGGACACAAGAAATTTTTCAGGGCGACGAAAAAGTTGTTTATTTATCTCTTCATCAATCACCCAATTATCCTGGAACGGGCCACTTCACCGAAGGCAACTGCATAAACTATTCTTTGCCAGGCAATTTAGGCGGAAAACAATACTTGGAAACCCTCGATAAAGCCTTAGGTACACTTGATTTAACCAAGTTTGAGGTTGTGGCGGTTTCTGCAGGCTTTGACACACATGCAGGGGATTTGGCGACGCTAGGCTTAGTGGAACAAGACTATTTTGAAATAGGCAAAAGAGTCGCTAAACTTAAAAAACCCACGTTCTTTGTTTTGGAAGGCGGTTACGTCGGCGGAAATGTTGGTCGTGATATAGACAGTTTTCTAAGGGGATACGAAGAAAACTTGAAGTAAAAAGAAGAAAAATATTTTATTTTTGTTTTTTAGTTGCAGCTTTCTTGTTGAGAGCCTGCAGTTTTTCAGTGATTTTCTCAGAGCGTTTCTCTGCAGTTGCTAGGAGAGGTTTCCAGTCTTTGCTCTTGACTGCAGCGGTTAATTTTTCTGTTTGTGTACATAGATTTGCTAACGCATCGTTGAAGCGTTTCTCTGCTGCCTCATCCGACTCTACGATTTCTAAGGCTTCTTCGGGGCATGAATCGACGCATTGTGGTGTTCCTTCACATAGATTGCAAGCGATGGCTTTTCCTGTGTCGGCATGTATGGTGATTCCACCGTGGTCGCAGGCTTGAACACACCAGTCGCAACCCTTGCATTTGGTTTCGTCTATTATTAGTAAGCCTGTGCTTTCTGATTGGCTGAGAGCGCGTTCTGGACATGCTTTGACACATTTAGCGTCGTTGCATCCTCGACAAGTTAGTGCAAAATTGAAAACAGGTGCCATGCGGACAACTCTGATTCGTGAGCGGAGGGGATTCCAGATGCCTTCGCCCTTCTCAACTGTGCAAGCGTACTCGCAGATTCCACATCCAATGCATTTGCCTGGGTCAACTGAAACGAATTTTCTCTGTTGAGTTTTAGCAGACATTGTTACCAAACCTTCTCGGCGTTAAAGTAACACTGTGCATCATTTGCTTTTAACCGTTACTTAAAAAAACCACCAATTCCATGTAAAATCAAATAGACCAACATCGTTTGCTCTTTTGCACAGAAAAAATCTATAGTTCCTTGTATAATTCAAAAGCTTGAAACAGCTTTTATGGTGAAATCGGGGATTCCATGTCGATTTGGAAAGAACAACAATAGTTGCGAATGGTTTGCTGTTGTTCTTTCAACTCTGCTGAATTGAAAGAAGAAGGTTGGAAAATTTGCGCTTCCTCTTCTTCTAGTTAAACGGTTACGTCCATTGATCGGTAGAACAACAACAAACAAAAATTTTGAGTGTTGTTGTTCTTTCAGTCAAGTTGAAAGAAGAAAAAATCATTCCTTCTGAAAAATGTCAATTTTTTCTTTTTCTACCAATTAGAAGGTGCGAGAAGAAAATCTTGGTTGGTGCGGAGGGTAAGATTCAAGCTGTCGTTTAAAGCTGTCATTTAGCCCTATTTCGTTTGACTTGGTTTCCTTTTTTACTTAAGCTATATTTACAAAAAAAAGGGGTTGGTATAGTTAAGGAACAAGTACATCTTTAGCAGTTGGGGAAAGTAAATTTCCTGGCGACAACTTGTTTGCGGGTAACAGATTGTTGTATATTAGTCCGTCTTGATACGTAGAGAGATGAACAAAATCATTTGAATTTACGGCAGCATCTTCGTAAAGTGTGGTTGAACCATGACTCAATGTCACATACCCTATTCTTTCAACGTTGACCGAGATTTGACTTGGTATACCCTCTGTCCACAGGCCCAGCGAACTGTTACTGTTCCAATAGGCACCAATTGATCCTATTCTACGGCTAAGCATAGATGTGTTATCTGTCCAGTTAAAGTTTAACTGACCTACAGTGGTGCTATAGATTGATTTATCTATAAGACCATCAACGCAGTTTATAAGTGGGGGCAAATCTGTTTTGAAGGAAAGAACTGAACTGTAGTTAGTGCCAATAAAGTAGGCGTGGTTTTCCTTTAATCCCGTGTTTGTCATTATGTGTATACCATAGACCTCAATAACAGCATCGCATGATTTAATTTGCTGCCCTGCGATTCGCGTTATATTTAGAATAATTGCAGTAGGGTACTGAGTGACTAGAGACATTGTATTGTCTTTTGTAAGATAGGAAGCATTGTTACCAACATATTTTCCAGCGTACGCGTAAGATACATTAACATTGAACTGCGATTCTTTCCCTGCTTTGCTAATTGTTGAGGATGCGGGTGCGAAAGTGAGAAATGCCAAAGCGAATAGGGAGATTAAAAGCAGAATAGCGCTCATTGTGGTGAGGTAACTAATTTTTTTTCGGTTTTTTTTCAATTTAATACCTCCTTAAGATGCACTTACAACTGTCCAAGGTATTGTGTAGGAAAAGATAGTTACGTAATTTCCTGGATTCGGATCGTCGAACATCATCCAATCGGCACCTTCAACAGAGCTTACGGTCGGATTAAATGGCGAATTGTTGTAGGTGGAATAGTTGAACCAGTGTACATAGCACCAGTGGTCTGGCGTAACTTCGTCATAGGAGTAATAAGTATTCCAGTCATAGTAGTACTGTTGTGGATTTCTGTCATTTACGCTAAATATGAGCCAAAATGGGAAACCATAGTCAGGCAACCAAAGTCCGCCTGTTGCACACTCATGAGTCCAGATGGCGTTAAGGAATCTTGGAGGACTGCTTTGTGAAGTGTCATAGAATGCTTGTATGCCAATTGCTGTATAGAAATCTGACTCAGTGAATAATTCGGCGTCGCTGTCGCAACCGTGATAGCACATGGTATAGTTACAAATGAATGGCCAAGGGCCGACTCCATCAGAACCAGTATTATGAGAAACGTCAGCTTGCGCTCGTGGTACAGTTGCTGAAAAAATTAAGACATATAGCATCATTGTAATAACAGCCATAGCGAATAAAGTCTTCCATTTTTCTTGCATTTAGATTCTCCATTGTTTTTGTTTCTATTTTGCCTTTGTTTAGGCCAGGCTAGTAACACCTGAGGATCATTCTTTGTCCCAATTCAAATTGGAGACAATAGTTATAAATAATTTAAATATGAAAATGTATCAATCTTGCGATACCCGATTTTAGAATTTCACTTAAAGATGTATTTTCTTACTCTAAGAAGTCATTTTTTAAACTTTTTTTATATATTAAAACTTTAATAAAGCGACGTTAATGAGATCTAAATGACAAATTCTTTTAAATATCCATCCATTATCTTCACCATCGCCGCTAATAATAGTCGGCGTTTTGACGTTTTTAAAGTTATAAATGGTAGTTTTCAGAAATTTACGTCACAGAATTGCTAAATCACCTCACCGCTCAGTTAAAGCCAAAATACATCTGGAACCTCCAGCAACGGCATTAAGCCTTAAACAATTTTAAGAAGGTTTTATTAGTTATCGGCAACCTTATAGAAAAGCAATGACAGGAAATAAGTTCCTTATTACAACCGCTTTGATATTATTGATGCTCGCTTCTCTGGTTAACGGAACAGCCGTTGTAAAAGCTAATCCAATTCCTTGGTCTGCTTCGCCTAATCAAGAGAAACCTGCGCTAACCATCCAATCGCCGACTAACAATTCAAGGTATCCAAGTGAAGTCCCTCTTGACTTTAATGTGACCGCCCCTAATTCATGGAGTGCATACTATTGGCCAGAATACTATGTCGGGGAGATCAATTCCATTACTGTTTATTTGGACTCCAACCTTATAATCAATTATTCTAAGTATAGAATCGAGACATATTTTGATGGAAATAAGACAACACAATATATTGATGCACTAAACATCGAGAATCACTATTACAATGTGCTAAATCAAACCAGCGAAGGAAACCATGTACTAAATATTACGGTCTTGTCATATACCTTTGCCAAAGGAGAACCGTACGATAATACCGCGATTGAAAGCGGCGCTTCGGTTAACGGAAAACCTGTTTACAAATATCCCAACGTTATCTCTGAAATAGTCAACTTTATTGTAGAAAAAGGAACCGTGGCTAAGCCTACTGCCACTACAACAAGCACAGCAGTGCCTTCAACACCTGAGTTCCATAGTTGGATAATTTTTCCAATACTAGTTGTAATTATGATTTTTTGCTTGATAAGTTACAGAATTCGAGGCAAAAATCGTTTAAATCGCTAATTATCCTTCGGCAGAATACGAAAACGATAATATTGCAAGCCCAATCCACTAGATTGCTGCAAGTTCATTTCTTGTATTCTATTTTCTCCTGAGTAATCCAGTTGCTAATTAATACGTAATTTTTTGGGGAAACTACGGTATTATTTTTAATTATAATGACGAGTGTTTTCATTGGTTATAATCATTAATTCACGCATTTTACGCCAGAATAAAGAAAAAAAATGAAGATCATCCTTTTCGTAATCTAATGTAATAAATAAAAAAGAGATTACAACGGTTCTTTTAATTTTGTTTCGAATCATGACATTCGTCTTCCTATTGCTTCCTTTAACCTTAACTGAACTACCATTGAATTATTCTACCCATTTTCTATTTGAGATCAACAATTGTTATAACAATAGAATATTTTGCTATGGTTGAAATTGCTGACTCAACCGTTACAAAATCTCGCAAGGATGTTGGTAACTATCTAAGCCAACAACGAAGCTTCTCAAATCAAACTTTCACGATAATCCCAATCCTTGCTTAATGTTGCTGCTTTATCGAGCAAGCTTTAGCTTCCTCTTTCATGCCCAAACATACGAGAGATTCAGCCTTCCGTGTCCAAGGCTCTGCAATTGAGGGATTAAGCTTAATCATTCTATCAAAAGCCTTGCTTGCAATGTCATGCTTGCCCATGTGTTGCAGACAGAAACCTTTGTTCTGTCATGTAAAGGGATTTTCGGAGGCAAGCATGCAATCCCTGTCAAAGAGCCTCAAGGCTCTCTCAAACTGTCCATGCTTGCAATAGATTACACCTTTTGAAAGTGTCACAATTATAATTCCTCTTCCTCCGGCATTATTGGTAGAGGTAGAGATAAACCCCACAAGTCTGGCATTCCTTCACTATTTGCAAGTGCTTGAAGGATGGCTTCAAGGTCTTCTTCTGGTTCTGGCTCTGGGTCCGGCAGTGGTTGAGGTGGCTTCTGATAGCGACTGCCATCTACACTCATGTAAACTTCAATCCAGAATCTTGCATTTACTGACAAAAATGATAGTTTAAACGCTGAAGTGAAATCAAAATTTGCGCTCAAATTGAAGTCAATTTTCCGCTGTTCTACGCTTAAAAAGAGCGCAAAACGGGCTAAACTGATGGTTTGTATATGGTGCGGAGGGTGGGATTTGAACCCACGAACCCCTGCGGGATAGGAGCCTCAGTCCTACGCCTTTGGCCATGCTGGGCGACCTCCGCGTTGTGTTGCGGAAATATAGGAACAGGGCTCATTTAAAGGCTTTACTTTATGTTTGGGCGTAAGTGTTTTAGGTTGAGTGTGTTATAATGTTTTATGTGGTTGTGTGGTAAGGTTTAAAACACCGCAATCTATAACGTTGTTATAAAATAAGGTGTTAACATGAAAATCAACAAAACAGTCCTTGAAACAATAGGAAAAACACCCCTTGTCCAAATCAACAAACTATCCCAAGACGCAGGCGCAACCGTGGTCGCCAAATTGGAAGCCCGAAACCCAGGCGGCAGCGTCAAAGACCGCATTTGCCTAAGCATGATGGAGGAAGCAGAAAAACAGGGCATAATAAAACCCGGCGCAACCCTAATCGAACCCACAAGCGGCAACACCGGTATCGGCTTAGCCATGGTCGCCGCCGTAAAAGGCTACAAACTAATCCTCACCATGCCCGAAACAATGAGCATAGAACGCCGCAACCTGCTAAAAGCATATGGCGCTCAGCTTGTCTTAACCCCAGGACCAGATGGCATGGGCGGAGCCATAAAAAAAGCTGAAGACCTCGTCAAAGCTACATCAAACAGCTTCATGCCCCAGCAATTCAAAAACTTAGCCAACCCAAAAGTCCACAGAGAAACCACTGGACCAGAAATTTGGGAAGACACTGACGGCAAAGTAGACATCGTTGTCGCGGGTGTGGGTACGGGTGGAACCATAACGGGCATAGCTCAGTTCATCAAGCCGCAGAAACCGGAGTTTAAAGCGGTCGCAGTTGAGCCAGCAGCGTCACCAGTACTAAGCGGTGGACAAAAAGGACCACACAAAATCCAGGGAATAGGCGCAGGCTTCAAACCCGATGTGTTAAAACTTGACTTGGTAGATGAGATATTCAAAGTCACAGATGACCAAGCACTGCAAACTGCAAGGCAACTAGCTCAAAAAGAGGGCTTACTCGTCGGCATCTCATCAGGAGCTGCAGCATATGCAGCCATAGAAATCGCTAAAAGACCCGAAAACAAGGACAAACTCATCGTCGTTATCCTGCCAGATACAGGTGAACGATACCTAAGCACTGTATTGTTCCAAGAACCAACAAGCTAACATCCCATCTGCGTCTAAAAGACGCTTTTCTTATATTCCCCCTTTTCAACATAATCTAACGAAAGGGAAACAAAATGGCCGCAAACCCAAACCAGCCCACACCGAAAGAATGCCAAGAATGCAAAGACAAAAACTTGATGAATGACTGCTGGAACCCAGATCGCATGCTAGCCACGCTTATGCATAACCACGACAAAGTAGAACAAGACTGGGTTGAAACTCGAGTGCCAAAACTAGTAGACGAAATCATGACTAGTTACCAAAAATACGGTGGTATGGACCATCTTGAAGGACGAGACCTGCCCTCAAAAAAAGTGGTCATCGAAGTTTTAGAAGATTTATTCATGGTTCTTTTTCCCGGCTACTTAGGCGATTCAGAAATCACAAAAGCCAACATAAAGTACCATTTGGGCACCACATTAACCTCTGTTTCCACGCGACTCACAGAAGAAGTCGAGCGAAGCCTAAAGTACATCTGCAGAAAAATCAGCGGATGCCCACAGGACGTATGCCAAAAACGCGCTCACGTAGTAGTTAAAGAGCTGCTTGAAAAACTACCGGAAATCCGCGCAATGCTAAGCGGCGATATCCAAGCAGCCTACAGCGGAGACCCAGCAGCAGTAAGCACTGAAGAAGTCATCTTAAGTTATCCCTGCGTGTTGGCAATAACTACTTACCGAATAGCACATGAACTCTACCTGGCCGGCGTACCCTTAATTCCCCGCATAATGAGCGAACATCTGCACTCCTTAACCGGCATCGATATTCATCCAGGCGCAAAAATCGGCAAAAACTTCTTCATCGACCACGGCACAGGCGTCGTCATCGGCGAAACCGCAGAAATCGGCGACAACGTAAAACTCTACCAAGGCGTAACATTGGGTGCATTGAGTTTTCCAAAAGACGAGAAGGGCAACATAATCAAAGGACGCAAACGCCATCCAACCGTTGGAAATAACGTTGTCATTTACTCGGGTGCAACATTGCTTGGAGCAGAAACCGTCGTTGGCGACAACGTAGTCATCGGTGGAAATGTCTGGATAACGGGTCCTGTGGCTCCGGGAACAAAAATCACGATTGCTCAACCAGAACAAAAATACAAGATGGAAAATAACCACTCAGAAAAAACTAAGCCCTAAATTTTAGGGCTATGTTTTAGAGGAGTCGGAAGTTTTCTTTCACAGTTGTTAAGACTACATGAGTGTTTGTGCGTTCAATGTATGGGAGTGAGAGCAGTTTTTTGGTGAATGCACCTAGGTCTTCGCGGCTCTTGAATTTTGCGACGATGATGGCGTCGGTTAAGCCTGTAACGTCGTAGACTCCACAGACGTTGGGGATTTTGGCTATTTCGTTTTCTGTTTCGACGAGCCTGCCTTTGGAAACGGTGATTTCGGTGACTACGGTTAGTTGGTAGCCCAGTTTTTCATGGTCCAAAATAACAGAGTATCCTTTGATTAAGCCGTCATCTTCCATCTTTTTGATTCTGGATAAGACTGTGCCGACTGAAACGCCAACGTTCTTGGCGATTTGTCTGCTTGAGAACCTTGCATCCTCCAAGAGACCTTTGAGTATTTTTACGTCGGTTTCGTTTAATTCCATAACTATCTTTCCTGCACGTTCTTTCAATTAAAGCCTTCTTTTTGGGACAGCCTTTTGATAATCATTTGATTAAGTTAATAAAAGTTTAGTAATTTGGGCAAAGCAACAAAGCCTTAATTAATGCAACAAACACAAAAAGCATGTTTTTAGCTGCAAATAGATAGTAATCTTAAATTATAGCCTAAACCCCAATAGTTCTGAGCCACCTGCAATGCAAGCGAAATACGATACCATTCTCGTCTTGGACTTCGGCGGACAATACTGCCATCTTATAGGCAGAAGAATCAGAGAGCACGGCGTTTACTCAGAAATCGTGCCACACGACATCTCACCCGAAGAAGTGGCGGCTCTAAACGAGAAATTCAACGTTAAAGGCTTAATATTTTCAGGCGGACCTTCAAGTGTCTACGATCTAAATGCACCTAAACTTCACCCACGCATCTTAGAGGTCAACTTGCCAATTTTGGGCTTGTGTTATGGGCATCAACTTTTAGCACAAATCACGGGAAGCAAGGTTGAGCCTGCAGCTTGCAAAGAATACGGCATTGCGCAGGTGGCAATTGACAAGCCGGTGGGCGTTTTGGAAGGGTTAGGTGAGACTGAGCAGGTTTGGATGAGTCATGGCGACACAGTCTTTGCGCCGCCAGCCGAATTCGAGGCACTCGCTCACACTGACAACTGCCCAGTCGCAGCATTTCGTCACAAGACAAAGCCAATCTACGGCCTACAATGGCACCCCGAAGTTATCCACACCCCAAACGGCATGCGCATGCTCCAAAACTTCATATTCCAAGTCTGCAAGTGCCAAGCCAACTGGCAGATGGAAGACCTCATACCAAAAATGGTTAAAGAACTGCAAATCGAAACAGGTGGAAGCACAGCGATAATAGGGTTAAGCGGCGGTATTGATTCCAGCGTCGCCACCGCACTTGCTGCACAAGCACTCGGCGACAGGTTAACTGCAGTCTACGTTGACCATGGTTTTATGCGGGATGGCGAAACAGAACAAATCCGCGAAGCCTTCGGAAAATTTAACATCCGCTTCATCGTTGCCAACGCCCAGGAGCGGTTCATGGCTAAACTAAGGGGAGTCAGTGAACCTGAAACTAAGCGGAAGATTATGGGTGAAGAGTTTATCAGAGTTTTTGAGGAGTTTGCAATCGAATCAGGCGCCGAATACCTCATTCAAGGCACTATCTATCCAGACAGAATCGAGTCAGGCTTCAGGAAAAACTCAGATAAAATCAAGTCTCACCACAACGTTGCAGGTTTACCAGAGAAGATTAAGTTCAAAAAAATCCTCGAGCCCCTCCGCGACCTATACAAAGACGAAGTCCGAAAGGTTGCCCGAATGCTGGATTTGCCCAAAGAAATCTTGAATCGCCAACCGTTCCCAGGACCAGGTTTAGCAGTGAGGATAATAGGCACTTTAGATGAGGAAAAAGTCTCAATCGCCAAGAAAGCCGACAAAATTGTCCGAGAAGAAATCGAGAAGAACAATTTAGCGGAAAATCTTTGGCAATACTTTGCTGTGTTAACTGATACTAAAGCCACTGGTGTAAAAGGTGATGCGCGAGCGTACGGCTACGTTGTGGCTGTTCGGGCGATGGAGAGCCGAGAAGCCATGACCGCCAGCTTCGCAAAGATACCATACGCTGTTCTGGAAAAGATTTCTACGCGAATAACAAACGAGATTCCGCAGGTTACCCGCGTGGTCTACGATGTCACTCATAAGCCGCCAGCAACTATAGAGTGGGAATAATTACCGAGTTTCAACATGTTAATGGCTTGAAAAGCCGCCGATACGACCTACTCCCTTTAGGTTTCTGCAAAGAACTGCTATTGGATCCCTAATAGGTTGGTAAAATTTAGTTAGCAGGTTCATAATTGTTTATATAAAAACGCCTCAATAGTCTTAAGCCATATTAAGGTGACACCTCTGAAAGCGTTGATTTTAGCAGGCGGCTTCGCCACAAGACTACGACCTCTAAGTTGCTCCAGACCCAAAACTCTCTTCCCAATAGTCAACAAACCGCTTCTACAGTGGATTTTTGAACGATTAGCCGATGGCGGAGTTGACGAAGCCATTCTCGCAGTCAATGCACTTACCCAATTCTACATCAAACAACATAAACCCTCAAAATGCGGCTTAAAAGTTCGATTCTCTGTTGACCCACCAAAGATGCCGCTGGGAACTGGCGGTCCACTAAAGAAGGCAGAGAAGATGATGGGGCATGATGAACCGTTTATCATGTTGAACGGTGACATATATTCTGACATAAACTACCGCGAATTGATAGAAGCACACAAAAAATCGGGGGCAATAGCCACTATAGCGCTCTGCAAAGTTGGAGACCCCTGCAGTTTTGGCGTGGCAGACCTAAAGGGCAATGTCATCAAACGGTTCGTGGAGAAACCGCCTAAGGGTCAAGCGCCCAGCAATCTCATAAACGCTGGCGCCTACGTTCTTAGTCCAGAAGTGTTCGCGTATATTCCCGAAGGCAGAGCAGTTTCTATTGAGCGCGAAGTCTTCCCGAAACTAGCAGAGGAGGGCAAACTATGTGGCCATTGCATCAACGGTCTATGGATAGACATAGGCAAACCTCATGAATACTTGGAAGCAAACAAGATTGTCCTCGATTCTCTGGCAAAAACCAAACACGCTAACCCTGAACCATTTGTGAGAGCCCCTGTTGCGCTGGACGACGGTGTTGTGATAGGCGAAAAATCAGTTATAGGCCCTTATGCGGTATTAGGTAAGAACGTCAGAGTCGGCGCAAACGTGCAAATCTCTAATTCAGTCATCTTTGCAGAAGCTCACATAGCGGACGGTGCCATCCTCAACGGAGCAATCGTTGGCGAAGGCGCGAAAATTGGCAAAGGTGTTAAGCTTCCAAAGGGCTGTGTTGTAGGTGACCTAGCTAAGGTAAAAGACAGCATTCATATGCATGATGGACAAGTAGTTTGCCCAGCAAAAGAAGTCACTGAAACGTTTTAAAACCTAGAGTTGTTTGATAGATAACTACTGAGTTGAATTTATATGAGCACACGAAAGCTTTTTGGAACAAACGGAATTCGCGGCCTTGTCAACGTTGAATTGACGCCTGAAATGGCAATTAAAGTTGGAGCTTGTATTGGAACTTTTTTTGGAAAAAACAAAAACGTACTTTTGGGCTATGATGCCCGAACCAGCGGACCTATGTTTGCAAAAGCCGTGATTTCTGGCTTAATGTCTGCAGGAATTAACGTTTACTTTGCAGGAATGGCATCTACGCCAGCCATCCAGTTTGCCACCAAAAACCACAAGATGGACGGCGGCGTAATCATCTCTGCTTCACATAACCCGCCAGAATACAATGGCATCAAAGTAATCTGGAGCGACGGCATAGAAACCTCCCATGAACAAGAAACCGAAATAGAAGACATTTACTTTGACAACAAAATCGTTTACGCCCCATGGGACAAGTTGGGTGCTAAACGTGAACTGCAAGGAATCAACGACGAATACAAAGATGCCGTCAAAAACCATATCGATGCCGAAAAGATAGCGGCTAAACACTTCCATGTCGTAGTCGACGCAGCCAATAGCGTCGGAGGAATCGCATTGCCCCCACTTTTAAGAGAAATAGGCTGCAAAATTACAACTCTAAACGCAAACAT
>Ga0182021_10003976_pt1 | contig 17336 bp, 11 predicted proteins | sample 612E3MmetaG_FD_120493 | JGI IMG/M metagenome (GOLD analysis project Ga0182021, IMG submission 120493) | Permafrost microbial communities from Stordalen Mire, Sweden - 612E3M metaG (Illumina Assembly) | ecosystem: Environmental > Terrestrial > Soil > Wetlands > Permafrost | place: Sweden...
CACAATTCCCAGGTTGACCGTCAGCGCCACCAACGTCACCGGCATGCCCAGTGTTTCCACGAGCAGCAGCAGGGTGGTGATCAGGGCCGGTCCGGCAATGAGCGGCATGCCCAGCGGCACAATGCCGAAATCCTCCGGCATCTTTGCCGGGGCCCCCTCCGACTGGGTCAGTTCGCGCGCCGCCAGGATGAAGAGGATCAGCCCGCCCGCGATCTGGAAGTCGCTCACCGAGACGTCAACCGCAGCGAAGACACTCTTGCCGAGAAAAAGGAACCCAAGCGCCACGAACCCGCCGGTTACCGTGGCCTGCCAGGCAATGCGGTGCCGGAACGCCGGCGTCGCCTCGCGGCCGAGGGCCAGAAACACCGCCGCGAGGCCGACGGGATCGATCGCCACGAACAGCGGGATGAACGCCTTCAAAAATCTGGTCACGGTTTCGGGCATGCCCGGAATGTAGATCGAAGCGGCCCCAGGGTCGAGACTGACTTGCCTTCCGCCGCGGGCCGGCTTGGTTCCCCTTCGGCCAACTCTCCTTTCGGAAACCCGCCCCATGCATTACCGCACCCTCGGCCGCACCGGCCTCAAGATCTCCGTCATCGGCGTCGGCACCTGGCAGTTTGGCGGCGAGTGGGGCAAGGAGTTCACCCCAGCCGAGGTCGACGCGATCCTCGGGGCAGCCGGCGACGCCGGCATTAACTTCCTGGATACAGCCGAATGCTACGGCGACCACCTGTCGGAGCGCCTGATCGGGGCCGCCCTCGCCGGACGGCGCGATCGCTGGATCGTCGCCACGAAGTTCGGACACCATTTTCACGAGCCCTTCCAGCGCGCGGATTTGTTCGAGCCTGAAGCCGTGGTGAAGCAACTCGACGACTCGCTGCGCGCCCTGCGGACGGACTACGTCGACCTTTTGCAGTGCCATTCGGCGAAGGATGAGCAGTTCCGCACCGCCGGTCTCTGGGAGACGCTCCTCACTCAGAAGGCCCGAGGCAAAGTGCGCCATCTGGGGATTTCCATCAGCCCCAATACCAATCTCTACCAGACCGACCGCGCCGCGCTGGTTGGCGCCGAATCCATCCAGGTTGTCTACAACCGGCTGCAGCGTGAGCCCGAGGAGACGGTCTTCCCCTCATGCCGGCGGCAAAACCTCGGGGTGCTGGCGCGCGTGCCGCTGGCCAGCGGTTTCCTTTCGGGAAAATACAAGCCCGGGGCGACCTTCGCCGCGACCGATGTGCGCGAGGCCTGGATGAAGAAAGATCGCGACCTGAAGCTGGCTGAAGTCGAGCGCCTGGCCGCCACCGAGGTGCCGGCGGGCGTGCCGATGGCCCGCTGGGCGCTAGCATGGTGTCTGCGCCACCCGGCAGTGACGGCCGTGATCCCCGGCTGCAAATCACCGGATCAGGTGCGCGATAATGCCGCCGCGGCCGATTTGGTGGCCCCCGCCTCCTGAGACCGGATCGGGGGTCGGAGCCGGCTCAGTGTCCCAGCCGCGAGAGCATCGCGTAGACGATGAGCGCGAGCAAGGCGAGCCCGGTGCCGAAGAAGATGAAGCCGAAGCTCTTGGCGATCTTCTTGCGACCCTCCCAGTCGTCCTTCACGCGAAAGTGCTCGAGCCGGCTGGCCGCCACCAGGCGATCGTACCAGCGTTTCCGCTCGTGCAGCAGCTCCGTCTTTGAGATGCGGCCCGAGAAGATCACCGTGTCCATCGGGAACTTCTCGATGCGGAAATGGGTGTTGAAGAAGTGGAAGGTGAAGATGAAGCCCGCCGCGAGCAGCGCTTCGTCGGAATGCACCACCAGCGCGATATTGATGATCCAGCCCGGCAGGAAGCCGGTGAAGAACTTCGGGAACCACATGATCAGGCCGGAGACGCCGATCGCGAAGATGCCCCAGAAGACCGCGAAATAGTCGAAGCGCTCCCAGTAAGTCCATCGGTCGAACGGCGGGCGCGGGCCCTTGCCGAAGAACCACTTCTGGTGCGCGATGAAATCGCGCCAGTCCTGCAGCGACGGGACCATCGAGTCTGGCCCGAAGACCACCGACCAGGTGCGGCGCAGCCCGAGGCGGCCGGAGGCGGGGTCGCGCAGGGACGCGCGCCGACCCCACAGCGTGATCACGAGTTCGCCGAGATGGAGGACGAAGTAGGCGAACGTGATGATCGCCCCGAAATGGTGGAGCGAACGCGCCACCTCCGCGCCGCCAAGCAGGCTGAAGATGGTCTTGGCCCAGTCGGCATAGTAAAACTTCAGCGGCATGCCGGTGATGACGAGCAGCAGGAAGCTCGTGACGACCATGAGGTGGAGGAAGCGCTCGAACGGCGTGAAACGGGTGAACTGCTCGTCATCCGAGTGCACCTGGACCTTGGCCTCGCGGAAGGTCTTCGAGTCGTGCAGGAACAGATAGACCGAGCGGAACAGCCAGAAGAGCGTGTGCACGCCGAAGAAACCGAACGTGCCGACCAGCAGGACCGTCATGAACAGGAACACCTTGTTGAGCAGCGGGTAGTTGGCCTTGTCGAGCGGGTTGGCGTGCGGCTGGTAAGTGGTGAACCGGGCGCTGACGCCGGGGTGGCACTGCTGGCAGGTGCCGAGAATGCGTTCCTTGGAAAGCCGCGAGCGGGGATCGCTGACCGGGAACACATCGTGATGCCCGTGGCAGTCGTAGCATCCGGCGACATCGGAGGCCACATTCGGCCGGCCGAGGGCCATGGCCTTGCCGTGGTAGGTCTCCCGGTAATGGGCGAGCCGGTCCTCGTGGCAGCGGCCGCACCGCTGGTCGCTGAGTGACTTGAAGTGCGCGCTGGCGGGCTTCTCGATCTCGTGCGCCGAATGGCAGTCGGAGCAGACCGGCCCGCGCCGGTCGTTTCTCGCCAACAACTGCCCATGGACGCTTTGGTTGTAGACCTGCTCAATGCCGACGTGGCATTGCCCGCAAGTCTTGGCGATGTTGGCGTGATTGGTGCGGGAGTCCTTGTCGACGTTGCGCTTGATGTCGTGGACGCCGTGGCAGTTGTTGCAGGAGGGCGCAACAATCAACCCCATCTGCAGCAGGGCCCGGCCGTGGATGCTATCGAGGTATTGCGCGGCCGCGTGGGAATTGGTGATGCGGTACTCGTCGGTCAGACTCTTGTTGCTGTGGCAGGTGGCGCAGGTCTGCGGCAGGTTGAGCTTGAAGACGGGCGAGTCGATCTGCTTGACCGGCACGATCTCATGCGCGCCATGACAGCTGGTGCAGGTGGCCGCGCCCGACGCGCCCATGGCGTGGCTCATGCCATGAATGCTGGTCGCGTATTGCCGGGCCTCCTTCTCGTGGCAGGAACCGCAATCGACGGCCGTCAGCGGCTTCTTGTGGGGGCTGCTCTCCCCGTTGAAGCCCTCGTGGCAATCGGTGCAGTCGAGCGTCCGATGGACGGATTTCGCAAGCGAAACCCCATTGACAAAGAGCGAGACCATGCCGCCGGCCTTCTTCATCTTTGCCTTCTCGTCGCTGTGGCATTCGAGGCAGGCGGCCCGGGAATTGGGCGCCGCCGCCGCGACCGGGGCCGTCTTCACTTCGGCCGCCCGCGCCGATCCCTCCGCCAACCCGATGGCACCCAACCACAAAGCCACGCTCCACCGGACCAGGCGAATCCGGGGCGGCAGGAATGGGGCAATCATGCCGGGCGCCATGAAGAAGAGGGTGTAACGAGCACCAGCCTATCGGCAACCATGGAAACCCGCACCGCATCCGTTGACCGATCATGGGCATATTTTGCTGATCCCATGGGCATCTTTTGTTATGGTCAGGATTAAAGCTGATTCAATCCACCGGTCGGTGGCGGGTTTGCTTTACCGCGAGTCCGGGCCGACCGTACCATCCCGGATGATGATGCTGTGGGCGAACCCCCCGAGTCGCTGCCCCGAATCCTGGAAATTGGATCCGCCGTGGGCAACGCCTGCGTTGCCGCGCAGGGGGATTGTCGCGCGGGTGTTCATCGTCCTCGGCTGCCTCGCCTTCCGGACGGCTCTGGCGGCCGACGCGCCGGTGGAAAAGACCGGTGGATCCGTCGCCCGCACCGCCGCCGCTTGTCTCGAGTGCCACCGCGACGAGAAGCTCAAAATGAAGAAGGCCGGCCGAATCGTGTCGCTCTTCGCCGACCAGGCCCTCCTCGCCAAGTCCGCCCACCGCTCCCTGGATTGCATCGACTGCCACGAGGGCTTTGACGCCGAAAAGGTCCCGCACGAAAACCCGTTGAAACCGGTCGACTGCGCGGCCTGCCACGAAAACCCGGGCGGCAAGCACCGCTTTCATTCGCGTCTGGCGTTTTCACCGGTCTCTGCCGGTGAGGACACGGCTTGCTCCTCCTGCCATGGCACCCATGCCGTGGCGCCCGTCAAGTCAGCCGACTTTCCCTTCGCGCGCGCCCGCCAGACGGAAGCCTGCGGCCGCTGCCACCAGCCGGCCCGCGCCCAGTTTCTGGCCTCCGCCCATGGCCAGGCGCTGGCCGCCGGGACGGCGGAGGCGCCGGCCTGTCTTGACTGTCACCGCCTGCCCGTCGCCCGCCGCCCGGAGGACAAGCTGCGGATCGAACTGAAGCTGGCCCAGACCACCCTCTGCGAATCCTGCCACCTCAAGAAATCTGCGGTCGGCGAGCGGACCCTGCTCGGTTCGAAGTTTGTGTCCTCGTTCGACCAGAGTGTGCACGGCGCGGCCCTGCAGCGCGGGATTGTGGACGCCGCGAACTGCGTCGACTGCCACGGCAGCCACGAAATGAACCAGTCCATGGTCGCCGGTTCCCGGGTGAACAAGGCCCACCTGCCCGGGACCTGCGCCCGCTGCCACAAGACCCAGACCGCCGAGTATAATTTCAGCGTCCACGCGGTCGCCCTGCGCAAGGGCAACCTCGACTCGCCGGTCTGCACCGATTGCCACGGCGAGCATGACATCCTGGCGCACACCAACCCGGACGCACCGGTGTATTCACGCAACGTCGCCCAGGACGTGTGCGCTTCCTGTCACGCCTCCATCCGCCTCACCAAAAAATACGGACTCGCCGCCGATTCCTTCCAGACGTTTTCCGACAGCTATCACGGCCTGGCCGCGCGCGGCGGCGCGGCGACGGTGGTCAATTGCGCGAGTTGCCACAGTTCGCATGCGATCAAATCCCACCTCGATCCGACTTCGACCACCTTTAAGAACAACCTGGCCGTCACCTGCGGCCAATGCCACACCGGCGTCAACCAGCGCTTCACCACCGGTCGGGTGCACGTCAGTCCCAACCAGCGCATCGAGAGTCCGATTCTCTATTGGATCGCGAATCTCTACGTTGTCCTGATCTTCCTGGTCATTGGCGGGATGACGCTGCACAACCTGCTCGACTTCATCCATAAGCTCCTCCGCAAGCTCGCCATGGAGAAGGGCGAGATCCCCGAGGAACCGGTGGCGCATCGCTTGTATTTGCGTCTGACGGTCCACGAGCGCCTGCAACATGCCGCGCTGGCCCTCAGTTTCATCCTGCTTGTCCTCACCGGGTTCATGCTGCGCTATCCCGAGTCGTGGTGGGTGGTAGGGATCCGCAGCGTGAGCAGCAGTGCGTTTGTCGCGCGGGGACTCCTCCACCGGCTGGCGGGCGTGGTGCTCATCGTGGCGGGTCTCTGGCACCTTGGATATCTCGCCTTCACCCCGAAGGGCCGGCGGCTTTTCCTCGACCTGCTGCCGGCCTGGCGCGATCTCACCGACCCATGGAAGGTGCTGCGTTACAACCTGGGGTTTGCGCCGGAGAAGCCGAAATTTGGGCGCTTCAGCTATATCGAGAAAGCCGAGTACTGGGCCCTGATCTGGGGCACGGTGCTGATGGGGGTGACCGGCATCATCCTCTGGTTTGACAACACCTCGATGGGGCTTCTCACCAAGCTCGGCTTCGACATCTCCCGCACCGTCCATTTCTATGAGGCCGTCCTGGCCACCCTCGCGATTCTCGTCTGGCATTTCTACTTCGTGATCTTCAATCCCGACATCTACCCGATGAACCTCGCCTGGCTCACCGGCCACGTCTCTGAGCGGGAGATGATCGAGGATCATCCGCTGGAACTCGACCGGCTGAAACGAAGCGAAGGGAAGGAGAAGCCCGGGTCCGCGTCGCCTCCGGGTTCCAAGCCGGGCGCTCCTCCCGACAAGCCCGCCGCCTGACCGGGGTGGGCCGAGGACCGCCTTCCGGGAGGGCAAGCCTTTGTCGCCGGCCTCGCTGCGGACGGCCCGGGGTCGGTCGCCGAGGCTCGCGCACTCGTCGCGACCCGGGCTGCAAGTTATCGTCCGTCGCCGACCTGCCGGCGTTCTGCGTTCCAGTCACCTGCAAAATGAATTGGGTTTGGTGGTGGCTCTGCCATGTTAGGAAAGATGCCCGCCGGCGAACCACGCAGCTTTTACGATCTCACCCGCGACGAACTTACCGCCCTCGTCGCCTCGTGGGATTTCAGTCCGGTGCATGCGGCGCGCCTGTGGAGCTATCTCTACCACGGCAGCGTGTCGCGACTGGACGACATGCCGGAGTTGCCTGCGCGGTTTCGCTCCAGGCTGGAGACGGAGCTCTCGTTCGCACTGCCGCGGGTGGCGGCGGAAACGCCCAGTGTCGACGGCTTTACCCGCAAATACCTGCTGGCGCTCGGCGACGACCGCCGCATCGAAACCGTGCTCATGCGTTTCACCGGGCGCGTCACCGCCTGCATCAGCAGCCAGGCCGGGTGCGCGATGGGTTGCGTGTTTTGCGCCACCGGCCAGATGGGATTCGCCCGGCAGCTCACTCCCGGGGAGATCGTCGCCCAGGTCCTGCACCTTCGGCGGGTGCTCGATCGTCCTGTCGCCGGGGTCGACCTGCGCTCCGAAACGTTGTCAAAGGCCTCCGATGCCGGCCTGCCCGCCGACCTGTCCTCCGTAGCCTCGGCGAAGGAGGACGTCTTGGCGAAGGCGAGGCCGGTGACCGCTGATTCGTCCCGCTTGCGCAACGTGGTCCTCATGGGAATGGGCGAACCGCTGCACAACTACGAGGCCGTCATGCACGCCGTGAACATCCTGCGCGACCAGCATGGCCCCGCCATCAGCGCGCGGCGGATTACCTTGAGCACCGTGGGAGTGATTCCCGGCATCGTGCGGATGGCCGATGAGGCCAGCCCCCCGCACCTCGCGGTCAGCCTCCACGCCGCCAGCCAGGCGGAGCGCGTTGCGCTCGTTCCAGTGGCGGCCCGCTGGCCGCTCGACGCCCTGCTGGACGCCTGCCGCTATTACGTCAGGAAACAGCAGCGCCGGATCTTCTTCGAGTGGGCGCTGATCGCCGGGCGCAACGACACCCCGGAGCAGGCGCACGCCGTCGGCCGGCTGCTGCGCGGCCTGTCCGCCCAGGTAAACCTCATCCCGCTGAATCCGACCACCGGATACGACGGCGGGCCCTCGAACGGCGCCGCCGCGCGCCGTTTTCAGGAAGTCCTCGCCGAATACGGCCTGCCCAGCACCGTCCGTCAGCGGCGTGGCCTCGACATCGCGGCGGGCTGCGGACAGCTGGCGGCCGCTGCGCGGTAGCGTCCAAATTCCAGGATCACCGATCGGGCATCGCCTTCCCTCCCCGCCATTTTCCCCTTGCTCAAATAGGGAAGCTGACTTTATCCCTAGTTCAGATAGGGGAACCGCTCATGGCCAAGATCGACCTCCTGCAAGGCAATCTCGAGATGATGATCCTCCGCGTGCTCAGCGGCGGCCCGCAGCACGGTTGGGGCGTCGCCCAGCGCATCCACCTCCTCTCCACCGAGGCGCTGAAGATCGAGGAGGGTTCGCTTTACCTCGCGCTCTACCGCATGCAGCGCAAGGGCTGGCTTCGGGCCGAATGGGCGCAGACCGAGAATCACCGGCGCGCCAAATACTACGAGCTGACCAAAACCGGCCAGAAACGCCTCGAGGAACAGCACGGTGCCTGGGAACGCCTCTGCGCGGCCATCGCCACGGTCATGCGCGTGGAGCCTTAGGACTCGCAAGGCATCCTCCGTCCCTCCTCCGCGACCTTGTGACAAGATGAAGCTCCTCCCCAGTTTCGGTGCTCTCTTTCGGCGTGCGAAACTCGACCGCGACATGACTGAGGAAATGCGCACTCACCTTGAAATGGAAACCGCGCAGAATGTTGCCCGGGGGATGACGCCCGACAACGCTCGTCACGCCGCCCGCCGCCAGTTCGGCCATCTCGACGGCATCCAGGAGACCGCCCGCGACGAGCGCGGCTGGGTCTGGCTGGAACTTCGATGGAAGGAACTCCAGTTCGCCCTCCGCTCGCTGCGCCGCGCGCCGGGGTTCAGCCTGGCGGTGCTGATCACTCTCGCGCTCTGCATCGGACCAAACGCCGCGATTCTGTCCGTCCTCTACGCGCTCATCCTGAAACCGCTGCCGGTGCGCGATCCAGACCAGTTGGTGCTGATCACCAATATCGCCGAGAAGGGCGGCGGCACAAGAGCTCAATCGAGCGTGGCTCAGTTCCTCGACTTCAAGGCACGCGCCGACCGGTTTGAGGGCTTCGCGCTGTACAACGGGTTCAACTCTACGATCGGCGAAGAAAGCACGCCCGTGCGCAGCGCGGGACTGCAGGTCACCTCCGATTTCTTCGCGCTGCTGGGCCTCCAGCCGCGACTCGGCCGGTTCTTCTCTCCGGATGAACAGGCCGAGGGCCGGGACCACGAGATCGTGCTGACGTCGGCAACGTGGGAAAAGCGGTTCAACTCCGACCCCGGCGTGATCGGCCGCGAGCTCCGGATGGGCGGCGAGCCGTACACCATCGTCGGCGTGGCGCCGCGGGGGTTCGAGGACTTCTTCACGAACCTCGAGTTCTTCAAGCCCTACCCGGTCAGTCCGAACGAGACCAATCCGCTTGCTCGCTACTGGTTGCGGACGGCGCTGTTGGGCCGGTTGAAACCGGGCGTGACGATTGCCGCCGGATGCGCCCAATTGGAGGTCCTGGAACGGGCGTTCCATGACGGTCCGGCGACGCCGCAGATCCGATCGTTTCTGGACGCCGGCGGCTACCGCATTTCGGCTGGACGCGTCCGGGACGAGCTCTCGTCACCGGTCGAAACGCCGCTCCTCCTGCTGCAGGGCGGCGCGGCGTTTGTGCTCCTGCTCGGATGCGTCAACGTCGCCAGTCTGCTGCTCGCGCGAGCGAATGCGAAGCGACCCGAGCTGGCCGTTCGGCAAGCGCTCGGCGCAGGTCGCGCGACCCTGTTGCGGCAGATGCTCGCCGAAAGTTTCCTGCTGGTCGGAACGGCCGCGACGATGGGGATCGGTTTGGCCTTCGGAGCGCTACGGATCATCAATCACTATCTGCCGGCGATCGCCCGCAACGTGCCTCCGGTAACGCTGAATGCGCGGGTCATCGGGCTCCTGGTGCCGGTCGTCGCAGCCATTATCCTGGCGATGGGGTTCGTGCCGTTCCTCTGGCTCTGGCGCTCCGGATTGCGCGTGGGAGAAACGCCGACCGCTTCGGCCAGCCGCCGCAGTCGCACCTTGCTCGGATCGCTCGTTGTCGGCCAGGTGGCGATCGCCCTGGTACTGCTCGTGGGCGCGGGACTCCTGATCCACAGTTTCGCGCGCGTGATGGCGGTGGATCCCGGCTTCGATGCCGCGCGCGTCGTGGGCGGGCGGATCGCGCTGCCCCTCACGAGATACAAGGATCTGAAAGACAATGTCGCCGTGCAGCAGCGCATCCTTGCGGGCATGAAGGCTATTCCCGGTATCGAAACGGCCTGCCTGGTTGGAGACTACGCCATTTCGCCGTCGTTTCGGCTGGTACCGTTTCTCGTGCGCGGAAGCGACACTGCGGCCGGCAAGGCCCAGCCGATGATCTTCCTTAATGTGGTGTCGCCCGAGTTCTTCCCCACCATGGGCATCCGGCTGCTCGACGGGCGCCCGTTTCGGGATGATGACCTCGCGACGAAAGATCCGGTGGTAATCGTCGATCAAACGTTCGCTGAACGCTACTTTCCCGGGCGCAGCGTGGTCGGCCAGGAGATCGTCGGAGGCACCACCCCGCCGCCGGCCGGGAAGCCCTGGGTCCGGATCGTCGGCCTGGTGGCCCGCGCCAATCTTGCCGGGCTCGAGGGACGGGATGGGCCACCGTTCGTCTACGTGCCGATCAACCAGACCCCGATGGCGGGTTTCAGCGTTCTCCTTCGGACCAGCCGGCCGGAAACTGACGTGATCGGCGCGATGCGCTCGCAGTTGCGCTCGATCGACCCGACCTTGCCGCTCTACTCAACCGGATCGGTCGCCAGGGGACTCGACGACATGCTCGCCACGCGCCGGGCGCTTACTTCGCTACTCGGACTCTTCGCCGGGCTGGCCTTGGTTCTCGCGGCCGTTGGCCTCTATGGCGTGCTCAATTATGACGTTTCGCAACGCACGCGCGAAATCGGCATCCGCGGCGCCATCGGCGCCACCCGCGCCCAGATTGTCAGCTTGGTTCTGGGTCAGGGCATGCGGAAGACGGCCCTGGGGCTCGTGGCCGGGCTGGTCGGCGCGGTCTTTCTCACGCGTTTCCTGCGGAAGCTGCTTTTCGAGATCACGCCGGCCGACCCGCCGGCCTATTTGGTCGTCACGGGGCTCCTGCTGCTCGTTGCGCTCCTGGCCAGCTGGCTGCCCGCGCGCCGCGCGGCAAAGGTCGATCCGGTAATCGCCCTGCGCGCGGAGTAATGGCTCCTCTCGGACGTCGGGCATAAAAATTCCCTATGAACATCAAGAAGATCCACTCCGTTGCGTTCGCTGCTGCCATCCTTGTCGATGGCTCGGCCCTTTTGTCCGCGACCGAGCCTTCCAAGGAAGACGCGGCTCTTTCCTCGAAACTCATCACCGCGATCGAAAAATCCGATTACGAGGCGTTCATTGCGCCTTGCGATGCCTCGTTCCAAAAAGCGTTGAAGAAGGAGATGTTTGGCAAGACCTCCGCTCATTTTGCCGCGCAGTTCCAGGCAGGCTACGATGTCGCCTATCTGGGCGACCTGAAACAGCACGGCGGTCATGTCACGCTTTGGAAAATCAGCTTCAAGAACTCCAGCGATGACGCCCTGGTGACCCTCGTCGTGCGCGAAGACAAAGTCGTGGGCTTGGCGATCAAATAGCCGGCGATCAACGCCGTCGGTCTTTGCGGTTCGGAACTGATAAAGCCGAAAGTCGCGGACGCCCCTTTGCGTGATGTAGGGATGGTCGGCCACCGGTGGGAGGATCGACCGGCTGCCCGCGAACTCTCAGATTCCCGGGTCGGGTGGGCGCGGTGGGCTCAAAATCAAGGACCGGCGGCGCGGCCGAGAATCATTCCATGTCAACGATTAGTTGACATGTTGTCAGGGCATCTCCGCGTAACCAACCTCAAGGAACGCTGCCGCAATCCGCGATGATCCAATGTCAACTATTAGTTGACGTGTTGCCGGGGCGCTTGCGGGAAACGTGCGCGAAAGAAGCCGGGGTGGGGAAAGTGGTTATGTTCCGGCCGGGCGTCCAAAAACCGGCGCATCCTCGAAACGGCACGGTTCGTCGCCATCCGAGCCCCTTCAGGGGCTGACTGTTGGCATTGGGAACCTGCGCGCCAGCTCGCGCAGCGCATCGGCGGCGATCCAGCGGGCCGCCGGCGAATCGAGGCGGCGAATCCTCTTCGCTTCCGCGATTGCGGCGCAGCACAGCTGTGGATTCCGCTTGCCGATCTGACGGAGCGCCCAGTTGACCGCCTTCTTGACGAAGTTGCGTTCGTCGGTCGCCTCGCTCCGGATGACGGGCAGGAATTCGATGAAAATTCCGTCAGGCAGCTCCTTGCGGTGAACGGCCAAGCCCGCCATGAGGACGAAGCCGCAGCGCTTCACGAACTCGGCCCGGCGCCGGCTCCATTGGTGCGCCTTCTCGATGGCAAACTCCGTGCGGTCGAAGAGCACCCCGCAGCAGGCGTCGGTGATGCCCCAATTATCGCATTCGCGAGCCCATTTTTCCATCTGCGCCCGAGTCACCTGGGCCGGATCGTCGATCAGCGCGGCGAGCACCCGTGCCTCGTGAAGACCGGTCGCCCAGAGTTCTCGCGCCAGCGGGTGATCCCGCCGGTGCTGGCGGGCGATCTCCCGCAGGACCGGCGTGCGAATGCCGAGGTGTTCACCCTTGGGAGCGATGCCATAGCGGCGCTGGCCCTCGATGTCGCGGGGATTGCGCAACGTGCGCAGGTGGGCGACGATTTCCGCGGCGGTGTTCATTCGCTTTGAGTCCAAAGCCCCGGCGCTTGCTTCGGCTTGGTCGGGAAGTGTCCCGGCGCTCGCTCCAAGCATTTTCACTTCCGCTCCCGCCGCGCCCGGACGGCCCCGGCCAGCTCCGCCAGCACGGGTGCGGTCTTTTCGAACGAGAGGCAGGGATCCGTAATGCTTCGCCCATAGACCAGGGGCCGGGTGCGGTAGTCCTGCGCCCCGCCCAGGAGGTTGCTTTCAATCATGACCCCTCCGATCGCGCGTTCCCCCGCGGCGATCTGCGCCGCGATTTCGCGAGCGACGGCTGGCTGGCATTCGGCGTCCTTACCGCTGTTGGCGTGGCTGCAATCGACTAGAAGAACCGTTGGCAGGTCTGCCGCGCGCAACAGATCCGCCGCGGCACGCACCTGTTCCGGGGTGTAATTCGGACCGCGCGTGCCGCCGCGGAGGACAAGATGGCCGTATTCATTGCCGGAGGTGCCCAGCACCGCGGGCGTCCCTTCCTTGGTTAACGATGGAAACCAATGCGGATGCCGCGCCGTGCGAATGGCGTCGATCGCCACCTGCACGTCGCCGTCGGTGCGATTCTTGAACCCGACCGGCATCGAGAGGCCCGAGGCTAGCTCGCGGTGGACCTGGCTTTCAACCGTGCGCGCACCGATCGCGCCCCAGCTGACGAGTTCCGCGTAGTATTGGCCGAGGGTCGTGTCGAGGAACTCGGTCGCGACCGGCAGGCGTCGTCCGGCCAGGTCGAGCATCAGCTTCCGCGCGACGGCCAGTCCTCGGTTGATCTGAAAGCTGCCGTCGAGATCGGGATCGTTGATTAGCCCTTTCCAACCGATGACGGTGCGGGGTTTCTCGAAATACACCCGCATGACCACCAACAAGTCCGCGGTGTGTCTCGCCGCCAGTTCGTTTAGGCGCGCCGCATAGTCGCACGCCGCCGCCGGATCGTGGATGGAGCAGGGGCCGACCACGGTCAGCAGCCGGTCGTCGCGCCCTGATATAATCTCCTCTACGGCGCGACGGCTTTGGGCCACGAAATCGGCCCCGGCATCGTCCAAAGGAAGCTCCTCGGCGAGGATCGCCGGGGACCCCAGGGGCCGCGTGGCGCGAATGCGAAGATCGGCGGTGGGTAGGCGTGACATCGGGTGAAAACCGTCCGGAGGCCGCCTCAGAGCGACCACAATTGCCGGGCCTGTTCCACCACCGGCGTCGCCGCGAGGGCGGACGGTAGGGACGGGATGGGTGCGCCGAGCCGCTGGGCGCGAGCGTGAAGCCCAAGTGCCAGCAACGAGGCGAATTCCGACTCCGCAGCCGCCGGAATCACGCGTTCCATCAGCTCGGTCGGCATCGCGAGCTGGGCCGGCGGCAGGACCTGCTTTTCGACGAGGAACAACGTGAGACCCGTCCCGAGCGCTTCGATATAATCGCGCAGCTTGGCCGGCGGGGTGTAGATGATCCCATCCCCAGCGGGGTAGGGCGTGAACTCCATGAAGGTCCGCAGCTGGGAGTGAAACTCCCCCAGCGCGCGGTCGGCGGTCGCCGGCGTCCAGCGGACCTGAAAAGACTTCCTTTCACGGAATTTCTTCACCTCCCAGAGGCGCAGGATCAACTCGTAGTCGGAATGTTTCTGCTGCAGTGCGCCGGTAAAAACGAACTCGATCCCTCCTTCGGTCGATTCGACGAGTTGGCGGATATGTTCCGGCGCCCACTCGGCATTGAACAATCCAAAATGCTCACGGCGCATGGTAGCGACCGCGGCGGTCGAGCTATAATTGGTGCTGAAGAAGAGCGTTTCGGCGAGCCAGAGAGGAATCCCGCGGGAGAGACGGCCCAGTTCGTCCTCGGGCTGCTTCATTATCGCTTCATAGTCTTTCAGTCCAAGCACCGCCAGCTGTCCGAACGCCACACGCCTCAGCTTGCCCGTCTTCGCCGGCAGCAGGCCGGGCAGGTTCTCGAGCCCGTAATACCAGATCGGCTTGCTGATGCTTACGAGCTCGATTCTCCGGGCAGCATCAGCGTCTTCGGCTTCGGTCCCGCCGGCCGGGGCCGCAGCGACGCCAATTCCTTCCACCCCGAGCAACATCATGTCGGCGATGACGTTGGAGAATCCAAGGAGGCGATCCTGAAGTTCGGGCCGATTGAGTGCGAACAGGAGGTCGAGCACGTGCTGGGCGGACTCCGGATCTCGCACGGCCAGATAGGCCTGCAACAGGTTGACACCGGTCGCCGGTCCGTGGCGCTGCGCATCGTACCGGGGCGCGATGAGTTCGATGATCTCCCGGGTATGGCCGGTCACCCCGAGATCGCCGGAGATGGTCACGAGGATGTCCGCGCGGTCTCCGGCCAGGGCGAGAACCTCCTCGTAGATGGCCATGGCGCCGGCCCGATCCTTGAATCCGAGCGCTTCCCTGGCCTGCTTGAGCCGCGCGAGCACCGCACCGCCGCCTGCGGCGGGCGGCGGCGGCGCGACCAGATTCGTTTCAATCCCCGAGCTGGGTGAAAACGGGATGGCGGTCGATGGAGAAGCCGGGGTCGCCTCCGGCGTCGCGGTTACTCCAGGGGAGGCTTCGGGTGTGGGCTTCGCGGCCACCGGGACCGGTTGACCGGGAGTGGGCGGACGCACGGCGTTCTTTGGCAGGAACCGGTCGAGTAATCCCATAACTTGAGGAGGAAATGCACCCGCCGCCGGCACGCGACGCAAAATTTTGCCTGATCCAATTCACCGCCCCGGCCGGCTTCTCTTCGGATCTGGAACCGCGACCTTCGGCGGAGTCACGGGAGACGGAGTGGCCGCCGCAGGCCGCAGGGAGGATGCCGCCGTTCCCGGAACCGGAGCGGACTTCGCCACCGGCGACGGAGCACCGATGGCCAGGATAAGAACGGTCACCAGAACCATCGCCAGCAGGACGATGGCCCCCGCGGGAATAAAGCGATACCACGCCGGGCGGGACAGCCACAATTCAACCGAGGCGATCATCCGCCTGGCCTCGGCATGACCGGGTTCGCGCTGAAGCAGCAGCCGCCAGAGCCGCAACGCCCGCGGATAATCGCCTTCACTGGTGACCAGGGCCGCCAGCGCATGCAGCTCCACCGGGTTATCCGGCAGCGTACCCTCCGCCGCGAGGATCGTCTGCGCCGCCCGCAGCTTCCCCTGCTGGGCGAGCCGTAATGCCTTCATGAGGCGCAGGCTGGTGGAGATGGGTGCCTCGGCGGGGTCGGCCATAGGATTCAAGTGACGATGCCGGAACCATACCCGCGGCGCGCCTCATCGGCGACTTTTTTCGGCAGCAGGTCCTGAAGCTGGAAGACGACGTTCTTCAGTTCCGGCAGGTTGTTGGCCGCCACATGCCCGCGCCCCTCCGCCAACAAGCGCGTGGCCTTGGCCGTGTCGTGCATCTCCGCCTCGCTCCGGGCCAGGGTCTCGAAATAGTCCACCCAGAACGACGCCTGGCGGTAGAGAATCGATGAATACACATCGGAGATCTCGTCCAGCTTTCGCTTCAGGCGGTCCGCCCGCTTCTCCGCCACGATCGCCCGCACCTGCTCGCGCAGGGTCCGGGCGCGGGCCTGCTCGTCGCCCGTGCCGTGCTGGCCCACGAGCCGGTCGAGATCGGCGAGCCAGGTTTCGACCTCCTTCACCGACGCGGGCCAGGCCACCTGGCCGGCGATCTCGTCCAGGTTGACCTTGAATTCAATCAGTTCCCGGTCGGCCTGCAACAGCGCGTCGAAATCCGCCCCGTCGCCCGAGAACCGCCGTTCCAGGCTGCGCGCCATGCTGGAGGCCTCCAGCACGCGCAGGCTCTCGACCGCCCGCTGGTCCCCGGCCTGTTCGAGGCCCCGCTTCAGGTCGGTCAGCCGCGCCTGTTCGCGTTTCCACTCTTGGCGGAGCAGGCGCACATCCGGTTGGCGGACCTTTCCGCCCAATTCGATCCTGGCGGGAAACTCCTCGTCCAGCAGCGGCACGTAGGCCACCACCGTGAGGAGCCGGGAGGCGTCCATGCGCATGGTCACTTCGACCTCGCTTCCTGCGGGCAGGTCGCGATCGATTTTGTCAGGCGTGATTTCAAGCGTGCCGATGAGCACGTTTCGGTCGGCGAGTTCGCGGTTGCCCTCCACGATCGGGATCTTGATCACGCTGCCCGACTCCCCCCGACGCAAATCCACCGCCGTCCGGTAGGATTTGGTGTATTTCGCCGGGAGCCCGTGGCCCTTGGTGAAATGGATGCCAACCTTGTTGTCCGACATCGCCACTCCCATGTTATTGATGATCGGTTGCTCCTCGACCACCATTCCCACGGTGTAGGTGAACTGGTCAGGCGCTGTTGGACAGAGGGTGCCGGCGGTGTCCTTGAGCTCGATTCGGAAAACGTTCTGAATTTCCTTCTCGGCCCGGACCGTGAATTGGAAGGCCCCGTTTTCCTTGAGCGTCACCTTTCCGCTCCGCCATTTCGACTGCAGGTTGACAATTTCGATTGTCCACCCCTCCAACCCAGTGGCGCGCGGCCCGGCGATCTTGCCGCCAACCAACGGCTCGGGATCTGCTCCGACCGGCTTGTAGATCAGTTCGAGATTGACCAGCCCCGGTTCCGCCGGCGCGGTGGAAAATTTTGTCGCCAGCCGCTGGCTGCCGGCAAAGATCGCCGCGCCGCGCGCCACGACGGTGAGGGGGTCGACGCCGAGTTCGAACGGAATTTGCAAAGCTCCCTTCACGAGTTCCCGGAAATCGGGCGCCAGCGTGGGGCCGCCGACGAAGATCAGTTTCTCGACCGCCGCGGCAGTGAGGTCTTTCTCGGTCAGCACCCGCTGGGCGATGGCGATGGCCTTCCTGATGATGGGCTCGGCGGCGCGAGAGATGTCGTGGCGGGTGATCTCCGTCTCAAATGACACCGTTTCGCTGGCGACCCGGCGTAGCGTGGCCTCGAGAATCGTCGATTCCTTGCGGGAAAGTTCGATCTTCGCCGCCTCCGCCGCCGCCTTGAGTCGCAGGAGATCGTACTTGAAGGCGGCGGAGCCGCGCGCCAGATCGCTGGCACCATATTCCTGCTTCACCCGGGGGATGAGCACCTGCTCGACAATGGCCCAGTCGATGTCGGAACCGCCGAGAAA
>Ga0182021_10003977_pt1 | contig 17332 bp, 12 predicted proteins | sample 612E3MmetaG_FD_120493 | JGI IMG/M metagenome (GOLD analysis project Ga0182021, IMG submission 120493) | Permafrost microbial communities from Stordalen Mire, Sweden - 612E3M metaG (Illumina Assembly) | ecosystem: Environmental > Terrestrial > Soil > Wetlands > Permafrost | place: Sweden...
ATGCGCCATGCTGGCCCGGTCGACTTTGGTTAAAATATCGCCCGGCAAATAGGTTTTTATATCCAGATATTGCACCAGCGATAACGGATTATCGGTCGGCGCGTTGTCTACATGCCGCCTGAACACGTCAACGGCCTGATAACCTTGTAAGTTTTTCTTTAATTGGTCGCTGAACAGCTTACCGCGTAATTCGTTGGACAGCACGGATACGCTGTGGAAATAGCCTTCCAAGGAATCACGGGCGATGGATTCGAAGGTTGATTTTGCCCTGAAGATTTTCGGCGCCCAATCCGCTTTAGGATAGACCTGCCCCAGCAAGCCGAACACCGGTTTTCTTATACTGTCCGGCAGCCACGAGCGCATTTGTTCTTCGTAAGTGTGCCAGCGATAGCGCCGGTAACCGGCTAAGTTTTCATCGCCGCCATCACCGGACAAAACCACGGTCACCTGCTTTTTGGCCAGTTCGCAGACCCGATAGGTGGGCAAGGCAGAGCTGTCGGCATAAGGTTCGTCGTAAAGACCTGCCAATTGATCGATCAAGCTGAAATCATCGGGATCAACTTGCTCAACGCGATGCGAGGTGTGATACCGTTTGGCGACTTGCGCAGCAAATTTCGACTCGTTATAGACCGGGTCGCCAAAGGAAATGGAACAGGTGTTAACGGGGTCGCTGGACAAGTCGGCCATCATGGCGACGATGGCGCTGGAGTCGACGCCGCCCGATAAAAACGCCCCCAACGGCACATCGGCGACCATTCTTATTTTAACGGCCTGACGCAGTCGGGCTATCAGTTCTTCGCCGGTGGCTTGTTCATCTTGGGCTGGCCTGGGCGCGAATTTAACGTCCCAATATTGGCGCGGCTGATAATTGTGATTGCCCCGCTTTATGGTCAAGCAATAGCCCGGCTCCAGTTTATAGACGTTTTTATAAATGGTTTTAGGATCAGGGATATAACCGAAACCGAAATAATCCTCAATGGCAGTAGGATCGAAGGTTTTCGGCAATTCGGGATGTTGTTTGAGCGACTTTAATTCGGAACCGAAAATAAACTGGCCGTTTGCCAGTTCGGCATAGTAAAGGGGCTTGACGCCTAGGCGGTCGCGTGCAAGAAATAAGGTTTGCAGCTTACGATCCCACACGGCGAAGGCGAACATGCCGCGAAACCGATCGACACAGGATTCGCCCCAGGCTTGCCAGGCATATAAAATCACTTCGGTGTCGCAGTGGGTCTGGAAGCTGTAACCCAGGTCTTCCAGTTCCTTTTTCAGTTCCATGAAATTGTACACTTCGCCGTTATAAGTTAGTACCGCATTGTTATCGCGGCTGATCATCGGCTGCTGTCCGCTGGTCAGGTCAATAATCGATAGCCTACGATGACCGAAGCCCAAGCCGGCTTCTATGTGCAACCCGCCTTCATCGGGACCCCGGTGATGTTGAGTTTCGTTCATACGCGACAGTAAGTCCCGATTGATTTCCCGCTGTTCTTTTATATCGAAGATGCCGACAATTCCGCACATAGCTCATTATTCCTGTTTTAAAGTATTTTGCAGCGCCCCGATTCTATCAACAGGACAGACTAATCATCTTGCAATAAAGTTAACAGCCGGTTTAGGTTTTGCTCCCAACTGAACGTGGCTTTGACAAAGTCACGATTGCGGTTCGATGCGATGAGCGGAGACTGTTTTTCCAGCTGTACGCCGACTTTACTGGTCATAATCTCAATCGTATCACCCACGGATACATCCAGGGTTTCATCATAAGGTATGCCTTCCATGGCTGCTGAAGTGGCAATGACGTATTTGCCCATCGCCATGGCTTCCAACACTTTGTTTTGTATGCCCCTGGCAATTCTTAGCGTGGCGACCGCCAGTTTGGCATAAGCAAGATACGGCCTGACATCGGAGACAGCGCCGGTCACGACAACGGAGTCACTTGCCAGCGCCGCCACTTCTTTGCTAGGCCGGGAACCGACGACGTAAAATTTTACAGCCGGGTGGTTTTTGATGATGTGCGGAAAAACGTCTTCTGCAAACCATTTTACGGCATCGACGTTGGCCCAATAATCCATCGCACCGGTAAACACGATAACATCGGCATCGTCAGGATAAGGTGTGGCGAATATCCGTTCCGGTGAAAAATAATCGGTATCGACGCCGTTATTAACAGGCATCACTCTGTCACTGACTTCAGGCGCCAGTTTTTTAAATAAATCAGCTTCCTGTTCAGAAACGAATAGACTCGCCCTCGCCTGCCCCGCTATTTTTTGCTCATAATTGAATAAATGGTGGGATTCCCGCTGATAAATCCATTGGCTAATGCCTTTTTTGCTGGCCGCATATTGCCGCCATTTGTCGGAATCGACATCGACAAAATCGACTATCATGTCTACATCATGGCTTTCATTAATAAACTGCGCCATTACCGATGAAAATATCAGCGCTTTTTTAATCGAGTGGGTTTTTAAGGTGTTATCGACCCAATCCTGCATGGTCTGATTTTTATAATACGGCAAACTCAAGGCGTCACCGGTCAGCACTCCTTGCAGACTTTTAATTTTGGCCTGTAGCGGCTTAAGTCCAAGATAATGGGTGCTTGCACACAGTGCGTCAAGTTTGTCGATATATTGCCAGTCATTCGGATCATCAATAAAAGCGCCTAAATGCACATTATAGCTTGAGCTTAAATACTTTAAAAAATGATAGGAGCGTATCTTATCGCCTTTATTGGGTGGATAAGGGATACGATGAGCTAGAAAAAGCAAATCTTGCATAGATAATGTGTAGGCGACAATAAGTAGTTGTTTAGCTTAAATCTTTCGATAACAAAGGCCCCACCCATTGACTGACCGCTAACGGCAAGCGTTTCCATGCCGCTATAAAGAATCGGTATTTAGGGTTAAGTGGGTTGATGTCAGGCATAGCTGCTGATTTAACCAAATAAAACTCATAAAATATCGGCACAGGTACAAATCCCCAATTCTTCTTAAAGCTGTAGGAACCGGTGCCTATTTTACTGCGCCCGTAATCGAATACTTTGATGCCTTTTTCGACGGCGCGGCGCATGACTTCCCAATACATGAAGTCATTGCCTTTAAGCTCTCTGGCCAAATCGGTGCCGCCGCCGTAGTAAGGCAATATTTCGTCTTTAAAATAAAAACTCATCACACTGGCGACCAAGCGCCCGTTGTGCTCAACTGTCAACACTTCACATTGATCGGCAAAAACATCTTTGAGCGTCTGAAAATATTTTTTTGAGAACACCGGCGTGCCTAAATTTCTGACGCTTTCAGAATAAGCCCGATAAATTCTATCGATATTATCGTCGATAACGCTAATCAGACCGGCTTCTATGCCTTTTCTTACCATTGCACGCTGCTTTCTGGGTATAGCCAGAAAATTCTTTTCCGCATCGGCATCCAGGTCTTTTCTAAAAGACACATAAAGATCCTTGTGCGGTCTTTCAGGCGTTTTTTGTACCCGGTTTCTCATTTCCAGACAATCGACGCCCAATTCTTCAGCCAAACGGCAGGCTTCTTTATCCAGCTCGCGGTATGACTGTTCGTCGCTGGCTATTATGCCGCCGTAAACACAGGGTGCAATCGATACCAGGGTATTGCCGAAAAACAGGCTGTTGATATGGACTAAGGGCAAAATTCCGGTAATTTTGCCCTCATTTTCGACATAAAGAAAAAATGTTTTATGTCCAAATGCCCGCTCAATGACGGTTTTCCAGCCCGCCTGATGAAAAAATGTCGCATCCTTACTCGCCCCCACAAAGTCATCCCAGCGTGAGTAATCTTCTGACTCCAGTGTTTTAATCATGGTTTACGCCTTTGTCAATATGGAACACATTTTCCATAGTATCCCAGTCAAAATCAGTCAACAGTCGTTTTATTCTATTTTCCATACGATTCAGATTCAGGTAGTGCCGGGTACGGGTTTTTAAACTTAAGCCCTGTTGCCGGGGCTGTTCGGGATCAATTTCCCACGGATGAAAATAGAAAATACCGGATTCATTCTCCAGATTATTAACCCGATTAAAAGCCCATTTCGACAAAGCGTAGGGATAAAATCTAAAAAACCCCCCTCCCCCGCAAGGAAAATTTTTATTACCGAACCGGATGGTGGTGATGGGGATTTCTTTAAACGCGTTATTTGCTATCGGTTCATAGATGAATCTAGGCGCATCCGGCATACCGTATAAATCATGCTTGACGGGATAGATACTGGAGCTGTATTTAAAGCCGACTTCTTGCAACACATCTATTGCCCACAGGTTGCTTGCCCCGATTGAATAACTGGCCGCACGATAACCGTTAACTTTCTTGCCGCTCAATGCTTCCAGTAAATTTTTCGATTTAACAACGTCTTGGCGAAATTGTTCAGGTGTCTGTTCGGTTACCCTGATATGTTCATAGCCATGACAAGCCAGTTCATGACCGTCCTGGACTATGCGTTTAACTAAACCGGGATAGCGTTCAGCAACCCAGCCCAAAGTAAAAAACGTAGCTTTTATACGGCTTTCTTCCAATAGATCCAGTATTTTATAAGTATTTCTTTCAACCCGGTGCGGCAAGGCGTCCCATTGCGCTTTGGCAATATAAGGTTCGAATGCCGAAACCTGAAAATAATCTTCCACGTCAATGGTCATAGCATTTATTTTGCGCATTTTATGTCCGGTTCCAGGCCGTTACAAATTTTCGTTATAAACAGCATCCATGTCCAACTGTAGCAAGATCGCTTTACGTAACAGTGCGCGTTCTTTGGTTACTGTTTGCTGTAAATCCCGAACCATTTTTTCCAAAGCTATAATGCGCTCTTCAACTGAACCGTCGGCATCTGTTGTCGTGGCGTTAGCGCCAGGCAATACATCGTGAAATTCATCAGTGGTCAGTGAGGCTTCGTCTTCAATATCGGCGATAACCTTGTTGATAGCACTTAAATCTATGACTGTTAACTCATCAAGATAGCCAAACAGCAGCACTCTGTCACATAAGGTGTTAATTCGCCTGGGTATGCCCTGAGAATACGAGCAAATTCTATTAAAAACATTATTATCAAATTGCGGCATTTGTTGCCAGCTTGCTTTTTCCAAACGAAATAAAATATAGCTTTTCGTTTCTTCTTCATTTAACGGCTTCAATTGATAAGTGGCCACTATACGTTGTTTTAACTGTTCCATTTCAGGTAATAACAGTGTCTCGCCTAACTGCTGTTGACCTATCAGAAATGTCTGAAAAAGTGATTTTCCGGACATTTCAAAGTTGGACAACATGCGCAGTTCCTCCAGCGCATCCTTGGGAAGATTTTGCGCTTCATCGACTATCATCAGGACTCTTTTGCCTTCCGTGGCTTGCTGGATAAAAAAACGTTCAATCCGGGTTAGCAGCGTAGATTTATCTTCACCCTCGTACGAAAGTCCAAAAGTTGCCGATATGATTTTTAACAAATCATCGGCACCCACCTGGGATGAAACCATAATACCGATGGTAATATTATCGCTATTCAAGCTGTTAACCAGCTCTTTAACCAGCATGGTCTTGCCCGTGCCGGGCTTGCCGGTAACAACAACAAAGCCTTCTCCCTGCGTTAAGCCATAACGCATATAGGCTAAAGCCCGTTTATGAACAACACTGTCGAAAAAGAAATCGCTATCGGCATTCAGTTGAAAAGGTTTTTTGCTTAAATTATAAAAACCGTCATACATAGTTAAAATCTCGTAGATAGAGTGGCTGTAGCCCGATTTTCTTGATAGCCGCTGGTTGGCAGGAGGTTGTTTAAATTACTTGTTTCTGATGTCTGATTCATGTGCTGAAGTTGCAGTGTTCCGTTCACTTGAGCAGTTATGGTTCTGTTTATGCCTAATGCAATCATATAAAAATCACTGTTTGCTGAGCCCGGATTCTTAGTTGTTTGCCATGTCGGTGTTAAAAAAGCGCGGGTTTTACTGGCGAACGACCAGTTCCAGGTACCGCTGACGCCGATTGTTTGTTGATTATTGCCGATGCCGTTCTGATAGGTATAATTTTGATCATAAGCGTTCACGTTAAAAGTGCTTTTACCGGTGTTAAAGGAAACCGATAAATTCCAGGCTGTTGTAACGATAACGTCATTGGTTAAGATCGGGCCGCCAAGGTAGTATTGGTTGGGGCCGGAATTAATACCGGAATTAATTCCGGTATTAATTAAAGGATTAACCAGCTGATTCTGGGCCAGTATTTGTTGCGACGTAGTTGTAGTGTTAGTGTGACTCAACGTCCAAGTTGATCTTGGCGCCCGGTAATTAATCGCTGTCTGCCAGTTTTGTCCGGAATTTCCGCTGCCGCCTATTCCGGTAGATGTACCAGCAGTTGTACCGGTAGTTACTCCCGCAGTTGTTCCAGCAGATTGTCCAAAACTCGTCGCTACCGCATTATCACTGTAAGTGGTGGTCGTGGTTAGACGAGGCATGGGGGAAAAAAAAACCGTAACAAAGCTATTGTTCCCCGCTCCCGCAGTAAGGCTAAAATGCTGACTGGGCGTCCATTGCCCGCCGGCGGTGTAATAGGCGCCGCTATTAGTGGCTCCGGTCGTTGACTGATAACTGTTGCTACTATAGCCGCCCTGGGTAAAGACATTAAAATAAGCATTGATAGGAACGCTAACCCTTGCGCTTGAATTTTGATAGCTTATAGTTGGACTATTAGCTTCATAACTTTCGTTATTATTAAACGATAAATACCATTTAACCCGCTGAAAATAAGCGCCACTGTTTAACGTCATTGTTTCTGCAAGATTGAAGGTGTTTGAAATCGGCGCCAACGTACTGGTACTGTTAGACGAACTGGCATTGGCGCCGGTTGCCATGGTGTTGGCATTAACCAGAAATGAGCCATTGGCATAGTTGGAAAAATGAGGTGTCCAGCTGGGAGCAAGATTGAAACTATAGACATTGGTGCTGTTGCTGGAGCCGTTTATATTACTGGAGCCTAACTGGCTATTATTGATATATTGCTGACTGATCGAACTTGTTGAATTCAGGAATAAGGTATTGGGAATAAAGGTGTTACGAGAACTGGAACTCAATTGGTTATAGGTGCTAAGGCCATTATCGCCACCGGCATTATATAAATTCTGCATTTGATAATTAAGACTCATATTTGATCTTGCTGATTGCCCGGTAATCGTAACGCCGGGGGTAATGGACTCAACAAAAGCGCCCTGTTGGCTACCTGATGGCGCCAATGCAATATTGTCGGAATAGATTTCCTGGGCCTGAATGGTACGGTTTATCGTCCAGCTTAGCGCATAAGACTGGGTGTAATAAAAAAGAATATAAACACTGACTACGGTAACAATCAACGAAGAGGGTATAACTGACCGCGACCCATCTTGACGCCGATGGGTCGTAACTATTGCAGGTGTTTTCATGTTGCGGCTAAATACGAATATATATATGAACAAATAGCTTGCAGTTAATTATAAATCCACGGGCGCCAGCTATGACGTCTCACGAAATATTCTATGTTCATTTATTCGCATAGTGTCCATAACCATAACCGTATCCATAATAATCCGCCTCCATGTTTCTTTTTGTTTTATTGAACACTGCCAAAACCACGTCGCAAGCCGCCAATTTTTCAACACTCTCCATGACCACATTTTGTAGGGTTTTTTCCGCTTCTATGACTAACACAACTTGACCGACAAACTTAGCTAAAATCTCGGCTTGAGTTGCCGCCAGCAAAGGCGGCGAATCGAAGATGACGATTCTATCGGGATACCGGTAGCTCAACTCATCTACCAATAAGGCCATTTTATTACTGGACAACAATTCGGTAGAATGCTTATGCGACTTGCCGGCTGGAATCACTTGAAGTCCAGGCTGAGAGGTTTTAATTGCAATATCTGAAAAGGTGATATCCCTGCTTTCCAGATAGTCAATCAATCCCGGCTCAGATCTGAGCCCCAATGCCTTGGAAACAGAAGGACGGGCTACATCGGCATCAATCAATAACACTTGTTTATCGAGTTCATTGGCAATACTTAAGGCAAGATTAATGGCCGTAAATGTTTTACCTTCACCAGGCACACTGCTGGTTACTAAAATGAGATTCGCCCTTGTAATCCCCTCACTTCCTTTTCCGAAAGCATTACTGACCAAAGGACGTTTAATATTTCTGTATTCTTCTATGTCTTGCGTATTTGAATCCTCTGGATTGATAAAACCTAAGCTCGTCAATCGCGGCCAATCCAAGACTACAATGTCCTTATTAACCGGCCGTTGTTCTTGTTTTGCGCTGACAGTGATGACAGGCGCATTATCCGGCGAATTGTTCTTGGTATCGGTACTCTCCCCGGTTTCATTATAAAAATCAGATGCGTTATTTAATTTTTGCCCTTCATCCTTGGCTTTGTTTAAAGCTTTTTCAATGATGCTCATTTACACCCCTAAAATTTTAATAAATGCTTTTCAATCATGCATAGTCCTAAAAATATCAAACGCCATAAAGCCCATATAAGTTATAAATAATCCTGTTACTGCAATACTATAATTAAGCGCTTCTTTTTTGTGTCTGACTGAATAGGCCAGGCTTTGTTTTAAAGAAACATTGCCTAAAACCGGTAACCCCGTCAGCCGCCGGAGCTGTGATAGTGACATAACGGTCGGCCTGATCAGATAAAGCAATAAAGCTATGCCTGATCCAAATAGTATGCCTACAACTAACACAACCGAGTATAAAAGCTTCCGTTTTTGTGCAGAAGGCTGTAAAGGCGTATTGGGAGCATCTGCAATTTTAAACTTTAACGCCTCCGTCTCGTTCCCTACTTTCTCGGACATTGTCGCAGTTTCCCGGCTTGCGAGCAGCCGGTCGAAATTACCCTTTATTTGACCATAATCCCTGTTTAAATTCTCCATTTCAGTTTCTATTGAAAGCCTGGTATTCAGCTCATCTTGAGCTTTTTGTAAACGTTGCTGAAAAAGATCGACGCGGGAATTAATTGAAGCAATATTGGCGTCAACTTCATTGATGGCCACCTTTATACCTTGAACATAAGGATTCGTCAGCACTGCTGGCTCAAGCCCGCCTGCTTCCACCACATTGGCCTGTTTTGCGGCGTTACGCATCTGTAGTTCTCTGATGGTTTTGTCAATATATTTAACTTCAGGGTGATTTTCTGTAAATTTAATCAAAAGATTATTTTTTTTCTCTTTAAGCGCAGTAATTTGGGCATCATCCTGCGCAAGTTCAGCGCCAGCGGCCGCTGGACTTCCCCACTCGTCGTCGTCATCACCCGATGTTAACGCTTCCTCTAATTGTTCCTTTAACGTTTCTTTTCTTGACGCAGCTTCCTTTAATCCCAGCTTTGCCTCTTCCAATGCCGTAGTCATCGCCTGTATTTGACCAATTTGATCACTTCCTTGGCCGGGTAACAAGCCTATATTGGCACGTTTAAAATTTTCCCGCACTTTTTCTCCATTGCGTAAACGCATCTCATATTCTTGGATTTGTTCATCTATAAAGCGTTGGGCATTGGTAGTATTGCCTTGAGTAGACAATTGAGTTTGTTCGGAAAAAACAGTTAAAACAGCTTGTACAACATTTTTAGCTTCATCAGGAGTATTCGCATCGTATTGTATGGTATACATATCCTCCGCTCCTCCATTGATGTGAATATCCTTTTTTAAGTCTTCAATGAGTTTTTCCCGTTCGGCGGGTGTTTTTACCGTTTTAGCTAAATCAGACAGCTTAATAATCTGTTCGAGATTACCTTTCGTAAACATCAATTGCTGCATGACACGGAGCAATGATTTTATATCAGATTGAATCGCCATGCCCCCCAGCAACGGCTGCAACATGGTTTTTGTCTCAATACGAACTCTAGCGACGGACGTATATTTATCAGGCATCGTTGATACAAATAGCCATCCGCACAAGCATAACACCCAAGCGATACCAAGGGCTGCCCATTTGTATTTTAAAGCACCCTTTAAAAAATAAAGAATTTCATATAATTGCTCTTGCATATTAATTAGCCGACATTTTCGACATGATACGTTTAATTTTCATTCAATTTTTAAAAAAATGCTTGCGGTATGATAACAATGTCGCCGGGTAGTATTTTTACATTCGCAGTAAAATCGGCATCATCAACTAAGTCGTCAATTCTAATTCCGAAGTGCTGAGGCTCCCCATCAATATTGCGAATAATACTGGCCCGATTGCCATCGGCGTATTGCCCCAGACCTCCAATCTGTATCACCAAATCAAGCAAGGTCATATCTCTCTTATACGGAAAGGTTTTAGCGGAATAATGCGCAGAACCACCACCGCCGGTACCGCCGCCACCGCTTAATTGCCCTATAACCCTGACTTGCTGGCTATAACTACCTAATCCCCCGGAAACCATAATGACTACTTGCGGATCCCTGACGTACTTAGACAGCGCTTTTTCCATTACCCTGGCTAATTGGGACGGTGTTTTTCCGCTCGCCAAAAGATCTTCAACCAACGGAATAGTGATTTTCCCATCCGGCCTGACATGCGCCGTGGTCGATATATCCGGATTTCCCCACACAAAAATTTGAACATTGTCGCCAGGGCCAATGATATAAGTATAGTCTGCAGGAATGACAGCATCATCTTCTTGGGTTAATTGCGGGTATCCACAACCTGAAATCAGCAAGACAAGCATAGGAAACACCCCTATTATTTTCGCTAGAACCCCCACACTAATCCCCCCTTAATCATATAAATATTGTATTGGCAAAAGAGAAACGCCATAACAGCGATTCTGTCCGATCAAAATTTTCAAAATTAGTTCCCAACAATCAATGGCCTCTGATTTTAGCTATAATTTCTTCGAGTAATGTTTCAGCCGATTTTTTCTCAGCAAAATCCCCAGTCTTCTTTCCTAATTCAAGCGCTTGTTTAATCTCATTCATTGCTGAACTATTGTTTCCGTTTTTATAGTAGGCAACACCTAAATGATATCTGAACACAGGAACATTCGGTGTAGTCGCAGTTATTTCGTTTAATATTTTTATACCGTCGTTGACCTTACCTTGTTTAATTAATATCCAGGCATAGGTATCTTTAAAATAAGGTTGAGTTGAATCTTTAAATTTTCCGGCGAGATGACCGGCTTTTTCCAATTTTTCAGGGTCAGTATAATGTTCGCTTAAAAGAACCGCTAAGTTATTGATTGCAACATCCAGATTTGGATTCTTATTCAGTAATGACTCATAAAGGGAAGCGGCGGAATCATAATCACCCAACTCATCATACTTTGATGCCAGGGATAGTGATAATGTGATGTTTTCCGGATTCTGTTTAAGTCCGTCCTGATAAACGCTGATGGCGCCTTTGTTGTCGTTCATAGCTGATTTTGTGCTTGCCAACAAGACATAGAGTTGAGGAATTTGAGGATTATCCTTAATCAGGTTTGTTAGCAACATGGCTCCCTTATCAAGTTTTTTATCCATTAGATATAAATCACCGAGCAGAATACCCGCAGCAACGTTTTTGGGATTTTCAGCTATTAAGCCATCTGTAAAAGCAATCATCTCATCCCGTTTATTCAATTTCTCATAGCATTGAGCCAGATTACCTAAAGCATCACTGTGTTCCGGGAATTTTATTAATAGATTTTTATAAACTTCAACTGCTTTAGCATAATCACCTTCCCCCTGAAGAACTTGTCCAAGTAGATAATTAGCCAGGTCATGGGCAAGGGGATTGGGCATATTTGTAATTTTCAGTATGGTATCCTTAGCACCTTCCCAGTCGCTTTCTGCCAGGTTTATATTGACCAGCTTTTCAAGAAAAACGATATTGCCAGGGCTTAGTTTTAACGCTTTTTCAACAAGTTTCTTTGCATATTTAAAGTCATTTTCCCTCACTGCCTTATCATAAGCATATGTTACTGCCTGAAAATTTGCCGGATTAATTTCAAGAACTTTTAAGAAATGCGTATCAGCCTGTTTTATATCGCCTTTAATTACAAATATTTGTCCAAGCAACATCTGCGCTTCTTCAGAGTCTTCTTTGCCCCAGATAATTTTATTTAATAGAGCAATGGCCTCATCGTATTTTTCTTTTGTCAAAAATATTCTCGCTTTTAAAATAGTAGCATCATCATAATTTGAGTTTGCGTCTAAAATATCGTCGACAATTGTTCCAGCCCCCCCAAAATCTTTAGTGTCAAACGCCACTTTTGCCAATAGCGTTTTTGCAGCCAACCCTACTTTCGAATTTTTCTCCGACTTAATAACCCGATTGAGGCCAATCTTGGCTTCGTCAAAATTTCTTCTCTCGATCATCCAGTTTGCAAGCCCAAGCTGAATCCGTGGTTGATCCTTATGTTCCTCCAAAAATTGGTTAAATTGGTCATTAACTTTTTCTTTAGCTGTCGCGGTTAAAAAATCAAGCAACATGAGTTTTGACTGGATATTATTAGGATTCGAATCAATAATGCTGCGTAATAATGCTTCCGCCTCTTTTGTTTTACCTGATTGGGCATAAATTTTTGCCAGCGTAACTTTAAACTCCTGGTTATCGGGATGTTCAGCAATTATTTTTTGATAATCAGCGATAACGGCATCTATGTTTTGGTTCTTGGCATCCAGTTGAATTTTAAAAAAATCAAAGTTCAGATTGTCGGCATCCGATTTTCTTGCCGCATTTATTAAATCCAAGGCTTGGGTATAATCTTTTTTTTCCATATAAATAAAAGCCTTTAGACTCAATACCTCACTATTGTTTGGATTTTCTTTCAATATATCGTCAATAATAACCAGTGCTTCTGCCAGTTTCTTTTGTTTGATGAGCACTGAGGCCTTTAATGCGAGGGCGTCCAGATTCCGGCTAGAATCCTTCAGCACAAATTCAGCTTGCTTCATTGCTTCGTCGACCTCGCCAAATAGCAGTTGAACTTTTCCAAGCTTTAATCTGGCAACAGTGTAGGTCGGAGCCAATTCAACAGTTTTTAGCAAGTTTTCTTTCATCTCCCTGAACTGCCTGTTCTTTTCATCTACCAAAGCCATGTAATAATAAGTTTCAGCGGTATCTTTGCCTGATTGACTGGATGTTTTTAATTCAAGCTTGGCTTTCTCGTACTCGCCCTTATTGATGTATTCAACACCTTTTTGCAAATGTTCTTCAGAATCGATATTCTTATCAGATCTACCCAGAAACAGCCATAGAACCAGTCCCAGCACTGCTAAAATAATTGAAACAACTAATATCTTTTTTTTGTTACGATGAAGATGGGACATTTTAACTAGCCTACTAATAAATGATGTCAAAAATAATTGTTCCGTAATAGACTCAAAGAGAGTGTCACAAGGCGGCTTTGAAATAAATCTGACAGAGTTTAACAGACTTCTTATTAGAGTAATCTATCTGTGTATGTGCCTATAGCCTTAGCGGTCACTCTCATCGGTTTTGGTCAGCGTACTTAAGTCAAAATCGATACTGTCGTTATTGTTTTTCGAAGCGTATCCGCATGCTCCACTAGAAAACAAAGTCGAACTCTGACAAATATCACAGCCCATTTCAGCAACTTTCCCCCAAAACGCAATATCATCTTTTTTGCCTGCTTGAGCCAATTCGTTGGCATAAGCTTCGAAAGCCAGATTGTTTTCGGTTGAAAAAAAGATTTCCAACAGTTTCAATTTACATTCATCCCGGTCAGGCTGCTCTTTAATGACATTCCTCATCAACTCTTCAGCTTGTTGATAGCGCCCAACCGCCATATAAACATCCGCCTCGGAAACCGGATCAATTTCATCCTGATCTATATCAAACTTGCCGAATGAAGATTCTTTGAATAAAGAGCTTGCGCTAACTGCATCCGCATTATTAGCGCTCTCTTTTTCAATCGATGTAGAAAAATAATCTTTAAGTTCAGGGGCCTTATTGATATTTGAGGGGGTAAATAGGCCGGAGTTAGCCGATTTTTCGTCATCTTTACGTTTTCGCCACCAAAGCCACCCAAGCAGGGACAATATCCCCACACTCCCCCCCAACCACAGAGTATATGTATTTGACGAGGATACAGCTTCCGGCTGAAGAACTGGCGGGATAGCAGTTTGGGCTGTTTTTTGCTTGACGACCTCAGTTTGCTCGGGCGTTGTCTGGGCAGGTTCGGTTTGTGCAATCGGCTTTACCTGGGGTCGGTTCTGTATAGTGGCGAGCTGTTGATCTTTTAAGGCGGCAATTTGCTGCATTATAGACAACTGCTTTTCAAGTTCCACTATTTTATTTTGTAGCGCATCATCTATCGGCGGCGCAGCACGGGTTATCTCTTCATCAATTAATTTAGGTCTGGTCGGCGGTGTCTCATCAACTGTCAGTTTAGCGGTTACCGGCTCATTTTTCGGCGCTACAATTACATTTTCAGTAACCTCGGCTGCTATGGGGGCAGCTAACGTTAACTGATTATCCGGCATCGTTTTTTTAGTTGATACTGTTTTAATAGGGGAGCGGCTTTTCCAGGCTGCTGTTTGCCGGTTGAGTTCAACTAACGCCTGTTTTTTCGACCGTTTTAGAGCATCCTCTCTTTTGGGTATTTTCAGTGTTTTTCCAGCCGATAAGGCATGGACATTGTCCTTATAAAAAGCATGAGGATTTTCTTCATAGAGAGCGATTGTCATTTGTTCTACAGAAACGTCCGCCTGACTACCGGCACGTTCTGCGACCTTCCAGAGCGTATCATTTTTACGTGTAGGCCCATATTCACGGGCTACACTTAAACTACGCCCGGCACTGACTGGTCGGCTCAGTTTTGATTGGCGTTGCAAGATAACTACAGGTTTGGGCTCAACCGTTTCCGAGCGGGTTAAGACCGGGCCATAGGCTGCCGGAGGATCCAGCAGCACGGTAAATTCACGATACAAACTACCTTTAGGCCAGCTCACTTTAAGCAAAAAATCAAGGAAAGGTTCTTTTACCGCTTCTTTTGAACTGAGTTTAATAAGTATAGAACCTTTTGCGCCGACCACTGTGGAAAATGTGATTTTCGACAGGAAAGAGGCCCATGGCACTCCCGCTGCATCAAATTTTTCATGGGGCGCTAAGCTTACTTTTATGTCAGATGCATTCTCACCCGCCGATACGACTAATGAAACCTCGGCATTAAGATTCTGATTAAGCGCCGAGTGCAATTTAATATTACCAATCCCTAATGTATGTCCGCTAGTCGGCGCCAGTAACGAGAGCATAGCCAGCGTTTTAGTTAAATTGCGCACACTGCCCTCCTTCACCCGTTGTTGCCAAAATCTTATATTACCTGAACCGGCTTAACTTAGATGTAGTTTTTTATCAGCACTTCTGCTATTTGCACACTATTCAATGCCGCGCCTTTGCGGACATTATCGCCCACCACCCATAAATCGATACCCAGCGGGTGCGATATATCCTCTCTGATACGCCCTACAAACACATCATCATTACCGGACGACTCGGTCACCGCCGTTGGGTAGCCCCCGTTTATCCGCTCATCCAGCACCGTCACACCGGGCGCTTTTTCCAGCAACGCTCTGACTGTTTCAGCCGTTATTTTTGTACGCGTTTCGATATGCACAGCCTCAGAGTGCCCAAAAAAAACCGGAACCCTGACTGCCGTCGCATTAACTTTAATACTGTCGTCACCCAGAATTTTTTGAGTTTCCCAAACCATCTTCATTTCTTCTTTGGTATAGCCATTATCCATAAACACATCAATTTGCGGCAAGACATTAAAAGCGATTTGCTTAGGATAGACGCTGGCTGTAACCGGTTGCATATTAAGCAGATTCGCGGTTTGCTTGCCCAGTTCTTCTATGGCTTCTTTACCGGTGCCGGAAACAGCCTGATAAGTACACACATTAATCCGAGTAATGCCCGCCACATCATAGATGGGCTTTAACGCCACCAACATTTGTATGGTTGAGCAATTAGGGTTAGCAATAATACCGCGATTTTTATAGTCGGCAATTTTCTCCGGATTCACTTCGGGTACAACCAAAGGAATATCGTCGTCATAGCGGAACTGTGAGGTATTATCGATAACAATACAACCCGCCGCCGCAGCTTTGGGCGCATAGACTTCTGAAACAGCCGCGCCGGGAGAAAACAAGCCAATTTGCGCTTTAGAAAAATCAAATGTTGCTAAATCTTCCACCTTTAACAAACCGCCTTTAAAAGGGATGCGTTTGCCCACTGAATTACTGCTGGCCAAGGCATACACTTCGCCTACGGGAAACCGGCGTTCTTCCAAAATAGACAGCATGGCCTCGCCTACTGCGCCCGTCGCACCGACAACTGCAACGTTATAAACTTTAGTCATTTATGCTTACCTTTTGTGTTTAAATTTTATGATGGATGGTTAACGGCTTATCTTTGGTGGCTCAACCCAGAATAGCAAACACTTTATCGGTGATTTCGTCCACCGTGCCAACACCTGCAATCGAACTGAATTTAACCTGACACCGGGATGCAGAATAATAATCGACCAGGGGTTGAGTTTGTTCATGATAGACACTAAGTCGTTTGCGCACGGTTTCTTCTTTATCATCATCGCGTTGTATCAATGTTTCCCCGGTAACATCATCAATGCCATTGACGTTGGGCGGGTTAAACTCAATATGATAAGTGCGCCCGGATGGCGCATGCACTCTTCTGCCGGCCATGCGCTTTACAATCTCCTCATCTGCGACCACAATTTCAATAACGGTGTCAATTTTAACACCCATTGCGGCCAATCCTTCAGCCTGAACGATGGTACGGGGAAAACCGTCCAATAAAAAGCCGTTGGCGCAATCGGGTTGGGCAATACGCTCTTTAATCAAGCCTAAAATAATATCATCGGAAACCAAGCCGCCCGCATCCATGATTTGTTTTGCTTCAATGCCCAGCGGCGTACCTTCGCGCACTGCTGCGCGTAACATATCGCCCGTTGAAATTTGCACAATAGCATATTTTTGGGTGATAAACTGAGCTTGGGTTCCTTTGCCGGAACCGGGACTCCCTAACAGGATAATACGCATAGTTGCCTCCGTTGTGTCGCTACGATAAGTTTTGTTATAAATAACAAATAGTTAATTAATGTAGCCATAAAAAAACTGTTAAACTTTTAAAGTGTATAAAAGCATGATGGAGCATTTTATAACACAACATATTTAATCTCTTGTAAAAATTCGATTCTTTCCTTATTCTTATGCGGTTTACTACAAGCAGGAGAATAAAATGCGTGTTGAAGATTTAATGAAATCAAAAGTATTTACAGTCGAGCAACACGACTTGATTGATCGGGTCTTTTTTTTAATCCATTACGAAAAAGTTCGTCACATCCCAGTCGTTGAAAAAGG
>Ga0182021_10003978_pt1 | contig 17327 bp, 11 predicted proteins | sample 612E3MmetaG_FD_120493 | JGI IMG/M metagenome (GOLD analysis project Ga0182021, IMG submission 120493) | Permafrost microbial communities from Stordalen Mire, Sweden - 612E3M metaG (Illumina Assembly) | ecosystem: Environmental > Terrestrial > Soil > Wetlands > Permafrost | place: Sweden...
AGCGCGAGGCGTCTCAACAGCACTCCGCTGACTGCGTTCGCTTCGCTGGTTAGTCACGCCTCGCCCTCACTTGCTCCAGCGCGAGGCGTCTCAACAGCACTCCGCTGACTGCGTTCGCTTCGCTGGTTAGTCACGCCTCGCTCCCCTTCTCGTCTGTGCGAGGCGTCTCAACAGCACTGCGCCCACTGCGCTGACTCCGCCGGTTAGTCACGCCTCGCCCTCATTTGCTCTCCCTGACTACTTATGTGGTTTGGCGAAGATCATTTTTCCGGAGGGACTTTGCAGCACGCTAGTGACCTCGGCCTTCACAGTGGCGCCCACAAGCTCGCGCCCTTCCTCGACCACGATCATCGTGCCGTCGTCCAGGTAACCCACTCCCTGGTGGTGTTCCCTGCCCTCGCGGATGATCTTCACCTCTATCTCTTCTCCCGGCATGACCGGAGACTTGACTGCGTTCGCCAGTTCATTGACGTTGAGCACATTGACCTTCTGGATGCGGGCCACCTTGTTGAGGTTGTAGTCGGTGGTGATCACCGACGCCCCGGTGGAGGACGCCAGGCGCAGCAGCTTGGCATCTACCTCGCTGAGATCGGCATAATCCTGATCGACCACGCGGGCAGACTTGCTGGCGTCCTGGAGTTTGTGCACGTAGTCCAGCCCGCGCCGGCCGCGCACCCGTTTCTCCGGGTCCGACGAGTCGGCGACGCGCTGCAGCTCCTCGATGACAAACCGCGGGATCAGCAGCTCGCCTTCCAGGAACCCGGCGCGAGCCACGTCGATGATGCGGCCGTCTATGAGCGCGCTGGAGTCGAGCACTTTGGAGGTCTCGGTGGGGGCCGCCTGGCTGCGCTGCTTGATGCCCAGCAGGCGCAGCACGTCGCTGTGCTTGCGCTGGGCGATGTGAGCCACCACGTAGGCGCAGATAAGGAACACCGGCGGCATGAGGTACACACCGATGACCGGCACGCGCGAAAGGGCGAGGCTGAACAGCGCCGCCATAGCCAGGCCGACCAGCGCTCCGAGGAAGACGACCAGCATCTCCGGACCGCTGTGCCTGGCGATGAGCTCGTCTAGGCGCAGAAGAGTGCGCAGAATGAAGCGGGCCAGCCAGCCGCCGATGAGATAGCCCATGCCGAGGCCGGCCAAGACCATGAGCACGACGCCGACGATCTGCCAGGTGGGCGTAGGCAGAGGAATGAGCTTCTGCCGACGGTTTAGGACGTACAGTTCGTAGCCGGCCACTCCGCCCAGGACCGAAAAGATCAGGCGGCTGAGCGGGATGAGAAGGGCGCTGCCCCGGAAGGAGCGCCCCCGCGTTTTGGGCTCTTCAGGAGACGCTGGCAACCTGTTCCATGTCATCGAGCGTCTCTGGCTCGGCGGCTTCTTCCATGCCGCCGTGGATCTCTGCGAGCACGCCCTCGAGGAACTCGGTCGCTTCCTGCTCCGTGATGTTGCGCGCGTACATTAGCTCGCTGGCGAGGATTTTCTTCGCCTTGGAGAACATCTGCTTCTCGCCGGTCGACAACCCCTTGTCGGCGTGCCGAACGGCCAGGTTGCGCACCACTTCGGCGACCTCGAAGATGTCGCCCGTCTTGAGTTTCTCGCGGTTGTGCTTGTAGCGCCGGCTCCAGTTCTTGGGCATCTTGGTGGGGTTGCCCCGAAGAACGGCGAGGACCTCTTCGACCACGCCCACGTCGACCACGCGTCGCAGCCCGGCGCGATCGGCGTTCTCGACCGGCACCATGACCGTCATGTCGTTGTGCAGGATCTGGATAGTGAGGTAGGAACGCAGTTCACCGAGGACTTCTTTTTCCTCGATCTTCATGATGCGACCCGCACCATGGTGCGGATACACGACCTTGTCTCCGACTTCGTACAACTCACACCCCCTGGCCGACCGTGAGGCCGGGCTGACGACCGTGGTCCCTGCTGTTGCCGAAGACTCGCGAAAGGGCGGCGCCGACATCGGCGACCCCGATGGCTGACTTGTCGCCGCCGAGCGCCCCACGCTTGTCCCTACCCGGCACGAGCACGGTCGTGAAACCGGTTCTGGCTGCTTCCGCCACCCGGCGCTCTGACTGGCCGGAGGAGCGGATCTCGCCGGTGAGACTGATCTCTCCGAACACTGCGGTAGAGGATGGAAGAGGGGCCTGACGTTCGGCCGAAGCTACGGCAAGCGCCACGGCCAAGTCTGCGGCAGGCTCCTCCATGCGAATTCCTCCTGCTATGTTAACAAAAATGTCGGCTCCCGACAACGAGAGTCGGGCATGGCGGCCCAGCACGGCGACGATCATCGCAAGACGATTGCGGTCTATGCCGGCCGCCACCCGACGGGGCACCGCCAGCTCCGACGGATGCACCAGGGCCTGGACCTCGACCAGAAAGCAGCGGGTGCCCTCGACCGCGATGTGTATGCACGAGCCCGGGCCGGGCTCGTGATCCGAGAGAAAGAGCTGCGAGGGGTCCGCCACTCCGGTGAGACCCCTGGCACTCATCTCGAAGACGCCCATCTCATTGGTGGACCCGAAACGGTTCTTGGTGGCCCGCAGGACGCGATAGAACCGGTCGCGGTCGCCTTCGAACTGCAGCACTGTGTCGACCACATGCTCGAGTACCCGAGGACCGGCGATGGCTCCGTCTTTGGTGACGTGGCCGACGAGGAACACCGCCGTGCCGGTGGCCTTGGCCAGGCGCTGCAGACGCGCCGCGGCCTCACGCACCTGGCTCACGCTGCCCGGCGCCGACGAGAGCTCGTCGGCGTACATGGTCTGGACCGAGTCGACGACCAGCAGCTCCGGCCGCTCGGCCTCGACGACTGCGAGCACCGTCTCCAGCTCGGTCTCGGCGAGCACCCGGATGGCGGCCGGCTCGGCAGCCACACGCTCGGCGCGCATCTTGACCTGGGCCGGCGACTCTTCTCCGCAGACCAGCAGCACGCGGCGCCCGGCGGCCACCGCGTCCAGGCACTGCAACAGCAGGGTGCTCTTGCCGATGCCGGGCTCTCCGCCCACGAGGACCACCGACCCAGGCACTATGCCGCCGCCGAGCACGCGATCCAGTTCGTCGATGCCGCTGGAGAAACGCGTGTGCGCAGACGACGATACGTCGGCCAGGGCGACGGTGCCGGCGAAGCCGCCCACGCCGTCAGCGCGGCTGGCCGCCCGCGCCCCGGCACGCCGGGCCGTGCCGGCGGGAGCGCGCGTCACGATCTCTTCGGTGAAGGCGTTCCAGGCGCCGCAGTCTGGACAGCGCCCCAGCCACTTACTCTCCTGACGGCCGCACTGGCTGCAGGTGAACACCGTCTGATGGCGCGTCACCGGGATTCGCCTCTACGACGCAGGGCAGGCCCGCACGAGCATCGCGCGACGATGTGGTCGGTGCGAGCGCCTGGCTGGGTGATGCCCAGCGCCACAGCCCGAGTCAGACCGCGTCGCCGGGCTGGTCCTCGAAGGAGTCGACAGAGACCTCTGGCCCGCCGCCGACGCTGACCCGCGGCTCGTCCATGCCGACCAACGGCAGCTCGACCGAGCCGCCGACGCGCACGCCGTTCACGCTGAGCGCGCTGTCGTCGTCGACCGCATCCACCAGTACCACACTGCCCTCGGAGAACTGATGGTCCAGCATGGCGTCCGCCAGCTTGTCTTCGATGTAGCGCTGGATGGCGCGGCGCAACGGCCGTGCCCCGAGCCCGGGGTCGAACCCTTTGTCGACCAGCAGGTCGCGTCCGGCCTCGGTGAGCTGCAGCACGATGCCGCTGGAGGTGATCTGCTTTTGCAGCCGTGCGATCAGCAAGTCGACGATCTGACGGATCTCCGAGCGGTCCAGCTTGTGGAAGACGATGACTTCGTCGACCCGGTTGAGGAATTCTGGCCTGAAGACCCGCTTGAGCTCGCTGGTGATGCGACCCTTCATGTCGTCGTAGCTCATGCCGATCTCGTTGGCCTGCGCGAAACCGAGCGGCGCGTTCTTGCTGATGGTGGAGGCGCCGATGTTGCTGGTCATGATGAGGATGACATTGCGGAAGTCGACCGCACGGCCCTGAGAGTCCGTGAGCCGCCCGTCTTCCAGGATCTGCAGCAGGATGTTGAACACGTCCGGATGCGCCTTCTCGATCTCGTCGAGGAGCACAACGCAGTACGGCTTGCGGCGCACGATCTCGGTGAGCTGGCCGCCCTCTTCATGGCCCACGTAGCCGGGCGGCGAGCCGACCAGGCGGCTGACCGAATGCTTCTCCATGTACTCGCTCATGTCGAGCTGCACCAGGTGGTCTTCGTCGCCGAACAGGAACTCGGCCAGCGTGCGCGCCAGCTCGGTCTTGCCGACGCCAGAGGGACCCAGGAAGATGAACGATCCGGTGGGCCGGCGCGGGTCCTTGAGGCCGGCCCGCGAGCGGCGGATGGCCTTGCTGATGGCGTGCACCGCCGGCTCCTGGCCGACGAGCCGCTTGTGCAGCTCTTCTTCCATACGCAGGAGCTTCTTGCTCTCGGCCTCGGTGAGCTTGAAGACCGGGATGCCCGTCCACATGCTGACGATCTCGGCGATCTCGTCTTCGCCGATGCTGGCCTTCATGCCCTCGTCGTCGGCCTTCCATTGCTCTTCCAGCTCGATCTTCTTGTGGCTGAGCTTGCGCTCTTTGTCGCGCAGGTTGGCGGCCTTTTCGAACTCCTGGGCCTCTATGGCAGCCTCTTTTTCTTTGCGCACGGCGCTGATCTGCTCTTCCAGCTCGCGATAGCTGGGCGGCGCCGTCATGGTGCGGATGCGCATGCGGCTGGCGGCCTCGTCGATGAGGTCGATGGCCTTGTCCGGCAGGAAGCGATCGGCGATGTAACGATCGGCCAGCACGGCGGCCGCCTTCAGCGCGTCGTCGGTGATACGGATGCGGTGGTGCGCCTCGTAGCGGTCGCGCAGACCGTCGAGGATCTTCTCCGTCTCCTCGATGGTGGGCTCGTTGACGCGGATCTGCTGGAAGCGGCGCTCCAGGGCGGCATCGCGCTCTATGTGCTTGCGATATTCGTCTAGCGTGGTGGCGCCTATGGTCTGCAGCTCGCCGCGCGCCAGGGCCGGCTTGAGTATGCTGGCTGCGTCTATAGCGCCTTCTGCGGCGCCGGCGCCGATGAGATTGTGAAGCTCGTCGATGAAGATGATGATGTCGCCGGTCTCTTTGATCTCTTTCATCACCTTCTTGAGGCGCTCCTCGAACTCGCCGCGATACTTGGAACCGGCCACCAGAGCGGCGAGGTCCAGGGTGAAGACCTGCTTGTCTTTGAGTAGCTCGGGGACCTCGTTGTTGGCGATGCGCTGGGCGAAGCCTTCGACCACCGCCGTTTTGCCCACCCCGGGCTCGCCGATGAGTACGGGATTGTTCTTTGTGCGGCGGCTGAGGATCTGCATGACGCGTTCGATCTCGGTGGAACGGCCGATGCACGGGTCCAGCTTGCCGTCTTCTGCCAGTTTGGTGAGGTTACGACCGAATTGGTCGAGCATCTTTGTAGCCTTCTTGCCTTCCGGCGCACCGCGCTCGCCGCGCCGCCCCGGGCCGCTGAGTAGCTGCATGACCTCGGTGCGGATCTTCTCTGGGTCCGCGTCCAGATCCAGCAGGATGCGGGTAGCGACGCCCTCTTCCTCGCGTATGAGACCGAGCAGGATGTGCTCTGTACCGATGTAGTTATGGCCCAGCGAGAGCGCCTCGCGTAGCGCCAGCTCCAGCACTTTCTTGGCGCGCGGCGTGAACGGGATCTGTCCCTGGGGGACTTCTTCGCCCGACCCGACGATGCGCACGACCGCCGCGCGCACCTCTTCCACGCTGATCTCCAGCTTGTCGAAGACGCGGGCCGCGACGCCCTCTTCTTCACGCAGCAACCCGAGCAGCAGGTGCTCGGTGCCAATGTAGTTGTGCTTCAGCGACCTCGCCTCTTCTTGTGCGAGGACGACGACCTGCCTGGCGCGTTCGGTGAAACGCTCGAACATGTCGGCTCCTTTGCTCGGCGGCGCCGTGCTCTACACCCCCACACGACGCGTCCTGCCACTATGGTACCCGTTTTCCCGGTAGGCGCGACCCCGACTCGGATGACGTTGTCCGCCGCGGGCAGATCGGTCCAGTTGTCCCTCACGCGCCCGCGAGCGAGCAGCTCGGCCGAGGCCACGATGATCTGCGTTTTGATCCCTGCGGGTCGCGGGCATGACGTGCCATGCCGACGGGCGCGCCAGGACGTGCGTGCCCGGCGGGAGCAGAGCCGGGAATGGATCGCACCATACGTGCGACACGGCGGGGACTGGTTCTTCATCCCACGCCTGGCGCCTGAGCAAACGAGAAGCGACTATACTGCTGCCGCAAAGCGGGCAAGGCCATCCCCAGGGGGTCCCGATGACAGACAGCCAGCACGTCTCCGAGTACACACAGCACCTGGTCGAGGAAGTCCAGAATGGGAGAATGACCCGGCGGCAGCTGCTCGTCCGCGCTTCCGTCATCGGCCTCTCGGCGACCACGATCGGACGGCTGCTGGCCGCCTGCGGCGGCACGTCAACCCCGAGCGCCTCGCCGTCGGCATCGGCTACGGGCGCTAAGGCAGGCGGCACCATGCGCGTCGTAATGGTGCCGCCCACGGCCGCCCCGAATCCCGTCACCATGTACGACGCCGGCACCATCGCCACCGTCCAGCAGGTATGCGAGTACCTGGCCTGGGTCGAGAACGACCTCAGCCTGCGCCCGGTGCTCGCCCAGAGCTGGTCGTCGGACCCGGCCGGCAAGGTGTGGACCTTCAAGCTGCGCGCCGGCGTCACCTTCAACAACGGCAAGGCTTTCGGTGCCGACGACGTAGTCGCCACGTTCAAGACGCTCACCAACCCCAAGTCCGGCTCCGCCGCCCTCTCTAACTTCGCCGGCATCCTGGGCCCCGCCGGTATCGAGAAGGTCGATGCGCAGACTGTGCGCTTCAACCTCGACCGCGCTTTCGTGGACTTCCCGTATTTGGTGGCGTCCACGAACTACAACGCCGTCATCCTGCCCGCGGACTACGCCGGCGACTTCCAGAAGACCCCGGTCGGCACGGGGCCTTTCACTCTCACCGGCTACGTAGCTGGGCAGCACGCCACCTTCAAGAAGAACCCCACATATTGGCAGAAGGGGCTGCCGTACCTGGATGGCGTCACATTCAGCTACGTCTCCGACGTGCAGAGCCAGGTCCTTGCCCTCCAGGGCGGCAGCGTGGACATGATGCTTTCCACGCCGTTCCAGGGCTCGCAGGCGCTTTTCAGCGCCCCCAACGTCCAGATCTTCTCAGCGCGGTCCACGCAGTTCCGCGAAGTGGCCATGCGTGTGGACAAGGCGCCATTCACCGACGCTCGTGTGCGCCAGGCCTTCGCGTACTGCCTCAACAGGCCACAGATCATCCAGGCGCTCTTCCAGGGCAAAGGCGACCTGGGCAACGATGAGATCTTCGCGCCGATCTTCCCGGGCGCGCCGGCGCTGCCCCAGCGCGCCCAGGACTACGCCAAGGCCAAGAGCCTGCTGGCCGCCGCCGGCCACTCGGGCGGCCTCACGGTGACACTCACTGTGGAGAACTACCTCGAGGTGCCCCAGTACGGCACGCTCTTCCAGCAGATGTGCAAGCCTGGAGGCATCACGGTCAACCCGAACCTGGAGACGCAGACGGTGTACTACGGTTCAGGCTCCACCCAGCCGTGGCTCGAGGTCCCGATGGGCATTACCGACTGGGCGGCTCGCGCTGTGCCCTCGCAGTTCTACCTGCCCATGCTCACATCCAAGGGCGTATGGAACTCGTCCCACTGGAAGGACGCGCAGTTCGACAAGCTGGCGTTGCAACATGACGCGACCCTGGATCAGGCCACCCGCACCAAGATCGCCACCCAGATGGCGACCATCATGCAGGACCAGACGCCGGTCATCATCACCTACTGGATCGACTCGCTGCGCGCGGCCACCAACAAGGTCGGGGGCGTGGAGGCGAATGGGTCGGAGTTCCTCGATCTCACGAAAGCCACGCTGTCCGCGTAGGCCGACTTGCAGTCTGTCTCGCGCCCGTGCCGGCCGCCCCGCGCCGTGCGGCAGGCGGCCGGCTACACTTGGCCAGAAGCCGGCGGCGGAGATGGGGCCGTTTGAGCCGCCAGCAGCTCGGCTGGCAGGATGTGGCACTTGTACACGTGCCCGGAGGCCGGCTCTTGCAGCGGCGGCTCCTGATTCACGCATATGTCGCCGAGGAAGCGGTGGCAGCGGGTGTGGAAGCGGCAGCCGGAGGGTGGCTCGCTGAGGCTCGGCATGGAGCCGTGTAGCGGGATGCGCTGCTGCGGGGTGCCGAAGTCGAGCTTCGGGATAGACGACAGCAGCGCCTCCGTGTAGGGATGGTGCGGTGCACTGAAGACCTCGGCGGCAGAACCGACCTCGATGAGCTCGGCGAGGTACATCACGCCGATGCGGTCGGAGATGTAGCGCACTACCGCCAGATCGTGCGAGATGAACACGTAAGATACATGCTCGCTGCTCTGCAGCTCCACGAGCAGGTTGAGGATGCTCGCCTGAACCGACACGTCCAGCGCCGAAGCCGGCTCGTCGCAGACTACCAGCGTGGGGTCGCCGGCAAAGGCCCGCGCGATGGCGACGCGTTGTTTCTGGCCGCCCGAGAGGTCGTTAGGTTTCTGCAGTAGGAAGCGCGGCTCCACGCGCACGTCGGCGGACAGCTTGTCGACCTTGGCACGTACGGAACTGCCACTGGTGCCACCAAGCTTGCGGACCGCCCGCGACAGGATCGCCCGCGTGGTCCAGGCCGGGTTCAACGTTGAGTCTGGATTCTGGAACACCATCTGAATGGCACGCAGCGCCTCCCGCGGGCGCCGGCCGGCCGCGGACCGCAGTGGCTTGCCTTCGAACTCGAGGGTACCGGAGTCCGCGACTAGCAGCCCGGTGACGCACTTCGCCAGCGTCGTCTTGCCGCTGCCCGACTCGCCGACGAGCCCGAACGTCTCACCGCGCTTCAGGCTCAGCGAGACCTCGTGCACAGCGGTGAGCTTCTTGCGCCCGTCCTTGAACGTACGCCGCAGTGCATCGATCTGCAGAACGTCGCCTCCGCCGACTCTGGACGCCGAGCTGGTGGCGAGCACCGCGGTCGTCTCCGGCATCTCCCGGACCTGGGCCGAGAAGTAGCAGCGTGCGTGGCGTGCCCCGTCGCCCAGTGGGGAGGCGTGGTGCGGCGAGTAGGCTGCGGGGTCTGGCGACATGGCCTCGGCCTGCGCCCGTCCCGCGGGGCCGCCGTCTCCGGGCCACGCGTAGAGGTCTGGCTCGCGCCGTGTACACACGGGCTTTGCCATGGGACAGCGCGCGGAGTAGACGCAACCCTGCAGCGGCTCACCGAGGGCCGGTAACGTGCCGGGGATGGTCTGCAGCGCTGCGTCAGCCTTGTTCATGCCGAAGCGCGGCACGCAGCGGAGCAGGCCCATGGTGTAGGGATGACGAGGGTCGGTGAAGACTTCTCGCGCCGGGCCTTCTTCGACCACACGCCCGGCGTACAGGACGCCGACTCGCTCGCAGAGACGGGCAACGAGCCCCAGGTTGTGGGTGATCAGCAAGATGGCCGCGTTGATGCGACCGCGAAGGTCCTCGATGAGGTCGAGGATCTCCGCCTCCACGGTGGCGTCCAGGCCGGTAGTGGGCTCGTCCAGGACGAGCAACCGCGGGTTCACGGCCAGCGCCATGGCGATGACCACGCGCTGCTGCTGCCCCCCTGACAGCTCGAACGGATAACGTCGCAAGGTAGCGTCGGGGTCCGGCAGCGCGACGCGTCTGAGGCTCTCGCGAGCGCGTTCCCGCGACTCCGCCCTAGACAGACCCTCGTGATAGCGGAAGACCTCGCCGACCTGGTCGCCGATACGCATGGCCGGGCTGAGAGCCGTGGCGGGGTCCTGGTAGACCATCGCCACGGCCTCGCCGCGCCACTTGCGCAGTGCTTCTCCCTTGAGCGTACTGACATCCCGGCCGTCGACCAGCACCTTGCCGGCGTCGACCGTGCCGTTGGAAGCGAGGTAGCGCAAGGCGGCCATGGCGAGCGTGGTCTTGCCGCAGCCTGACTCGCCGACCAGGCCGTACGCCTCGCCACGCTCTATGCGCAGCGTGACGCCCTTGAGCACCGGGAGGTCGCGTCCACGACGATGGAACGTGACCTCCAGGTCGCTGACGTCCAGAGCGGCCGGGGAAGTGCCCTGCTGTTCGAGGTCGGTCACCGTGAGAACACCCTGGTCAATCCGTCGGTGATGAGGTTGACGGCCACCACCAGAGAGGCCAGAGCCGCAGCTGGAAAGAGCACCGTCCAGGAGGCGATCGCCACGAAGCCCCTCTCGGCGCTGATCGTGAGGCCCCAGTCGGGCGACCCCGGCGGCAGACCGAAACCGAGGAAGGCCAGTGTCGCGGCCGTGAACACAGCGTACCCCAGCCGAATAGTGCCCTCGACGATGATCGGCTGGGTGATGTTGGGCAGGATCTCGCGCGCCATGATGAAGGCCGAGCGCTCGCCGCGCAGGCGGGCGGCCATGACGTACTCGCGCTCGCGCTCGCCGATGGCCGCCGAGCGGATGGTGCGCGAGACCACCGGGGTGAACAGAGCGCCGACGACGATGATGACGATGGGAATGGACTTGCCGAGCAGCGAAAGGATGAGGATGGCGGTGATGATGACCGGCAGGGACAGCAGTACGTCGACGAGCCTCATGATGATCTCGTCCACGAGACCCCTGTAGAAGCCAGCCACAAGGCCGATGATGCCGCCCGCGAGGAGGCAGAGAAGCGTGGCCAGCGGCGCGATGATGAGCACGGTGCGAGCGCCGGCCAGCGTACGGGCGAACACGTCGCGACCCAGGTCGTCGGTGCCGAACCAGTGGGCCGCACTGGGTGCCTTCAAGGTCGCGAAGGCATTGACGACGTTCGGATCCTGCGTCAGGGACCTGGAGAAGAGGGCCATGACGATCCAGAAGAGCACGATGATGAGCCCGGTCATGAACGTAGGGCTGCGCAGCAGACCCTTCGCGAGATAGCGACGCTGACGCCGTTGCTCCTGCGCGGCGACAGCGTCGGCTTGCAGTACCTGCTCTTCGCGATCGGCGACCGCGTCCGGAGGCGCCACCTCAGGCTCCCATGCGGATCCGTGGGCTCAGGAAGGCGACGGCCACGTCGGCGCAGAGGTTGGAGAACATATACAGCACTGCCACCAGCAGCACCGCCGCCTCCAGCGTCGGCTCGTCGTGGTTCAGCGCCGAATCGACCATGATCCAGCCGATGCCATGGTAGACGAATAGGGTCTCGACGACCACGAGTCCGCCGATGAGCCAGCCGATCTGGCTGCCGATGACCGTGACGGTTGGGACGAGGGCGTTGCGCAGCACGTGGCCGAAGATGATCCGGCGACGTGGCAGGCCTTTGAGATCGGCCGTGCGGATGTAAGGCATGGACATCACCTGCACCGTGCCGGCGCGAGCCATGCGCGCGACGTAGCCCAGCTCGAGGAACATCAGCGGGATGGCTGGAAGGATGAGGTAATAGAACCGGTCGATGAACGGTGAGCCCTGCGGGGGCGTCGCGCTCACAGGGAGCCACTTGAGGCTCACCGCGAAGACGACGAGCAAAATGGCACCGCTCACGAACTCCGGAATGACGGTCATGGAGAGTGACGAGATGGTGATGATGCGATCGAGGATGCTATCTCGTCGCAGACCTGCGTATACGCCGATCAGCACCGACGTGGGCACGATGATCACTAAGGCGAACCCGGCGAGCAGCAGGGAGTTGCCGAGCGCCTTGATCACGTAAGAGAGGACGGGGATCTGGTAGGTGAGCGAGTCGCCCCAGTGGCCCGTGACGAAGTTGCCGGCCCAACGGACGTAACGCTCGTAGATGGGCTTGTCGTAGCCGTGAGCGTGGTCGTACTGGACGACCTGTGACTGAAGCGCGTAGGGCCCCAGGACGACGCGCCCGATGTCGCCGGGCAGTATTTCGGCCAGTGCGAACACGAGCACCGACACCAGGATCAGTGTCGGGATCATGAACAGCAGCCGCCGCCCGATAATGCGCGCCATCCTGGGGGACCCTACGCCAGTTCTTCTTCAGCAGTCTTCCGACGACCTCACTTGGTCACGTACGCCTGGCTGACGTCGAAGTAGAAGGAGCCGGGGCCCTGGATGCCCATCACGGTCTTCTTCTGCGTGCGCAGCTGGGTGATGTAGAACGCGACCACGATCGGCGTGTCGTCCTGCTGGATGCCCGAGAGCTTGGTGGCCAGCGTGGTACGTGTGGCTTCGTCCGTGGTCGACTGGTACTGGTTGAAGGTACTGACGAAGTCCTTGTTGTTCCAGTGGGACGAACTCCAGGCGCTGGTGGGCAGAAGCATCGCCTGGGCGAACACACCCGGCGTGGGCCGGCTGCCCCACTCGGTGATGTCCATGGCCGCGTTGAGCCACGGGGTGTTGGTGTTGCTGCCGGCGTAGTAGGCGTTGTAGCTGATCTGGTTGATGGTGACGTTGATGCCGCCCTTCTTGCACTGGGCCTGGATGAGCTGCGCGTACTGCGGGTTCTCCAGGTAGTTGGCGACGGTCAGCGTGACGTCCAGAGTGGTCTTGCCGGAGGCGGAGAGGAGCTGCTTGACCTTGGCGAGGTCCTGGTCGCGCGGCGTGGGCGCAGGGCTGCCCGGGAAGACTTCCGGCTGCCAGAAGGTGTCGTTGCCGATGATGCTGCGGCCGCCGTACAGCGCCTGGTTGATGGCCTTGCGGTCCAGGCAGTAGGCGACGGCCTGGCGGAGGTTCTTGTCCTGCCACGGGGCCTTGGTCATGTTGAAGGCGAGCTCGCGGATGCCGCTCGACGGGTACACGTCGACCCTGAGGTTGGCATCGCCGAAGAGCGCCTGAGCACCCTGGAACACTGTCTGTGCCTGCACGTCCACGGCGCCGTTCTGCAGCTGCAGGTTAGCGGCTGAGGCGTCTGTGATCAGCGTGTAGTCGACCTCATCGAGGTACGGAAGCTGATTGCCAGACGCGTCCTTGCCCCAGTAGGTGGGGTTCTTGACCATGGTGCAGGTCTGGTTGGTGACGTAGCTCTTGAGCATCCAGGGGCCGGTGCCCACGGGCTTCTTGAGAAAGTCGCCGGCGTAGTTGCGCGGCAGGATAGCGGTGTTGTACGAAGAGGAGCTCACCAGATACGGGAAGTCGGCGAACGGCTTGTCCAGATTGAACTGCACCGTGTTCGCATCGACTGCCTTGGTGCCACCCGGTGAGAGGATGCCGGCGAGGGCGGCGAGGGCGCCCGAGCCGCTCTTTGGAGCGATGACGCGCTCGATGCTGGCGACCACGTCGGCGGCCTCGAAGGGGCTGCCGTCGTTGAACTTGACGCCCTGGCGAAGCTTGAACGTCCAGACGTCGCCCTTCGTGTTGGGCGACCAGCTCTCTGCGAGCTTGGGCTTCAGCGCGTTCTTGTTGTCCAGGTCGATGAGATACTCCGCGATCTGGTAGACGAGAACGATGCCGCCCTGGTCGTAAATGGTGACCGGGTCGAGGGTCTTGAGCGGCGGCGGGATGACGACTTTGATGGTGCCGCCCTTTACCGGCCCGGCGCTGGCGCTCGTGCTGGCCGACGGCGTCGCCGAGCTTGAGGCGCTGGAGCCGCCGCACGCTGCCAGCAGCCGGCCGGCCGCCGTTGCGGAGAAGCCGAAGACGGAAGCGCGGACCAGTAGCTGGCGCCGCGTCATCTTCCCATTCTTCACCTGCTCGACAAGGTGCTCCCCGTATTCCCTGCGATACTGCTCGTCGCTCATGTTGCTGCTCCCCCTACGTCTGCCTAACGACCCGACGTGAGCGGACGCGGTGCCCGCGTCGCCCCTGACCAGAGTTTGCGGCACCATACAATGACTGTCGCGTTCTGGCAAGAGAGATTGACCGGTTAATTAACAGCGCATCGGCAGAACGCTACTCGAATATTCTGTTCAGCAGCCACTTTACAGCATCAAATGGCGGAAGATGGCCCAATTGCGAAGACTATGTCTGCCGACGATCAGCCCGGGCAGTCGTTGTCACCGGCCAGCCCTGTCGAACGCGACCGTTTGCCCGCACGGCCATTTGCTCCGACCGTCTCTGACTTCTGACGACGACCTGCGAAGCGACCACACACGAGCCGCGGAACGGCCACCGTCACAGGCTCTCCGCGCGACATCGGTGAGGCGCCGGCAGCAAACGGCCGGCCGTTCTCCTCAACTCGCACGCCGCTGCTCGTGCCCGAGGCTTCGCACCCGCCGACCGTTGACGCGTCTGTTAGGATGGCGCGCGGCGTCTAATCGGCCGGTCAATCAATGCGCCAGATCGAAGGCGTGATGCTTGGCACCGCGGCAACACTCCCTCTGTGTGTGCCCACATCGTTCGCCGATCGCCGGCCGATGGAAGGTGAGAAAGCAGTGAATGCCGACAGCACGCATCGCCAGCCCCCGGCAGACGCCGGCGAGCGGCCCTCCGTAGTCCAGGGCACAACGCAGTTCGCCTTCGAAGATCCACTCTCGGGTTTGCCGAACACGGCGCGAAAGCTGCTGCTGGCGGCCAAGCGCATCGTCGCTACAGACGGCATCGATGCCCTCACCCTGCAGACCGTCTCGACGGCCGCGGGCGAGAACAAGGCGATGATCTCCTATTACTTCGGCAACAAGGCTGGGCTCATCGCAGCCGTCCTCGATTCTGTGATCCACGACGAGTACGTCGCCTCACGGAACCGCATGAAGAACGTGGATTCTGCGCAGCGGCGCACGCAGCTCGTCGACGAGATGCGCCGCATGACGTCCGCCACCGAGGAGTTCCGCGTCTTCTTCGAGCTGCTGCCCTACGTCTTACGCGACGAAGCGCTGCGGCGCCGGATCGCCGTGCTGTACAAGTGGTACTGGAGCATGAAGCTGGAGTGGCTCGGCGTCGGCGACGCACGTGCCGCTCTCCGCGACCCCGATCTTCTGGGCCTCACGCAGATCCTCTCCGCAGTCATCGACGGTCTCGCGGTGCAGAACGCCATCGACCCCGATCTCGACCTGGCGAACTCCTACCGCGTCTTCCTCCGGATACTGGAGGGCTCGCTGGCTGTGTCGCCGGACGGGCATCTCCGTGAGAGCGTCTCGACCGGCGACGAAGCAGCCCGCCCCTCGACTGCCTAAGGTTGTCTGCCCGAGCGGGGCCACGCGGTCGCCGCGAGCGATCGTGCGCAGCGAGCGCACCACCCCCGAGTAGTCCCGTCCCCGGCCGCCAGACGGGCACCGCCCGATATCCCGGCCATCGCCGCCGCCCTGCGGGCCCCACGTGACGCGCCCACGTTCAGTGCGGCCTTCGCCCCTTGTGCGCCGCTCGTCCGAACCCCTTTGGGCTCATCGCTCCAGACAATACGCGTCGAGCTGGCGGCGCACCACAGGATCGAGATCGTCCGGAGGGACGTACGCTTCCAGGCACTCGCGGACGCGCTGGGCCGCCGCGTCTGCGAGGTCGAGGCCCCCGAGCCCCTGCCACATCTGGAACGGAGCACGATTCATGATGGTCGTCCGGCGGCCGTCGCGGGCGTGACGGCGCGTGTGCGGCTGCCCGAGCACCGAGCCACCCGGCCCCACTGTGGCCATCATGTCCAGAGCCAGCGTCTCGTCGTCGACGACGATCGGCCGGCGGGCGGCGCGGAGGGCACTCAGGACCTCGTCGTCGATCACGAACTTCACCGGCGAGAAGCAGTTGAAGGACGAGAGAATGCCGGCGGCGTGCAGCACGAACTCCGCGTCCAGGTCGAGGACCGTCCTGATGGCAAGCGCGGATTCGATGCCCGCCTGGGCGTCCGGGACGTGAGCATCGGTGAGCGAACCGCCGGCGCGCACCGGCAGACCAAGCGAATGCCCCAGGTGCACGGTCGCATCTGTGAGCGCCCAGTACTCGGGAGCCCCGATCATCAGGGCGCCGCTCTGCATCGACGACACGGAGGATGTGCCCCCGTAGAGGAAGGGACACCCAGGGCGGGTGAATTGCGTGAGCATGAGACCGCAGAGCAGCTCGGCGTGCTGCACGGCGAGGAGCCCAGCCAAAGTGAGCGGCGCCGTGGTGCCGCCCATGGCGCAGACCGAGAAGCAGATGGGCTGGCCGAGTCTGGCCAGGCGCATCAGGACTTGAGCCGCCTCCGCGGAGAGCTGCAAGGGCGACGTGCTGTTGATGATGGTGAGCAGCGTCGGTCGTTCGTGCCAGGCCGCGCCGTGGATGATCTCGGCCACGTCCAGGGCCACCTGCAGCTCCGCAAGAGTGGAGACGGTCTGCCTGAAGGCCTTGTCACTGCCGACGACCAGCGCATGCGAGCTTACCCGCGCGCGGCGGTCTTCCGGCACGTCGTTGGGCTCCACGCTGTAGCCGTGCACCGCAATGTTGGGGGACAGATGGGCGAGCGCGATCGACGTCTGCAGGTCGGCAAGGGTGCTGTGCCGCTGGACGTCACCGTCCAGCACGAACGGCGGCCCCGACGCACTCCCAAGTACCGTCGGGGCATGGAGCCCCAGGTGCAGATCGAGCTCTGGTCGACGCCCAGCCACGGTGAAGTCCGCCGGTGCGGTCTCGATGGCCCGTTCAACAAGCTCCTCGCCAAAGCGGGCACGCTCACCGCCTACCTCGGCACCGTGGGCAGCGAACACCTGGAGCGCCTCGGGGTCCAAGACAGCGCAGCCAACGTTCTTCAGCAGCCACAAGCCGGCCTCGTGGACGCGCTGGCGGTCGGCCTCGCTCAACGCTCTCGGAACCTCACCAGTCACCTTGTCTCCCATCTCCGACCACCGCCGATGGAACCTCGGCGGGTGGCGATACTCTAGTGCAGGCGGTGCACGGCCTCGCTCCGCCTTCGCCGGCATGGGTTCCATGGCGGTCGCCGGCGGCGGCTCCTCACGGCCGCGAAACAACGCGATCGTGATGCGGATCGAAGGTCACCGCACGTGGATCATGTGTGACGGCCCGCGCTCCCGCTGTGTCTCGACCAGGGGCCTTATGACACGGCCCGGCAGCCTTGAAGCCGTTGGCGGTGCCTCCAGTTGCCTCCGCGCAGGCGTGTACAGCCGCTGCCTGACCGCCATATGCCGTCAGAACCAGAGGCCGCCGCACGGCAGGCCAAAGCAAAGCCGATGGGCGATCCGGCGGGCGGCATGCCGCCCGCCGGATCGCCCAGTCTCTACGAAGAGCTCTCAGCCCGCGCCGAGCAGCCCCTTGGCCGTGGCGACGGCCTCGATGGCGTCCTCGGCGTAGCCGTCGGCGCCGATCTCGTCGGCCCAGGCGCGGGTGGTGGGGGCGCCGCCGATCAT
>Ga0182021_10003981_pt1 | contig 17324 bp, 15 predicted proteins | sample 612E3MmetaG_FD_120493 | JGI IMG/M metagenome (GOLD analysis project Ga0182021, IMG submission 120493) | Permafrost microbial communities from Stordalen Mire, Sweden - 612E3M metaG (Illumina Assembly) | ecosystem: Environmental > Terrestrial > Soil > Wetlands > Permafrost | place: Sweden...
ATATTGGATTGCCAGTTCCGGCGTGATGGTATGTTGGCTGCCATCGATGTGAGAGCGGAAAATTACGCCGTTATCGTTTACCTGGCGTAACTTAGAGAGACTGTAGAGCTGATAACCGCCGCTGTCTGTAAGGATAGCGCCATCCCAGTTCATAAACTTGTGTAGACCACCCAATTTTTCAATTGTGGAAATACCGGGACGTAAATACAAATGATAGGTATTGGCCAGAATCATTCTCATGCCCAGGTCTTTGACTTCCTGCGGTGTCAGCGTCTTTACCGAACCTTGCGTCCCTACCGGGCACAACACCGGCGTTTTGATGATACCGTGTCGCGTTGTTAATTCCCCGGCGCGCGCTTTCCCGCTGGTTTTCAATATTCGGATTTCATTCATTTTTTATCCATGTGATTACATGTCGTTCTGAGTCCTTCCGTTGAAAGACGAATAATCTCCCTGTAACAAACATAGAGACGATTACCCTGATAATATCGATTTCACATACTATTATTTTCCCTTTGTTTATTTATTGCCTGTTCTTCCAGATAGTCCTGTAAAATTACCGCCGCCGCCATAGCGTCATACCGGATAATAATGCGGTTTTTCTTTTTGGAGCCCGTTTCTTGCTTCAATCGCTGCGCCGTCACCGTGGTTAACCGCTCGTCACGATATTCAATGGGAATTTGAGTGTGAGTCTTCAGAGCCTCGATGAAGCTCTGAACTTTCTGCGCCTGCGGCCCAATATCACCGTTCATCAAGCGCGGTAAGCCGGCTATAATACGTTCAGCCTCACGTTCTTTAACGATCTTAAGGATGGCTTCAATATCCTGCATTTCGGTAGTATGCTCAATAATGACCAAAGGGCTCGCCAGTATGCCGCTAGGGTCGCTCAAGGCCAGACCGATCCTTCTATCACCGACATCAAGCCCGAGAACACGCCCCATTAGTTACCCTGTTGCGCAACCATATTTTTTACTACCTGAAGAGCTTCATCAATTTTACGTTTGTCTTTGCCGCCGGCCTGCGCCATCGTGGGTTTCCCACCACCACTACCGCCTGTGACTTTCGCCACTTCACGGACAATATTACCGGCATTATAGCCCTTACTCACTAAATCCTGTGTAACTACTGCCAGGAAAGAAGGTTTATCTTCATAAACTGTTCCCAACACGATAACACCGCTCTTCAATCGCTCGCGTAGCAGGTCGCTCATATCACGCAAGACTTGCGGTGGTAATGACGGCACCTGAGCCGCAATTACTTTAACGCCTTTGATATCCTCGATGATAAGAGTCTCTACAACTTTTCGTGCCAGTTCCTTTTCGACCGCTAATCGCTGGTTTTTCTCCGCGTCAAGAACCGCAATTGTATCCGCTACTTTTTCTTTTACGGTTTCCGGAGTAGCGCCGATAGCCTGGGCTATGTCGTGCCATTCATGAGACAACTTTTCAAAATACGCCTCCGCTCCCCTGCCCGTCACTGCTTCAATACGTCTCAATCCTGAGCCGACGCTACTTTCACTGACGATGTGGAAGAATCCGATTTGTCCGGTAGCGTTGATATGCGTGCCGCCGCATAACTCGAAACTGACCGGCGGCTTGCCGATTTTCAGGCCGCGCACTTTATCACCGTATTTTTCGTCAAATAGCGCCGTCGCGCCTTGCTCCACTGCTTTTTGATATGATAGCTCTTCAGCATAGACTTCCAGGTTCCGCCGTATGTTATCGTTAACGATGTGCTGTACTTTTTGAATTTCCTCCGGCATCATGGCCACCAGATGTGAGAAATCAAATCTTAATCTATCCGGATTCACTAATGAACCGCGTTGTTGTACCTGTTTCCCTAACACCTGTCTCAAGGCATATTGTAGTATATGCGTTGCCGTGTGATTTCGCGAGATATCAAGTCGGCGTTCACTAGCGACTTCCGCCTCTACGGTCTCGTCTGTAGAAAGAGTTCCGCTCAACATTTTTCCGCGATGCACGACGATCCCAAGTGCAGTTTTAATAGTGTCTGTCACTTCGAATCGACCGGATTTGCTATTGATTTCACCGGTATCGCCTACTTGTCCGCCCATTTCCGCGTAAAAAGGTGTAGTATCCAGGACCAGACTGGCTTCCTGCCCTGCGTTAATTAATCCTACCGATTCACCTTCAGATAGCAAGGAAACGATAGCGGCTTGAGAGGTAGTTATTTGATAGCCGATGAAAACCGCCGGTTTACCTTCGAGCCCAGCTTCTGCAGTTGCGGTCGCATTTCCTCCCACGCCATATTTCTGTGCCGCTTTTGCGCGCTCGCGTTGCTTTTCCATTTCCGCGTCAAAAGCTGCCATATCCACTGAAAAGCCGTGCGCCGCCGCAATTGTTTTTGTCAGGTCAATGGGAAATCCATACGTATCATGCAGCACAAAAGCATCATTACCGGAGATAATCTTAGCCTGTCCTTTTTGGGCATTTATTTTGCTGATAGTGTTCTCCAGCATCCCTCTGCCAACGGGTAACGTTTTTCGGAAATTGTCTGTTTCGATTGTTATTACGTGAAGAATATGTTTTTTATTCGTTTCCAATTCCGGGTAAATATGCCACATATTTTTAATGACTTCTTCTGCCACCGTGGCAATAAACGCTTTTTCATGTGCCAGCGTCTCCCCGAAAAACTCCGCGCGGCGTAAGAGACGCCTTAAGACATAACCACGACCTTCTTTACTCGGCATCACACCGTCAGCCAGTAAAAACGCGATTGAGCGGCTGTGCTCCGCGACAATTCTCATGGCGTTATCGGTCACAGGATCAGAGCCGTATTTTTTTCCGGCTAAATCCCCTACCTTTTGAATTAAAGGCACAAAAAGATCGGACTCATAGAAAGACGATTTCCCCTGCATGATGGTCACCACCCGCTCCAAACCCATGCCTGTATCGATATTTGGTTTGGGCAAGTTCGTACGTTTCCCGGTTTCATCCTGGTTAAATTGGGTAAAGACCAGGTTCCAGATTTCTGTGTAGCGTTTACAGTCGCATCCCGGTTTACAATCCAACTTACCGCAGCCGTATTTTTCACCCAGATCATAATGGATTTCGGTGCAAGGTCCGCATGGTCCGGAGTTACCCGCGGGTCCCCAGAAATTATCTGCTTCACCCAACCTCACGATTCTATTTTCCGGAACACCGGTTTCACGCCAGATGTTGAAAGCCTCATCATCGTCGCGAAAAACGGTGATCCAGAGTTTGGAAGAAGGAATTTTCAGATTTTGGGTAACATATTCCCACGCCCATGGAATAACTTCTTTCTTGAAATAGTCGCCAAAGCTGAAATTTCCCAGCATTTCAAAAAACGTGCAGTGCGTCGCATCGCCCACAGAGTCCATATCCGTCGTGCGAAAACATTTCTGGCAACTGGTTAATCGAGGCGCTGGAGGCACGGCTTTTTGAGTGAAATAGGGTTTGAATTGCACCATCCCGGCGCTGGTTAGAAGCAATGTGGTATCGCCGTATGGAATCAGCGAGGAACTGGGAATTATTTTGTGTCGTCTCGCCTCAAAGAATTTCAAATAAGAACTTCTAATCTCTTCACTTTTCACTGTCTATGAACTCCAATTCCGAGTAATTACATCTGATTTTAAGCTAACTGCGTGAGTGTGTCAATGAAAATAAGCTTTCAGCGTTTAGTAATCAGCTATCAGTTTGTTATTCCCGCGTAAACCGCAGCCGAAAGTATTTTACGAAGGGAATGTACAGGATTCCATAATAAATCCCTCCTGACCTCTCCCGTGACAAGCATGGGACTTAACGCCTTTTGAGATACGGCAAGAATAAAGTGCGTGCAGAGTAGGATTTTCGAGGATACGAATTATTCTATGATTTACGAACCCGATTGCCCGATAGTCCCATACCGACATAAATTAGAATCCAGTGTAAGAAACATTTCTCCTCTCCTTTGTCTGTCCTATATACAAGGTAAGGGAGAAACCATCCTATATACTTACCACAATGGAGAAGCCACCTGTTTTTTTGACTACTCATCTTCTCACCTGCTAAATTTAAATTGTGGCGCGTATTCTCGAAAATCTCACAGAACTGAAAAAACTGATCAGACGAAAACCATTCGGTTTAATTACCGATATCGATGGTACTATCAGCCGCACTACTCCCAATCTATTGATGGCAAAAATCACCAAAGCAAATCGACTTTGTCTTTCTGCGCTAGCAAATAAATTAGCGCTGGTAAGCGTAATATCCGGCAGACAATCCCAAAAGGTCAAGGATATGGTAAACATCGATAGTGTCGTATGTATCGGACATTACGGTATGGAACGTTGGGAAGGAAATGCTCCAGTGTTACATCCTGATGCTCAACCGTTCGTGCCTTATGTGCGCGCTCTGGTGAAAGAGTTAGAAGCCTTAAAATCAATTGAGGGTATTTTAATTCAGGATAAATGGGCCGCCATTAGCATTATTTACCGCCAGTCGCCTGACATCGAATTAGCCCGAAATGCCATACTTGGTCTCCTGCAAAATTCTCCTAACGCACAAAAACTGCGTATCATCGTTGAAAAGAAAGTATTCGGTATCGTGCCGCCGATCGATGTCAATAAAGGTACTGCCGTAGCTAACTTAATTAAGCAATACCAGCTTCGAGGCGGCCTTTTTCTGGGCGATGACTCCGCCGATATTCCTGCCTTCCGTGCTATTCACAAGAATACCCGCAATTATCGGGGATTAGCCATTGCCGTCATCTGTGAGGATACACCGCCTGAAGTAATTGCCGAAGCTGATTTCACATTGAATGGTGTAGAAGAAACTGAAATTTTGTTGCAGTGGCTGGCTGGGAATTATATCTAAACACCAGAAATGGTAATCCCTGGATAAAAATGCCTTCACCAAAATAAAACCCGGCCAATCAAGGCTTATGTTTGACAACCCCCATCCTGAAATGTAAACTGAAATTACTTATGCCTGATTTACAAGTCATCGGTCAAGAACTGGCTCAGCTTCTCAAGAAACAAAATGCCGATTACATAGAGGCTCATCTTGAAGAGGGCCAATTCAGTAGTATTTCTTATCGAGGCAAGCAACTCGAGTCTATCAGTAAGACTTCTTCTGTCGGCGGCAATGTCCGCGTGCTGGTAAAGGGCGGTTGGGGCTTTGTCAGCTTCAACGACCTGAACCATCTTCAGGACAAAGTAGCGCTGGCGGTGAAACAGGCGAGTTTTGTCGGTAAAGAAGTCAGTCAACTTGCCGAATCCGAACCAATCGTGGAAACGGTAAAGGCGAAAATTAAGGAAAACCCTCTACTTATTCCGCTCTCCGAAAAGAAACAATTACTTGAAGAATATAACGATTCCATCTGGAGCACACCCGGAATCCAAACCTCAAATCTCGGGTACGGCGATAGCCATAAAAAAACTGTTTTCCTTAATTCCAGAGGCAGTTTTATCACACAGGAAAGGACTGATGTTACGATGCGCGCGGTTGCTGTAGCCGCCAAAGACGGTGAAGTACAACAGGCCGGTTTGAGCGAGGGTAGTCGCGATGATTTCAGCCCCATGAGAAAATTACACAAAGCTATAAAAGAGCTATCCCAACGTGCCGTAGATATGCTCACCGTGCCGACGGTAGCCGGCGGACAATACACGGTTGTCCTGGATCCTATACTCGCCGGTGTTTTTGTTCATGAGGCATTCGGACATCTTTCCGAATCTGACTTCGTTTATGAAAACGACCGTATGCAAGAAATAATGATTCTCGGTAAAGTCTTCGGCGGTCCACATTTGAATATTATTGATTCCGCGTCCCGGCCCGGCTTACGCGGCAGTTTTAAATATGATGATGAGGGCACGCCGTCAACTAAAACTTATCTCATCAGAGAAGGCAAACTGGCTGGCAGACTCCATTCCCTGGAAACCGCTGCTAAAATGAAAGAGCAACCTACCGGGAATGCCCGGGCGATCAATTACCGCCATCCGCCTATAGTACGCATGACAAACACCTATATCGAACCGGGTAGCAGCACTTTCAACGATATGATCGCCGATATCAAAGAAGGCGTTTATGCCAGAAACTGGTATGGCGGACAAACAAGTATGGAAATGTTTACTTTTTCTTCCGGTGAAACTTATATGATACGCAACGGAAAACTGGCAGAGATGGTGCGGCCGGTGATGCTCAGCGGTAATGTTTTCAATACACTTATGAATATCGATGCTATCGGTAACGACCTGGATATGAATCAAGGCGGCGGTTGCGGTAAAGGCGGTCAATCCCCATTACCCGTCAGCAACGGCAGTCCGCATATTCGCATACATCAATGTCTGGTAGGAGGTAAGTAATGGAAGAGATTCTTGCCCTCGCCAAAAAGGTTGCCCAAGAAGCTGAAGTCTATATGGTTACCAGCGAAGAGACCCCTGTTCAATTTGAATCGAATAGATTGAAGGGTACCCAGTATAAACAGAGTCAGACTGTGGCGCTCCGCATTATTAAGAACGGCAAGACAGGATATGCTACCTCCACCAGTCTGGAAAATGCCCGTCAACTGGTTAAAGATGCCGTGGCTACCGCCGAGTTCGGCACAAAGGCTGAGTTCCAATTCCCCTCAGCACAAAATTATCCCGAGGTTGCCATTTTCGACTCTGCGGTAAAAAAAGTCACATTGGAACGAATGACTCAGCTAGGTCAAGAATTAATTGCCCGCGTAACGGAATATTCTCCTGAAATTCTTTGCGAGGCTAGCGTCGCTAAAGCCAAATATGAATTAAAGATCATCAATTCGCGAGGCGGCCAAGCCAATTTTCAGCAAAGCGTCTTCGGCATCGGAATCGAAGGACAATTGATTCGCGGCACCGATATGCTATTTGTCGGCGATCATGATAATTCCTGCCACCCTATCTTAAAAACAGACGAACTGGTTCGCACCACCTTACGCCAACTTGAATTGGCAAAACGCATGGCGAAAGTTTCGTCAAAACCGATGCCGGTGATTTTCGCTCCCGACGGTGTTATCAGTTCATTAGTGCTTCCTTTAATATCGGCTTTCAATGGCAAGACCGTGCTCGAAGGAGCCTCACCCATCGGTGATAAGCTGGGCGAAACAGTTTTCGATAAGACCCTGACAATATCCGATGACCCAACCGTACCTTACCGCACAGGCAGCCGTCCGTGCGATGATGAGGCCATGCCCTGTCAGCGTACGCCATTGATTCAAAATGGGGTTGTCAGTAATTTCCTCTATGATTTGCAGACTGCCGCCAAAGCTAAAAAGAAAAGCTCAGGTAATGGGCACCGGCAAGGCGGATTGCCAACGCCTTCTCCTCACGCCTTTGTTGTTTCACCCGGCAAGACCGGTTTTGATGAAATGGTGAAAGGTATCGACGAGGGTTTGATTGTTGAACAACTTTTAGGCGCGGGACAGGGTAATACGCTGGGTGGCGATTTCAGCGGTAATATCCTGCTCGGTTTCAAAATAGAAAAAGGCGAGATTGTAGGCCGTATCAAAGATACGATGATATCCGGGAATGTTTACCAACTGCTCAAAAACATTACCGCAATCGGTAATGATTCTAAATGGGCCGGCGGTTTCCTGCTCACCCCCTCCATTTGCTGTTCCAATGTCTCAGTCGCCAGCCGCTAAGTGACTGATTTTACCAACGTTGTTATTACTGTAAATGCGAAAATCCTGAAAAATACGATCCGTTTGCTACCACTATTATAATTTCTATCCTTATATTTCAATGTATGTTATTAAATCCGATCGATATCGACTCGGGTGATGAAAAGAGTTCCCCTCTTTGACACTCTCAAGCCGAAATACTTTTGCAATTAAAGCAAAATGTACAGAGAGTTGATAGACTATCGTCCCGAGCTAATCGAGGGAGGTGAGTCGTTGGAAGGCCACTGCAATTACTATAAATTTATTCATAACTCAATATTCTTCAATTATAATTAGAGGCTATTTGCTGGGTTTGTATTTTGTATATCGTCCCGTATTTAGAGTTTATCTTTAAACAGCCCTTTCACGAATATCCAAATTGTATTAGAATTAACCTTGAGCGGAGAATAAACCCAAGGTACGTACTAATGAACAAAATGATTAAACAATATGCCAAACCAAAACTTAAGTCACCGGTGATGTTGGCAGCCTGGCCCGGAATCGGGAGTGTTGCCATGCTTGTCGCCAATTATTTACTGGAGAAGCTGGATTTCAAGGACCTGGCGGAAATTGAACCAAGCTCCTTCTTCGATCCTATAGGTGTATTGGCTAGAGAGCATATTATCGAAACACCTCAATTTCCTCAAAGCCATTTCTACTACTGGAAAAATAAAAAGGGGAAGAAAGATATCATCCTTTTTATCGGCGACGACCAACCCGATGTAAAAATCTACGACTTCGCCGGTTGTGTTCTGGATTTTGGAGAGGCCTACGGGGTGGAGCGGGTTTACACGTGCGCCGCTGCCCTCACCAGTATCCACTTCACCGAACTACCTAAAGTCTGGGCAGTTGCTACCAACAAAATGTTAGCCGATGAATTGAAAAAATATGAGCTTCTACAAAAAGGCAGCATACAGATTGCCGGTTTGAATGGTTTACTGCTCGGCCTGGCGAAGGAGCGCGACTTCGATGGTGTTTGTGTCATGACTGAAGTGCCGTCGCAAACCTCCCGCATGGAAAATCCCATGGCAGCGTTGGCGATACTGAAAACGATGTCAAAATTACTTGACATTGAAATAGATACTCGAGAACTGGCGGACAATGCCGCGGAGATGATGGAACAGGTGAAACAGGCCATGACGATCGCCATGGGTGAATACATCGAACACTTCACCCAACCTATCTGGGAACAAGGTGAGGGAGAGGGTGAGGAGGATGAAGGTGAAGATGAAGGCGATATTGGAGAACAAAACTAGATAATTGAGGTACTTAATTGCTGGTAAAAGATATTATTAACGAAATGGCGGATATCGGGAAAACACTTGTGAATTCACACCTCGCCGACCTGTCTCTAATGGCTACAGCCGATGTTAAAGACTTTAAGTTAGCCTGGCAGACAATTGATGTTAAACGTCGCCGTGAAATAATCAATAGACTAATAGAGTTGGTAGCTGATAGCGTTGAATTGAATTTTGACTCTATCTATAAAGCGTGCCTAACCGATACGGATGATCAAGTCAGAAATGCGGCTATCGATGGTCTGTGGGAAAATGAGGAACCCTCTTTGATGGTCTCGTTAATCGACCTCCTTAATAATGACCCGTCGGAAAAAGTGCAAGCAGCCGCAGCCTTGGCGCTAGGCCGATTTGTCCTGATGGCGGAGCTCGGTTCGCTGTCACCCAGATATGGAAATGTTTTAGGGCATGTACTGCTCACTGTGACTGCAGATGATAATAAATCAATCGAAGTGAGGCGCCGGGCGCTGGAAGCAGTGGCCCCTTTAAGCATCGAACAGGTTAAAGACGCCATCAAAGTGGCCTATGAAAGTAAAAATGAACTGCTGGCAATCAGCGCTGTATATGCGATGGGTAGAAACTGCGATTCCAAGTGGTTGCCTTATTTGTTAAAAGAATTAAAAAGCAGTGAAGCTGAAATGCGTTATGAGGCGGTCTCTGCCTGCGGGGAACTCGGTGACGAAGACATCGTACAATATTTGCTCCCTGTCGGCAATGACCCGGATATCGATGTTCGTCTGGCGCTGATACAATCGCTCGGTAAAATCGGCGGTAATGAAGCCAAACAATTCATGAAAAAGAACGCCGCCGATCCCAACGAAGCCGTCCATGAAGCAATTGAACAAGCCCTTAACGAAATATCCATTCAGGACGACATTACTATTTTAGAAATGTCGTCCCAACCGGACAATCATGAAGATTAGAGGAAATAAGGTCATCATCCGCCCCAAGAAACCATCCGACGCGGAAAATGACTACCTGTGGCAGACCGACCCGGAACTATCTGCGTTGGATGCTATGGAACCGAGCATTATGCCCTTCCGTGATTTCTATCGGGAGTATATCGGCTGGCTGAAACATACTGATTCCAATCGCATTACCTTTGGCATCGATACTCCGGATGGCAAACACATCGGCAATTGCGTTTACTATAATATCGACGAACCTAATCAAGAAACTGAGATTGGCATCATGATCGGGAACCGGAATTATTGGAGCAAAGGATACGGCACTGACAGTATCAGCACATTGATCGACTATATATTCAGGGACCGTAAATTCAACCGTGTTTATCTGAAGACGCTGGAAACTAATCTTCGAGCGCAAAAATGTTTTCTAAAAAGTGGCTTGACTCCTTGTGGATTCAGGGAAAAAGAAGGTTATAAATTTCTGCTCATGGAGATGTCCTATTCCCGGTGGCGTGAATTAAGAAATAATCCCAAACGACCCGAACTATCACATAATCCATTTTTAAGGTTTTATACATGAGAAAATCTTTATTACCCGCGGGCGGCGTAAACCTTTTTCAGGGCATTAAAATTAAATGCCGTGAACCGGAAGCATCAGGACAGAAACTCTACCGGCTATCGATCGGTCAGCCTGCCGGACCGGCACTGTTAAGCGCCAGAAAAGCTGCCGCGGAAGCGGTTATGAGTGACAAGGAAACAATGCACGAATACCAGGATAACGGCTCTCCCGGCATACCCGATTTCGCGCGTCGTTTTATTCAAGCTCATTTCGATTTTAGCCTGGTCGGCAAAGATATGTAGAATACCTGCCAATTCCGGGTAATAAATCGATGCTGGGATTGGCTGAGTTAGCTTGCGGCGCCGCCAGCGATAAATTTATTATCGGCACAACCGATAAACCAAGTTATCCCACCCCAGCCGATTGGTCTCAGTACCTCCAACTGAAACAATGTTCGTTGCCCTTGAATATGGACAACAGATTTCGCTTTAATCCGTCATAAATAAAAAAAGGCACCAAACTGCTGATGGTAAACTATCCGCACAACCCCTCCGGCCAGATCGCTACCCGTGAGTGCAGGAAATTTGTACATATTGCCAGAAAAACGATATCCATCTCTTTAAACATAATCCTTATTATATTCTTTCTCACGTAAAAGACAGTTGTGCGTTAGTTGCCGTGGCAACGGATTTCCCGGAACTTTCCTGGGCAGAGGCATTTTCGGCCTCTAAAGTGATCAGTAATGGCACCGGTTGGAGAATTGGAGCCATGGTCGGCTCGGTAGATTTTATCAGGGATATCGCTACGATAAAAGGCAACACCGATAGCGGTTTCGTAGCGCCGATGGCTGTTGGCGTGCTCAATTCAATGGAGAATGCCAAAGTGAACGTGGCTGCCTGCCGGGAATTGTACAAACGCCGCATCGCCATCTTGATCGATATTACGACCAGACACGGCATGACGCTGGCCATCGAACCGGGGGCCGGATTCTTCACACTTTGGAGACGTCCGGACAAGGCATTCGGGGAATCTATCAAAGATGCCGAATATTTTAATTATTGAATGATCGAGAAAACCGGTGTCGTCGGAGTTCATTTCGAACCGTATATAAGGTATTCTGTTACCGGGGACATCGAAGCAATGGCCGAAGTAATAGACGACGCCTTCACCAAAGCAAACATAGGGTATAAATAAAGAGAAACTTCAGCTCACCTTTGTCATTCCTGCGTAGGCAGGAACCTACATCCTATTCTATTGTCATTCCTGGTAGGACAGGAGTCTCTGCCTGTTAATATCAACTCGAATCCACGTATCGCCCTGAGCACAGTCGAAGGGTCTTCATCCCTCACTGTATTCATTTTTCACTGTCATTGTCGCCAGCTACTTGAGCGAAGCCGCTAGTACAAAGAACATGGTACTCGAGCGGAGAGTATCTCCCTGTGGTTCATAATACTGCTTTCACTTACAACTCAACCCTCAGTACTCCTCATTGTAAAGGTCGCTTGACATCATAAAAATGGTATGTTATATTTATAAAAGTAAAGGTTGCTTTACATTACATCGTTGCATAAGGAAACTAAGATTCAGAACAAAATTAAAGAATTAAGAGAACAAAACAACCTGACGCAACAGGATCTGGCTGAAAAAGTCACTGTTTCCCGACAAACTATTATTTCCCTGGAAAGCGGCAGGTACAACCCTTCCATTTACTTGGCCTATAAAATTGCCGGGGTATTTAATCTGATGATTGAAGATGTATTTATGTTTAAGGAGGGCGAACAGGAATGAATATTGAAAAGCATTTGAGAAGTCAAAGGTTATTTGCTATAGCCTATATCATAATTGGCGGCATTGCTTTATGTGTGTTTCTAATATTGCTGTTTTCAGGAAATATTACTGGGAAGCTTCCTGGTCTATTCGCAGGCTTGATATTTGGTTTTTTACCATTAGGAATCTTGTTACTCGTGGATGTTAATTGGATAAAACGGAATACCGCTATGCAAAAGCAGATTGAATTGAAAAACGAAGAGAGAAATGTTCTTCTCAGAAACAAATCAGGGTACGAAGCGCTAAATTTGATGATCTGGTTGATTTTTGGGTTATGGTTTTTAAATATGTGGGTAAAAATAGCGTCTTTTTGGGTATTCCCGGTATTATTGGGGATGATGAGTATAAGCTACTTCACATTTCTCAGTGTCAACGGTAAAAAATACTAATACGCGTTGTCTGAGTCTGATTTAAATTGAGTTAGATAGGTCTGAGATTCAGGATTTAGAAGGCTCGGCGAATGTGTTTTCCAACGCCAGTTTATCCATTTCCAGTTGGACAGGAATCGGATAATCCCCGGTAAAACAGGCAGTGCAGAATGAATCTCCCGGCATGTTCACCGATTTCAACAATCCGTCAATACTCAAGTACCCCAGTGAATCAGCGCCGATGAACTGCCGTATTTCCTCAACAGATTTATGTGCCGCGATAAGCTCCTTCCGGGTGGCCATATCGACGCCGAAGAAACAGGGGTATCTTATCGGCGGTGCGCATACCCGCATGTGTATTTCCTTGGCGCCTGCCCGCCGCAGTAAATTCACGACTTTAGGAGTAGTGGTGCCGCGGACGATGCTATCATCCACCACAACCATGCGCTGACCTTTTAGCATTTGCGGTAGCGGATTAAATTTAAGTTGTACGCCAAGGTCTCTGATCCGCTGGTCGGGCGCAATGAACGTACGCCCTACATAGCGGTTTTTGAGCAATCCTTCGCAATATGGCTTATTTGCCGCATGGGCGTAACCTATGCCCGCAGCTGTAGCTGAATCAGGCACACCCATCACCATATCGACATCTACTGGATGCTCTAACGAAAGCTTTTCACCCATCGCCTGTCTGGTAGGATAAATCAGCTGTCCGTTGATGATACTGTCCGGTCGCGCGAAGTAAATGAATTCGAAGATACACAAGGCTTTCTTACGCACCGGCTCTTTAAAGCTCTCGACCCCGTTTTGATCGATGCGCATTATTTCTCCAGGTTCGATTTCCCGGATGAGCTTTGCGCCGATATGATCGAGAGCACAGCTTTCAGAGGCGACCACCCAACCGCCGTTGAGCGATCCCAGGCAAAGAGGCCGTACACCCCAAGGGTCACGTATTATGTAAAGTGTATCTTTCGTAAGCAATGTCATTGAATAGGCGCCTTGAAGACGGCGCATCGCGTATCTGATGCGCTCCACCCAATCGGTAGTTGGAGCTGACAGAATAAGATTACCGATAACCTCGGTATCCGTAGAAGTGCGGAAATGATATCCCTCTTCGCAGAGTTCGTGGAATAGATGTTCGGCGTTGACGATATTGCCGTTATGGGCGATAGCCATCGTATCGATGCCGCTACCGAGCACAAGGGGTTGAATATTGATTCTGCGGCTGGATCCGGTAGTTGAGTATCGGTTGTGGCCGATCGCGACATGACCGGTTAACTGAGTGAGAGAATTTTCGTCAAAGACCTGTGAGACCAGTCCCATATCGCCGTAGAATTGAATTTTCTTGCCATTGGCTGTAGCGATCCCGGCGCTCTCCTGACCGCGATGCTGTAGCGCGAATAGTGCAAAAAAGGTAAGCCGTGCTACATCCTCACCAGGACAATAAATACCAAAGACGCCGCAGTTTTCGTGTAAGTTTGCCACTTTCTCCCCGGCTTTCCTCTTCTAATCTCATTATAGTCCTCAGCCCGCTTCCCGGTCAAACTAAAGAGACGCACCTGCCTTGAGATGCAACAAAAAAAGGTGAGGTTATTAAACGCCTCTATGGCCTCATTTCGGCGCCGGGCATGTTCGGAGTGCTTTTGCTCTTGATTTTCAACTCCTGGCTAAGCTGCAGGTAATTGATCACGTCGGCGCGGGTTAATATCCCAACTAATTTCCCTTGATCCAGCACCGGTATCTGATTGAGGTCATATTGCGCGATCAATTTCATTGCCGCTTTCAGGTCATCATCAGGCTTCACGGAGTGGATAGGATCGCGGTGCATCACCTGCGATATCGGAGTCATTTGCCACTTTTCCTGAGGAATTCCCTTGATATCGCTGATCGTCACCACACCCGCCAGATTATCGCCTTCCGTAACGGGTATCGCCCGCTTGCGTTTTTGAATAAAAACCGTTTGTACCAGGTCGGCAATAGTCGTATCAGGATGAATGGCTTCAATATTTTTCTCCATTACCTGTCCCACAAGAACCCCTGTCAAGTGTTCTCTCAATGTGGCTTCGTTGCGACTATTATCTGCCGCGCTATTCAGAAACCACCCGACAAATATGTACAGTATCCCATTTAAAAATCCTCCGGCAGTAAACAACGCTATCCAAACACCGAATGCCATCAGCGCCCAACCGAAAATGCGTCCTATAATCGAAGCGATGTTTGTAGCTTTACCAAATTGCCCGGTAATTTTCCAGAGAATAGAGCGGAAAACGCGACCGCCGTCTAGAGGGAAACCGGGTAATAGATTAAATATCGCTAACGCAATATTGGCGTAAGCCAGAAAACCTACGATCGCGAGCAACATAGTCTGTTTGGCAACGGGCACATTAATGCTGAATACAGGCAATACCCATGTTTTACCCATGAAATACCACCACACCCAGAAGATCAGACCCAAAACCAGGCTGGAAAGAGGACCGACGATCGCCATTACAAATTCGACCCCAGGCTTTTCGGGTTCTTCTGATAGATTACTTACACCACCGAGAATGAATAACGTAATACTGGAAACCGGCAGGCCGCGAGCTCTGGCTACCAGTGAATGAGCCAGCTCATGGACCAATACCGACACGAAAAGCAGGAAAGTCGCCAGAAAACCCGTAATCCAATATAAATAATTATGCCAACCGGGGTAATTAGTATTGAAACTCTGCCCGAATAACCAGGTAAAGATGATCAAAGCCACAAGCCATGTATAATGAACGCCAATCTCGATACCGGCAATGCGCCCGATACGTAATGACCCTCTCATTTCACTCCTCCCCGCTCAATTGTTTCCAGCATCATTCTATATTATGTACTTGCCTTTGACAATCAGTTTGCCATGCGAAAATGAATTCTGTAATACATTTGGTATATTTTTACAGCGTTTCCCCCGGAGCCATGTTTTTACAATAATCAAAGTATATATTTACTCCCCGGTTTGCCGGTTACAATTTTCTAAATATCAATCGTACTAGTACCAAAAGCTGACAGTCTCCGGAATCGGGTAATAAGTTCAGGTTGTTGACAACCCAATAATGCTGAGATTATAATTTGTGGGTATAGCGACAGCGAATCTAAATTTTTTTTAAATATTGCCCCTTTTATTTAAGGCTATTAAGTATTTGCGATTAATGTAAATACTTGGCGTACGTAGAACAACGAAAAGAAAACGGTGAAAAGGAGGGTTTTTACCAATAAGGTATCGAACGATTATACATACGTAGACTAAATAGATGTGGGTGAGGCGGTCGTGGCGGATGATAAACTAATCAGTCATTTAGCGTGTTGTGAAAGTGCCGGCTACAATGTAGTCTGCGCTTCCGGTAGCAAAAATTAAAAGGAGAAGGAATAATAAATGAAATTGAATGAATTGAAAAAAGCTTTGAAGGGTGTAGATATCGTCCAAACTACGCCATTCAATAAAGATGGTAGCGTTGATCTAGGCGGAATGCGCGCCAATACACAGTGGCTCCTCCCGAAGACAAAAGGAAAAGACTTTATCATCACCCCGATGGGCAGCACCGGCGAATTTTATGCCATGTCTGAAGAAGAATGTAAATCCGTTGCCAAAACCGTTGTTGATACCGTTAACGGACAAAATATCACCTTCGTCGGCGCGGGCCGGGCAGGAACCCAGGAAACCATTAAAATGGCTAAATATGCTGAATCCATCGGCGCCGATGGCGTCCAGGTTGTTCTTCCTTACTATCATGTTCCGGAAGAAGATGGTATGTATGCTCACTATAAAGCGGTCGCCGAAAGCGTTAAAATCGGCATTATGATCTATAATAATCCTGCTGTTTCCGGTTCATGGATTCAACCTCCTTTAATGGCTAAATTATCCAAGATCCCGAACATTATCGCTTTGAAAGAAAATAACGAATCTATCCAGGCTTTCTATAATATGGGTAGAACTATCGATCCTATGGCCATCTTCTGCGGCCTGGATGTCCAACAGTATGCTTATGCATCCCTGTTCCGCTGTAGCGGCGTCGTCAGCGGCTTGGCAAACTTCTGCCCCGAAATGGTTTATTCAGAGTACGAAGCCGCCGTAGCCGGCGACTATACCAAAGTTAAAAAGATCATGGATTCCTTCTCACCTTTCTTCGAGTACATCGGCAAAATCCATGCCAAACATGCGCCTGATACCGCAGCCATCGGCCGTTCCTGGCCTATGTTCTTGGGCGTTCTGAAAGCCGCTCAAGACCTCGTCGGTTGCACCGGCGGTACCACCAGGGCTCCTCTTTACGGCTTAACCGATGCCGAAAAAGAAGACCTCAAGGGCTACTTGAAAACAATGAAAGTCGTCAAATAATCAAATAATTTGGCAATGACCTTCTAACTGAATAAGGGGGGGCGTACGCCCCCCCTTTTCATTACCGGTGCCAGTTTTGGGAATAAATTAAAATGAGTTCGATATTGTTAAGAGTTTCATGTTTCGGATTTAAGATTTCAATATTTATAATGGGAATTAAATAGGAGCATTACGCTGCGCGGGTGGATAGAATCCGCAGCAGTGCTATAATATAAAATAAGTGTCGCGATTTGATTTGATAAAAGGAGGATATTGTGGTTGCAAGAAAAGTACTACCGGTACATAAAATTGATTTAGATAATCCTATGGGAGGATTCCTCCGCGGGCACATCCGTTCAATGGGTTACACCGATTTCGATATGAGACGCCCCGTAA
>Ga0182021_10003983_pt1 | contig 17319 bp, 14 predicted proteins | sample 612E3MmetaG_FD_120493 | JGI IMG/M metagenome (GOLD analysis project Ga0182021, IMG submission 120493) | Permafrost microbial communities from Stordalen Mire, Sweden - 612E3M metaG (Illumina Assembly) | ecosystem: Environmental > Terrestrial > Soil > Wetlands > Permafrost | place: Sweden...
CTGCTGGGTATTCATCTGTGCCGACAATGAGGCTGAAAGAAATATAAACGGCAGCACCAGTCCGTTTATCAGCAAAATCTTTGTAAATCTTTTCATAGACATAGTTTTTTGTTCGGGGCAAAATTATACGTTGCATTAACCATGTATGTTAAACTAATAAGACATTAATGTTAAATAATTGTTAACTGATTTGTCCGGACGGGAGCAGGAAAAGTAAATTCAGTTAATGGGAATAAGTCTTTTCAGAATTCTATCGAAATGTTAATTGCGAGGGAAGGGTCCTTTCCTATTCAAGTAGCAATGGAATCCCCATCCTCTCATCAGATTCTTTGAAATGGATCAGCATTGTGATTGTATGAGCTATGTCTACTATAAAGACTTTCTCGTTGGATTTACCGGGCTTGATATGCCAGCCAAAGAATTCATGGATCTTGCCGGGATTTGTGAAAATATGGAACGTTTTTTATGATCGTAACTGCTTGCTAATTGGAACCTGTCAAAGTCCGAGATGGACCATGTAACAATTATTAATTAATCATTAAATTTATTTGAGTGCTAAATTGCCTTAATTTTTATGCTTCTGACCATCGATCATTTATAGATCCGAATTAACATCTATATACTGCCCTCGACTTTTTATACTGACAAAAAATGAAAAATTCATATATGGTTCGCACATATGAAAAAATCAATATTTCCAGATTAATTTATAGTTAAGTATCATTTTCGATTTTTCCGTCTTATTAGTGTTTGCTTAACAATTTGTTATTGCTAAATTAACATTTACATAATTACAGAATGGGAACTTTGTCCCATGAAAATTGTTCCCATTATTCTGCTTTTCACCTTATTTTATTATTCTCTTTTTGGGACAACTATACGGGGGACTATTTATGACGGAGAAACAAAAGAAACCCTGATTGCCGCAGCTGTTGTTCTTGAAAAAACTTCTTTTCATGCAATTACGGATACCAAGGGAGAATACGAGATCAAGGATGTGACTCCAGGTGAATTCTACATTATCGTTTCCTACCTGGGATATCTTACAGCAAGAAAAAAGATCGTTATCGGTAATACTGAAAGCCAGAGTTTCAATTTTTTTCTCGTTCAAAACGCGACCGTATTAAGTGAAGTCAGTATTACAGGAAAATTTAATAAAGGAACGGATCAGAATGCCCGTGCAGCCGAGAAGAATGCCTCCAATGTCATTAACGTCGTCTCGGCCCATACTATTGATTTGTCTCCCGACATTACCGCAGCCCAGGTCGCCCAGAGAGTTTCGGGAGTAACGCTTGACCGGAGCAGTGACGGGCAGAACCAGTATGCTATCATCAGGGGGATTGAGCCGAGGTATAATAATACATTAGTGAATGGAGTCAAAATTCCAAGCCCGGATTCAAAAAACAGATTCATCCCATTAGATATAATTCCATCGGAACTCTTGCAGGAAATGCAGGTCACAAAAGCATTAACGCCTGAGATGGAAGGAGACGGGATAGGTGGCAGCGTTAATGCGATCATGAAAGATGCTCCGGATGCATTACTGGTACAGGCACAGATAGGAACCGGGTATAACCAGTTTTATTTTGATAATAAATTTGTTTCATTCGACAAGAGTTCAATCAGTTTCAAGGATCCGGATCAGCTTCATGGCCATTATTATGCTTCAACCCAGGATGATTTTAACCGCCAGAATCTCGTGTTCACAAGTTCTCAGGCTTGGCCTCAGGCTGTTGGCAGTTTCACCGTCGGTGACCGGTTTTTCAGGAAGAAGCTGGGCATTCTGCTTTCGGTTGCTGATCAAAACATCTGGTCAGGATCCAAATCTGAGACCAACTCATTTTATATTGATAACTTCAATAACCCCCAGTCAACTGATGATATTTACCGGGAGATCTATCTGCATTCCAACCGTCTTGGGATCAATGCAAAGATCGATTATGTCATCAATGAAAACAATAAGATCAGTTTCTACAACATCTATCTGAATACTTCAGAAGCACAGTCGAGGTTTCTTGCCGATACCATCATCAGCGGAAATGGCAGAACAGGACCGGGAACCGGTTATGTCAGCGTCAGTCAGCGCTCAAGACTGCAGATCGAAACGGTTGAAAGCGCATCCCTGATGGGCAGTCATATGTTATGGAAAAATATTATTGTTGACTGGTCATTGGTTTACTCGAATGCAACGGGCCAGGTGCCGGATATGGCGGAACTGAACACCTACCATACGATACTTCAGGGCGGGGGCTGGCTGAACAACGCCCAATACCTTAAAACTATTACCCATACATGGCAGAAGAATATTGACCAGGATTATTCAGCCTATGCCAATATCGCCTACAATTTCAGGATCCACCATCATCTTTTCAGCGTAAAAGCAGGAGGCCTTTACAGAAGCAAGTACAGAAACAATTACCAGAATGACTATACTTTAAAACCGATCCTGGATTCCCTTCACCAGGATCCTCCCTTCACGAGTGTTTTAACCGCTCAGGTTTATCCATACCAGCCAGTTGGGAACCCTGAGTACAATACCAGCAACTATACAGCTACTGAACGGATTGCGGCAGGATACATTCAGGCAAGCACCATGATTGGAAATCTTCAGTTGCTCGGAGGCGTTAGGTATGAATCAACAGTACAATCAAACAGGAATCTCACGGTTGCATATCCGGGCTACCGCCAGCATTTTTACTATTACTCCGACTGGCTGCCAAGTCTTCACATGGCCTATTCAATTGGGTACAAACAAAAAATCCGGCTTTCAGCTTACAAAGCCATCGCAAGGCCAAACTACTATGAACTGGTGGATTATACGGTAATCGGAGATCAAAACAATGTGAGTGGGAACCCAAACCTCCGTCACTCAAAATCCTGGAATTTTGACCTGCGTTATGAGTTCTACCCCAATGCCGAAGATGTGATCATGGCCGGAGTTTTTTATAAAAATATTAAAGATCCTATTGAGCAGACACTTTTAGCAAACGGAGGCCAGCCTTTGATTACCTATATGAACTTTGGTACTGCTACCAATTATGGTTTGGAACTGGTTCTGATCAAGTATTTCAGAAATATCGGCTTGTCGGGGAATTATACCTATACAAGTTCAAGCATATCAACCCCGAAATTATATTATATTAAGTCGGAGAGTACAGGAAACGATACCACTTCCTATATCAATGAAAAACGCCCTATGCAGGGACAATCCAGGCATGTTGCCAACCTGGCCTTACTTTACAGGAATACCAAGGCCGGCCTGAACTGCCAGTTGTCATTTCTTTTCCAGGGAAATCGCATCGCAGATATTTCATTTTATTACAAGCAGGATTTTTACCAGAAAAATTATCTGGATCTGTCATTCTCCCTGGATAAAACCATTGGGAAATACTTTGTTTTTTTTATTAAGCTCAGCAACCTCCTGAACTCACCTAATGAACTGAAGACACAGGACGGATATTTTGTCGAGAAATATACCTATGGCCAGAGTTACCTTTTCGGATTGAAATTCAAATTAAAAACCTAAATAATCACATTTTAAACCATTTAACAGAATAAATTATGAGAAATCACTACTTAACAATCAGTCTTTCAAGGCATGTGAATAGCCTCTTTTCAGCTTTATTGCTGATCACCCTGATTATTTTGCAGGTATCCTGCAAGAAGTCCAGCAATGTCGATACCACAACACCAGTTTCCAACCCTATAACCAAAGATTCCATCAACGGTTTTCTTAAAGGGACAATGCTTGCCAACAAAACCTATTATGTGAAAGGAGATATCTGGGTAAAATCAACCGATACCCTGGCAGTTCAACCCGGGGTTACCGTAATTATCCTTGGGAATCCCGATGCGGCTCCCCCTTTGATCTATACGATCCACATTTCAGGAACCCTGTTATGCGAAGGTACCAAATCCTCACAGATCACGTTTAAACCGGCTGCCTCAAATCCAGCCTGGCCAAAAGGTTACTGGGGCGGGATACAATGCGATTCCATGGCGAAGGTGGTACACCTGATCTGGTCAAATATCAGTTATACCGGTGGCCCGGATGCTTCGGGCGGAGCCCAGTTTGCTTTTTCGGTAGTGGGTGTGGCACCTTCATCGTCAAACGGCAATTTCGGGAGTACAACCAAAGTCGTTGTTGAAAACTGTTCTTTTCTAAGCGGGATTGATGATTGTTTGCGACTGATGGGGCCTATCACAGTAAGCATCAAGGGAAATGTTGTCCGGCACCAGGGTAGTGATGATGGTGATAACATTAATATTAAAAACGGTGTTACCGGGGATGTGGCATTCAACTATATCTGGAGCGCAGCCAATAATTCCATCAAGGTAAATACTAATAAAACGGTTCTCTTTCCGCAGAGTAAAATAAACATCTACAATAATACGATCATCGCAGGGGGCTGGCGTAAACAGGGAGAGCCAACCGCCGGTATACTGGTAGACCTGTTTGCCCAAGCCTCAGTTTATAATAACCTGATCATTAATTGTGTCAGCGGATTAAGAATAACCGCCAAATCCGACACTTCCAATATCAAGGGTAAATACGGGTATAACCTGTTTTATTCCACTATTGATTCCACCAGGGCAGGATATTATCCTGCAGGTGACTGGGGTAAACCTCAGACAGGCGACCTCCTTTCAACAGGTGTGAACAATTACAATCCAATGCTTGTTAACCTGGACCCGAATGTTAACGCCATGACCGACCAGAATAACCCTCATTTGCAGTCAGGATCAGCCGCCATTGGGAAAGCCAACCAGCAGGCGCCTTACACTCCGGGTATCGGGACCCTGATGCCTCCGGGCAAAGATATAGGAGCTTATCAGAGTGACGGAACCGGTAATCAACGATAATTCTTTCAGATTCTAATCAAATACCCCAATCTCCCTCCTGCCGGGATTGGGGTATTTACAAAACATTAAAACATGAGAAATAACAGCAATAATAAATTTAGCTATACTGGGTTAACGATCCGCTTATGGACGTCTATCATGCTAGTAATCATGATAGCAATACTGCAGGCCGGGTATTCACAAGCAAAACCTGCTGTAAATAAAGAAGAACCTGGATTCAAACGGGATACCCTGCTTCTGTTAAAAGCTCATTCATTTAACTTTTTATTGGTCTCCGATTGGGGCTGGAATGGTTTTGGTTATCAGACTGCCGTAGCCAATCAGATGGCGAAAACAGCGGAAAAGGCTGATCCTGAATTTATTATTTCCTGTGGTGATAATTTCCAGGTGAATGGGGTAAGAAGTGTCAATGATCCTTTATGGATGACAACCTTTGAAAGCGTTTATAAAAGTCCCTCACTGCTGATAGACTGGTATCCGGTTCTGGGAAACCATGACTACAAAGGGGACCCGGATGCTGAAGTGAAGTATTCGGAGGTAAGCAGGAGATGGAGAATGCCTGCAAGGTATTACACGATGGTTCAAAAAGTGAACGACAGCATTTCCGCCCGGTTTATTTTTACAGATACTCCGCCAATGGTTAACAAATATTATAGCGAAAAAGAAGAATATTCCGATGTTGCTACACAGGATACAGCTCAGGAATTGCGATGGCTTAAAGAGGTACTTGCCAACGCGAAAGAGCAGTGGATCTTTGTGATCGGCCATCATCCCGTATTCTCTGCAAGTCCTAAACACGGGAATACTCCCGAACTGATCGCAAAATTCAAACCTCTGTTTGATAAATACGGGGTCGATTTTTATTTCTGCGGACATGATCATGACATGCAACATTTGAAACCTGCAGGCAGCAAAGTAGATTATATCGTAACCGGTTCGGGCGGAGAGGTAAGGAAAACCGGGAAAGATGTCAACAGTATTTTTAGTTTGTCGGAGCCTGGTTTCACCCTGGTCTCGATCAACGGGAAATTGCTTACCCTTTATTTCATTAACCAGAAAGGGGAGATTGTGTATACCATGATAAAATCAAAAAATTAAAAAACAACAATGTCAACATTCATAACCAAAGCATTATTTCTTTATTGTTTGCTGACATCGATCATTTTAGCCATGCATGGAAATAATATGGCTTCAGCGGATCATTGCGCAATCGATTCGGTTTCCAGGCCACTTGCCTGTTTGAAAATTCTCTCCTGGAACATAGGCATGTTGCCGGTCCTGGATCTGTTTGCCGGGAATGATGAAAGGGCGGAGGCTATTGCCACCGCCCTTTTTTCATGTGATTATGACATTATCGTCTTCCAGGAGGCATTTACATCCATCGGAAGAAATGCCATAAGGCAAAAACTGCGCGACCATTATCCTTATGCTTACGGGCCGGCAAACAGTTCGATCCTCTCCTTTAAATGTAGCAGCGGAGTATGGATTTTAAGTAAATTCCCATTGGTAATTAAAAAGGAAATTGAATTTACCACTTCCGCCGGTTTTGATTCGTTTGCGAGAAAAGGTGCCATCTTGCTTGAAGGAAGGTTTAACAATCTCACGTTCCAGTTACTGGCGACCCATTTACAGGATGATAAATATCCACAGCCCATCAGGGAGCAACAGCTAAAGGAAATTTACGAAAAGTTAATTGCACCGTACTCCGATCCTGAAACTCCCCAGATTATCTGCGGTGATTTTAACACAGATGAGAAAATCGCTGAAAATTATCATGGATTGTTAACCATACTGAAGGCTGAGGATGGCGCTATTTCAGGTAACATGAAGATCACTTTTGATGATGAATCCAATGACGTTTATAAGTCAGCCCATCCTGATCCCCGTCAGATTGATTACATTTTTACCAGAAATTCACAACTGATCCAATGGATTAAAAGGAAAGTTGCAGTGTTGAAATCAAGATGGGGAAATGGCTGGGAATACTTTTCTGACCATAATGGAATTGAGGCATATATTGAATTCAAAAATGCAGACTACCTGAGTAAGTTGTACTACTAGTCCTTCGGTACAGCACTTTAATCCTCTGCATATTTATAACCGACCCCTTTAATCGTTTTAATGCTGTCGGTTCTGATTTTTTCACGGATCCTCCGGATATGTACGTCAATTGTGCGATCGCCCACGATCACATCTTCGCCCCATACATGGTTGAAAATATCTTCCCTGGTAAATACTTTATTCGGCCTCGAAACCAGCAGTTGCAGTATTTCAAATTCTTTACGGGCAAGAAATATTTCTTCTTCGTTTTTCACTATCATATAGCGGTCAATATCGATCAGAAATTCTTTGGTAAGGATATTCCCGGACAATTCCGGGGTTGATTTGAACCTCCTCAGAATTGCCTGTATCCGGCTTAACAGGACCTTTAGTTTGATCGGTTTTGTGATAAAATCGTCTGCTCCTGCCTCAAATCCGGCTATCTGGGCATAATCTTCTCCCCTCGCTGTCAGAAAAACGATGAGAGTATCCTGTAATTCCGGAATTAACTTTAGTTGAATGCAAGTTTCAATTCCGTCTTGGCCAGGCATCATAATATCAAGTAAAATAAGATGGGGTTTATGTTTTATCGCCATTTCAACAGCCAACAGCCCATTATTAGCCTTGTGAATTTGGAATCCTTCTTTAGCAAGGTTATATCCAAGGAATTCCAGAATATCGGCTTCGTCATCCACCAACAATATAATTGTTTCAGAATTCTCCATCTTGGGATTTTATAGATCCAATAAATTATTATACACACAAATAGGTGAAAACTATCTTATTGAACCTTATAAATAATAAAAAATCCGATCCCCATAAAAATGATTCCCATTGTCTTTGTAATCAAATGAATTGTACTGGAAGTCAGTATCCTTTTTAATTGGCCGGACAGGTAACATTTCATTATATCCGTGGAAAAGGCTGTAATAAACACTCCGGTAAAGAATAAAAAAAAATTTTGATTTCCCGGTTCCCAGTTTTTGGCTGCAAAAGCGATTAATCCAATCCAAAAAATAAGACTGAATGGGTTTACTATATTCAATAAAAAACCTTTTATAAGGTATCTCATCATATGATTATTCAAATCAGGTCTGATTTTTGATTCCTTTATCAATTCAGGCTTTTTGTAAAAAGAAATAACTCCCATGACGATAAGAATTATCCCTGCAATTACTCCTAAAATTTTGTAATCTTGCTTGGAGATCAGTTCTGATAAACCAAAATAACTTATACTTACCAGGACAAGGTCACTTAACAACATTCCTGTTGCAAGAATAAAGCCCGCACTCAATCCTCGTGATAAACTTGTCTGGAATAATGCTATAAACCCGGGTCCAAAGGAGATCGTAATCGTCAGACCTATTAAAATCCCCAAAAAGAATGCATTCATTTTCTAAATCCTGATAGCAAAACTAAAGTTTTATATCCATCGGAAGACGAGTAAGAAACAGAAAGCCTTTTATTTAATGATTATTTAAAATACCGTAGAAATTTATCTTACTTCCAGCCTGAATTCATCAGTCTATTAATGAAATCTTAACAATAACTTCTTCTCCCTTTAATATACCCTAATTGGCATCCATATACTTTTATGTCCGATTAACAGGTTCCTGGTGAATGAAGTATAAAATCCTTTTCATAGGCGGGTCGCTAAACCAGACAACGATGATGCACCAGATTTCGCAACATTTTGCCGATTGCGATTGCTATTTCACATCCTTTTATTCCAATGGGTTCATCGGTTTTTTAGCTCAGCAAGGCTTTCTCGACTTTACAATCCTGGGGGGCAGATTCAGGGAACAAACCGAGAAATATTTCTCAACAAATAACTTATTTGTTGATTACAAGGCCCGGAATCATAATTATGACCTGGTGTTTACTTGTCAGGATGTCATTATTCCCAGGAATATCAGAGGGAAAAAAATCGTTCTTGTTCAAGAAGGTATGACAGAGCCTGAGAATTTCATCTACCACATGGTTAAAAAAGTGTCCATGCCAAGGTGGTTGGCAGGTACTTCAGCAACAGGTCTCTCACATGTATATGATTTGTTTTTTGTCGCTTCGGAAGGATACCGTGACCTCTTCATCTCTAAAGGTGTTGAACCATCTAAAATCTGTGTGACGGGTATCCCTAATTTCGACAATGCAGTTCAATATTTAAAAAATGATTTTCCACTCAGGAATTATGTATTGGTGGCGACTTCCGACCGCAGGGAGACCATGAATTATGAGAACAGGAAAAAATTTATTCAAAAAGTTCTTAAGATAGCAAACGGCCGTCAAATTATTTTCAAGCTTCATCCGAATGAAAACTGGGACCGCGCAAAATGGGAAATTACAGAAAATGCCCCGGGGGCTTTAGTATATTCAGATATCAGTATTAATCCATTGATCGCGAATTGCGATGTGCTGGTCACAATCCATTCTTCTGTAGTTTATATTGGTATGGCTCTGGGAAAAGAAGTGTATTCGGATTTTAGCATGGATGAGCTTAGAAAACTAACTCCTGTTCAAAACGGAGGGACCTCAGCAATGGAGATTGCAAGAATATCAAGACAATCCCTTTTAAACACGGCTAATTAATATGAGAGTTGTAACTGCAATACAAGCCCGGACTTCATCGTCACGATTACCTTATAAAGTATTGCTGCCTTTGTGTGGAGAGCCTTTACTTTTCCAATTGGTCAATCGTGTAAATAGAGCAAGGCTGACAGGAATAGTGGTGGTTGCGACGACTGAAATGCCTGAAGATGATAGCATAGTACGACTCTGTGATAAAAAGAGTATTCATTGCTTCAGGGGAAGCCTGCACGATTTACTTGACCGGCATTATCAGTTGGCTAAAGAATATTGTGCTGATGCCCTGGTGAAAATTCCATCTGATTGCCCCTTGATTGATCCTTCCGTCATTGACCTCGTGATTGGGTACTATCTGAAACATCCGGAAGCATTGGATTATGTCAGCAACTTGCATCCCCCAACCTGGCCCGACGGAAATGATGTTGAAATCATGTCGTTCGAAACATTGAAATCCGCCTGGGAAAATGCTCAAAGGGATTTTGAACGCGAGCATACTACTCCATATATATGGGAAAATCCTGATCAGTTCAGGATAGGAAATGTTACCTGGCCTTTGGGTTATGATTTCTCAGCAACGCATCGTTGGACTATTGATTACGAGGAGGACTACTTGTTCATCAATGAGGTATATAAAAAATTATATACCCAAAATCCGGCTTTTAACCTGAATGATATTCTATCCCTGATCGAACGATTTCCTGAAATATCTCAACTGAACAAAGACCACACAGGTCATTACTGGTATAATAACCATCTGGATGAGTTGAAGACTATCGATTTATACAAATTTAAACTAAGTAGCCATGAAGCTTGAAATTATTCCTGTGAAAGAGTTTAGAAGGATCCAGAACCTTGATCATGATTATTATATGGAATTATCCCTCATTTCTGACATGTGCAGGGCAAATACTCTGACGATGGTTAAAAATGCAGGATCCGGTCACCTGGGATCAAGTCTAAGTTCAATGGATATCATAGTCTGGCTGTATTATAAAGAACTGAATATTCTCGAAGCCGGATTGGATAATCCAGACCGGGATATTTACTTTTCATCCAAAGGGCACGATGTCCCCGGCTTGTATTCTGTACTTTTTTCATTAGAGATACTAACTGAAGAACAGATCCTGAAGTTGCGAAAAATCGGGGGACTCGATGGTCATCCTGATATCCGGATCAGAGGCATTGAGGCAAACTCGGGTTCACTGGGAATGGGGATCTCGAAAGGCAGGGGAATTGCCTGGGCAAAACGGGCATTAAACCTTAAAGGAGACGTATTTGTAATGACCGGTGATGGTGAGTTTCAGGAAGGACAGAATTTTGAGGCACTCCAGTCATGTGTCCATCAAAATGTAACAAACCTGACAGTGATCATGGACCATAATAAAATTCAGAGCGACCGTCCGGTCGAGAAAATCATTTCACTAGGAGATCTTGAAGCAAAAATAAAAAGTTTCGGTTGGCATGTAGTGAGGATCAACGGTCATGATTTCAAGGAATTGGATATGACATTCCGGGAATTAAAAAATGTAACCCATAAACCCAAATTCATCATCGCTGATACGATAAAAGGTCAAGGAGTATCCTTCATGGAACATCCGGCTGCCATGGAAAAAAGCAATGGACTTTATCCCTGGCATGCCGGCGCTCCTGATGATGATTCATTTGAGAGAGGTTTTAATGAAATAACCGGTTGGATCAATGATTATCTGAACCATATGGGATATTCTCCTCTCACAACCTGTGATGTTGATGTGTTAAAAAAACAATCCTGCTCCCATTTGCTTTTCAATGCATTAGGTGAGCCGGTCAGTTCTGCCGCTCCATTAAATACAGACCTTAAAAAGAACGAGGAGTATGTCGTGGAAGCATATGGTAAGGAGTTACTGAAGCAAGGTTCATTTCGCCGGGATTTCATTGTACTTGATGCCGATCTGTCTTCCGATTGCCGTTTACGTTACTTTGAACACACATTTCCGGAACGATTCATTGAGAATGGGATTGCTGAACAGGATATGGTTTCTATGGCAGGTGGTCTGGCAAAAATGGGGTTCCTCCCGGTCGTTAATTCATTTGCCAGCTTCCTTGCATCCAGGGCAAATGAACAGATATATAACAATTGTACAGAACAACATAAGATCATTTATGCATGTCATTATGCCGGACTGATTCCTGCCGGTCCGGGAAAATCTCATCAAAGCATCCGGGATATTTCCCTTTTGGGAGCCCTTCCAAATCTGGAGATCATTCAGCCGTGTAATGCTGTTGAAACAGGGATGGTCGTCAACTACTGTATAAATCATGCCACCACTTCCTGTGTGATCCGCATGAATATAGGTCCTTCTCCCCGGGAGATCATTTTACCTGATGATTATAACTTGACCAGGGGTCAGGGTGTGATTTTGCGTGAAGGCATGGATGCCTTGATATTTGCATATGGTCCGGTTATGTTAAATGAAGCGCTCCTTGCTTCTGAATTCCTTTCAGTCAAAGGTTTTGGGCTTGAAGTAATCAATATGCCCTGGCTTAATATTGTTGATATGCCCTGGTTGGAAGAGATTGTCATGAACCATACCCAGATTTTTGTCCTTGAAGATCATGCCCGTTTCGGAGGATTAGGTGAATTTCTTATTTCCGGGTTGACCAATGCCAACCTCCTGGAGCATAACAATTTTACCATTTTTGCTATTGATGGATTCCCGGTATGCGGCACTCCATCAGAAGCACTTGCTTTTCATGGCCTTAACGGTGAATCACTAGCACAAAAAATAATATCACTTAACTATGTTGAACAAAATAGATTCCAATCAGGGTTATCCTGCAATTGAGAAATCAAACGATCTTTATAAAAGAGCTAAAGGCCTGATCCCTTGCTTTTCACAGACTCTTGCAAAAGGACCAACCCAGTATGTCAATGGTATTGCACCCAAATACCTTGTCAGGGGCAAAGGATCGCACGTATGGGATGCCGATGGGAATGAATATCTCGATTATAATATGGGTATTGGACCCTTGATTCTGGGCTATACATATCCCGCTGTTGATGAAGCAATCCGACGGCAGTTAGCAGACGGAATTACGTTTTCACTGATGCATCCTCTTGAAGTAGAGGTTGCTGAAATGCTGAGGGAGATTATTCCAAATGCAGAATCGGTGAGATTCAGCAAATCTGGGGCAGATGTGACCAGTGCCGCGGTTAGAATCTCAAGGGCCTATACAGGAAAAAATAAAATCCTTTGCTGCGGTTACCATGGATGGCATGACTGGTATGTTAGCACTATCGCTTTGAATGCAGGGATTCCGAAGGAGATAAAAGAACTTACCTACACGTTCTCATATAACGAAATAGAATCCTTACTCTGGTCCATTGACGACGATGTTGCTGCTGTTATCCTGGAACCTGTAGTTTTTGAGCAGCCAAGGGATGATTTTCTGCTTAAGGTTGCTGAACTCTGCCGTCAGCGGGGGATTGTTCTGATCTTCGATGAAATGTGGACGGGATTCCGAATGTCATTGGGCGGAGCTCAGGAATACTTTGGGATAAAAGCCGACCTGGCAACATTTTCCAAGGCAATTGCCAACGGGATGCCTGTTTCAGTTCTTACAGGTAGAAAAGAGCTTATGCAGGTACTTGAAAATGAGGTTTTTTTCTTTACAACCTTTGGGGGAGAAGCACTTTCTCTGGCAGCAGTGAAAGCCACGATCCAGGAAATGAAAAATAAAAATGTTATTTCCACAATCTCAGCAGTCGGAGATATCCTTAAAGAAGGATATAATAACATTGTTGCGGAACTCGGCCTGGATTATACAAGAGCCATCGGATACAGTTTCAGGACCATGGTAAGCTTTGATGAAAAAGCCGGCAATTTTCTCGCATTAAAATCTTTTGTTCAGCAGGAACTGATTAAAAGGGGTATACTTTGGTCCGGGATGCATAATATCAGTTACTCCCATTCAATCCAGGATATTGAATATACTTTATCAGCTTACAGGGAAGTATTAGGACTATTAAAGGAAGCCGTTAAGGACAATACCGTTTCAAAACAAATCCGGGGAATACCCGTTCAACCAACTTTTAGAAAAACATCAGGTTTTAATACAAAACCCCGGAATCCAGGATGATCATGGACAGACCGTTTTCTTTAAAAGGAAAAGTTGCAATTGTTACCGGTGCATTAGGATTGATCGGGCAGAAACATTGTCTTGCACTGAATGAGGCCGGAGCACATGTGATTGTGGCTGATCTCGACGGACAAAAATGCACTGCATTTGCAGAGCATCATCTTGAATATTCGACAGGGCATTGTCTGGATGTATGTAACAATGAATCAATTACCGGTTTACTGGAGGATATTCTGGTTAGATATGGAAAGGTTGATATTCTTGTTAATAACGCAGCTATAAATGATATGTTCGAGGACCCGAAAGCTGCTTCCGACCAGTCAAAATTTGAAAATTATCCCCTTGAACTCTGGCAGAAATCGCTTGACGTCAACCTTACGGGCGTTTTCCTGTGCTCACAGGTTATCGGCTCTCGAATGGTAAAACAAAACAGTGGAAATATTATAAACATCAGTTCGACTTATGGTATTTCTGCGCCGGACCAAAATCTCTACAAAGATCCTGATGGGATTCAATCATTTTATAAACCTCCTGCCTATCCTGTAACAAAAGCAGGTGTGATCATGCTAAGCAAATATCTTGCAGCATATTGGGGGCGTTATGGAATACGTGTGAATACCCTGAGTCCCGGTGGAGTTAAAAATGGTCAGAGTGATTTTTTCATCGAAAATTATTCACGGAAGACCCCGCTGGGGAGAATGGCGAATCCTGATGATTATATGGGCGCTCTTGTGTTCCTTGCCAGTGATGCATCTGCCTATATGACAGGTGCAAATCTTGTTGTTGATGGGGGATGGACATGCTGGTAGATCAATTATGAAAACACTAAGTAAAGACCTGATAGAGAGAGTACGCAGAATTAAACTTGTTCTGACCGATTGTGACGGGGTTTTAACAGATGGTAGTATTTATTATTCAAGGACAGGCGAAGAGATGAAACGGTTTTCAATCCGTGATGGAATGGGTGTGGAGCGGTTAAGAAAACTGGTTAATGTTGAAACCGGTTTAATTACCGGGGAGAATTCAGAGATCGTGAGGCGAAGAGCTGAAAAGCTTGGAATAAAAGAATACCATCCGGGAAGCACCGATAAATATTCTGTATTAAAGGGAATCATCAGGATTAGAAAAATCTCAGATGAAGAAATTGCTTATATAGGTGATGATTTTAATGACCAGGAAATCATGCAGCAATCCGGGCTATCGGCTTGTCCTGCCGATGCCATCTCAGGGATCAGGGAAATTGCCCATCTGGTCCTGGACCGTAATGGAGGTCATGGCGCCTTCAGGGAATTTGCTGAATTAATAATTTATTACAAAAAACTCCAGTATGAATACACAAAGGAAGGTGCAGGTTGGGGATCGCATTATTGGTGATGGCGAACCCGTATATATCATTGCTGAAATCGGAATAAATCATAATGGGAGTCTGAATATGGCGAAAAAACTTATCGATGGCGCTGTGTTTGCAGGGTGCGACGCTGTAAAGTTCCAAAAAAGGACCCCGGAAATCAGTACACCCATGGATCAATGGAACCTTGAACGTGACACCCCCTGGGGCAGGATGGCCTATATTGATTACCGTAGAAAAATCGAGTTTGGATTAAACGAATTTACCGAAATTGACAGTTATTGCAGACAAAAAGGCATTCACTGGTTTGCATCAGCATGGGATGAATGTGCCGTTGATTTCATCCAACAATTCAATCCTGTGGCATTCAAAGTAGCTTCAGCTACAATCACAGATACCGATCTTCTTTGTAAAATGAAGAATACCGGTAAAGCTGTAATTCTTTCAACCGGTATGTCAACGATGGAGGAAATTGAACGTGCTGTTTCTTTGGTTGATCTGCAAAAATTACTTCTCGCTCAATCAACCTCAACCTATCCATGTAAGCTGAATGAGCTGAACCTGCTGGTGATACGCTCTTTTATACAGAAGTATAATACCATTCCTATCGGATATTCCGGACATGAAACAGGATTGGCGCCAACCTATGCTGCAGTGGCTTTGGGAGCTTCCTTTATCGAACGTCATATCACACTGGACCGTGCTCTCTGGGGTACCGACCAGGCAGCTTCAGTAGAAATCGGCGGGATGTTCAGGTTGGTGAAAGATATCAGGGATATCGAAAAAGCAATGGGGGATGGAAACAAAATTGTGTATGAGAGTGAAAAATCTGCACAGAAAAAATTAAGAAAATTCCAGGAACAGCTGGCATAGTAAATGGGAAAATCAGATTGAAAAACTTTACTGAATATTTTTTGGCTTCTCGTTCATTTGGTTAATACGACTTCCCTCCCCTGTTATCGGAGGGAAGTTTTTTACTATTTGCCAAAACTTACAAAATTTCACACTCCCATTGTGAGCATCTTGATCATTTGGCAGTTAGAATAATTTCAATTTTTTTGAGAAAAAAAAGGAAATGAAAACCAGCAAAAACCATAAGAAAACTTTTCCGGCAGTAAATATCCGGGGAGATCTTGACGATGTAAAGAAACTTGTCGAGGTAATAAGTAAGAAGAAATCTGTTGTCATATTCAGAAATAGTGATGATGGTACCTGCTTCGTTGAGATTAAGAAAAATATGGGAGAATATATAAGAACTAATATCGACCGGCTGGAAAAGGATTTTCGTATTATTGCTGACGACTAAGAACCGGCTTCAGCTTTCACAAATGAAGTTGGCCTTAAGAAGTCAATCTGACCGGTTTGGCCAAAGAATTTAAGTTTATTTCAAAGAAAGTCAGCTTATCCGCTGAATTATGGACGAGCCATGATATGACGTTTATAATCACCCATGTAATTGTCTGTAGCGTTTTAACCTTAATTTAACATTTGGCGTTCCGGAAAGTATTAATATTGAAAAGGTTATTATTTGCACTTTCCCGCTTGAATTACCTGAATTATCATGGTAAATAAATTCAATACTAAATGAAGACTTCATCCTTGCTGACCACCATCAATAAACTTCCATTCATCATGGTGCTTGTTTTAATCATCTTGTCCCTTGATTCCTGTAAGAAACATCCCAGTGAATTTACCATTTTATCGGGATCGGAAAATTTACCTCTGGAGAAAATAGTCACAGATTTCGCTGTTAAGAATAATGTGGAGGCTAAATTCAAATATGAAGGTTCGGTGGATATCATGCTTGAACTTCAGAACAATACTGCGAAGTATGATGCGGTATGGCCGGCCAGCGGGATCTGGATCACCCTGGGCGATAAAGATCGTAAGGTGAAATATGCACAATCGGTCATGACTTCCCCCGTAGTGTTCGGCATTAAAAAAAGCCTTGCTATACAGCTTGGATTTGTCGGGAAAGAAGTAAGGGTTTCGGATATCCTGAAAGTCATCAGGGAGAAAAAATTAAGGTTCATAATGACCTCTGCCTCCCAGTCAAATTCAGGGGCCAGTGCTTACATTGGGTTCCTTTATGCTTTACTCGGGAATCCTGAATACATTACAGCGGCAGACCTCGAAAAACCGGAATTAAAAACAGAAATCACTGATCTCCTTTCCGGGATAAACCGGTCTTCGGGCAGTTCGGGATGGCTGAAAGACCTTTACCTCAAAGGCGATTATGATGCAATGGTCAACTATGAAGCCCTGATCATTGAGGCAAACCGGGAATTGACCAGGAAGGGCAAGGAGCCATTGTATATCATTTATCCTGTTGATGGACTTGTTTTAGCTGATTCCCAACTGGGATA
>Ga0182021_10003984_pt1 | contig 17312 bp, 18 predicted proteins | sample 612E3MmetaG_FD_120493 | JGI IMG/M metagenome (GOLD analysis project Ga0182021, IMG submission 120493) | Permafrost microbial communities from Stordalen Mire, Sweden - 612E3M metaG (Illumina Assembly) | ecosystem: Environmental > Terrestrial > Soil > Wetlands > Permafrost | place: Sweden...
GGCTCACTCGACAGGAGGCTAAAAAGGCAGCCTAATCCAACGAAACGAGGTGCCTTAAACCGGAAAACCGTTGAAATCGACTTGCTCGGACGATGCCGTTGCGATAGTAACCTGATCGTGCCGCCGTTAATTAAGGCCCATGCCCGCGCCGCGTGCGCCGCCGGGCCGAGTGACCCGTGTCGAGCCGGACTTTTTCAGCGGAATCACTTGTTGCGATGTGACCCTTTGTGCTACGCAGATGAACCCCTTTGTGACGGTGGCCTTTCACTCCTGTGCCTCGCCAAGGGGCTTGGGAACAGCCGCCCCAGTCAACAGCGTCGCGCCCTTGATCAGGCGGCAGAATTCTTTCTTGGTGGTCTGGTGATGCGTCCCATCTCTCGTCGCAAGGTCGGTCAGTATCTTGTATCCCACATACCTTCGCACGAGATGGACGATGCGGATGTACCGGTCGCCCTGTTTCCAGACCTGGCCTTGTTCGAGTTTCATGTTTGCCCCGCAAATCCCGCGTCCGCCGGTATGACAAATCCCTCGCGAAGACGGACGCGCGTCATCGTGATGCCAAGTTCGGACTGATAACGACTCACCAGCCGGGCTTCCTGTTCGGTCATCAGGGACACGGCGCAGCCCTTGGCGCCGGCCCGGGCCGTCCGGCCTACCCGATGCAGGTACGCCTTGCTCTCCGTGGGCGGATCGACGTTGAAGATGTGCGTGACGCCTTTGATGTCGAGGCCGCGCGCCGCCACGTCCGACGCGATCAACACTCTCGCCTTCCCGCCCCGAATGGCCTCCATCGCCTTCTTGCGCTCCTCCTTGTTGAACGCGCCATGCAGGTCGGCCACAGGCACGTTATGGTGGGCCAACTTCGAGGCAATGACTTCGGCGTCTTCATTCCTGTGCACGAACACGATGGCCCGCTCGGGCGCCAGCGCATGCAGCAGTTGACGCAGCAGGTCCGGCTTGTCGCGTTCCTCGCACACCAGATAGGAATGCTCGATATTGACGTTCACGGGAGTCGCGGCGGCCCGAACCATCGCCAGCGAGGGCGCGAGAGACGCCAGCTCGGCGGCGCAGGCGGGTTGTTCGGTGGCGGACACGAAGACCAACTGGCGGTTCCGAGGAACCGTCCCGACGATCTTCCGAACTGTCGCCAGACTGTCGCCCCCGAGCAACCGATCGGCCTCGTCCATCACCACGCACTTGACCGTATTCACTTTGAGTTTGCCCGCGACGATCAGGTCGAGAATCCGGCCCGGCGAGCCCACGACGAGGTGCGGTTTCTTCTTCAGTTTATCGAGCTGCCGTTGCAGCATCGTGCCCCCGATCAGAAGCAGTGTGCGGATCGGGAACCCGGAGTTCTGCGCGAGATCGCACGCCTGCCGCTGGAGTTGGATGGCCAGTTCATGCGTGGGGGCGAGCACGAGGGCCTGAGCCGCCGCCTGGGTCGGGTCCATGCGGCAGAAGAGCGGCAGCAGGTAAGCCAGAGTCTTGCCGGTCCCGGTTTCGGAGGTGATGTAGGCGTCCTTCCCGGCCAGGAGCAGCGGCACGGCTTCGGTCTGGACGGGCATCGGCTCGGATATCCCCTGCTTGCCGAGCGCCGCCACAAGCGCCGCCGGCAAGCCAAGTTCGGAAAATGTCATGATTCCTTTCATCCCGGGTTCTCCTGAGGAGGCGAAGCGCCCGCATCCTACACTCGGCCCTCGATCACGATCAATCCTTAGTCGCCACCCTTCCCGTTGCTGCAAGGTCCTCCGGGGCGTGCATCCGACTTCATCCATCCTCGAACCGTTGCAGGCGCAGGGAACTGGCCAGGACCGTGAGGCTCGACACGACCATGGCCAAAGCGGCGAGGAGCGGATGAAGAACGCCGGCCGCCGCCGCGGCCAGCGCCACCGCATTGTAAGCCGCGGCCCACAGGAGATTCTGAGCGATCGTCCGGCGGGCCGCCCGGCTCAGCCGCACTAGCCACGGGATGCGGGTCAGGCGATCGGACAACAGAACCACGTTGCCCGCCTGCCGCGCCAGATCCGTGCCCGCGCCGAGCGCAATGCCGACCGGCGCGCTGGCCAGCGCGGGCGCATCGTTGATCCCATCGCCCACCATCGCCACCGTGACGCCGCCGGCCGAGGCCGCCCGGATGAAAGCGATCTTCTCTTCCGGCCGGCGGGGCGCCTCCACCCGGTCAAGGCCGAGTTCGGCGCCAATGGCCTCGGCGGTTTCCCGGCGGTCGCCGGACAGCAACACCGTTTCGATGCCGGCGTCGTGCAACTGGCGGATCGCGGCGGCGGCTTCGGGCCGGAGCGTGTCGGACAGAAACACCCGGCCGCGCACTTCGCCGTCCCACGCCACGTGGACGACCGTTTCGCCGGAGTCTGGTGGATCTGAGACAAGATCGCCGACGAACTCCGTCGTGCCCGCCTTCACCTCGCGCCGCACGCCGGCCCGGGTGACGACGCCGCGGATGCCTGAACCGGGATGGACGGTCACTTCGCTCGCGACGCCGATATCCAGGCCCCGTTCACGGGCCGCGGCAAGGGCCGCGCGGCCGAGGGCGTGCTCGCTGCCCGACTCCAGCCCGGCCAGCCACGCCAGCAGTTCGTCCTCCTGCGCCTGTTGTTGCGACTCGGGACGGCGCGAAGGCTTTGTTCTCACTTCGTTCGGACTCAACCCTTCGCGCCCTACAGGATTGGGGATCTCGACCTCCTGTAGGGCGAGAAGGGTTGAAGACCTTCCCGCCGGTGGCGATGGCGGGAAGGGCCGGTCGGGTTCGGCGGCCGGCTGATCGAGCACCTCGATTCGCACGGCCGCGAACCGGCCCGACGTCAACGTGCCGGTCTTGTCGAAGCACAGGGTCCGGATCGCGCCGATGCGTTCCATGACGTCGCCGCCGCGCACGACGATGCCGGACCGCGCGGCCCTGCCGATGGCGAGCGCCGTGGTGAGCGGCGCGGCGATGACCAAGGCGCAGGGGCAGGCGACGACCATGACCGAGAGCGCGACCAGCGCGCCCCGGGCGAGTCCGTCCGCGGCCGTCCAGGCGACTCCGGCGGCCAGGGCGAGCGTCAGGACGGCGGGCACGAAGATCACGGCCGCCCGGTTCGCCAGGCGCTCCGACGGCGCCACGGCGAACCGCGCTTCGGCCGCCAGTTCGATCAGGCGGCGCAGCAGGATGTCCTCCCCCGTTCGTTCGGCATGGATCGTTAGCGCGCCCGGCCCGTTGACCGTTCCAGCCGTCACGGAACCGCCGGGGCCGCACGTTCGCGGCAGCGATTCGCCGGTGAACTCCGCTTCCTGGATGACGGTGGTTCCTTCGAGGACGCGGCCGTCGGCGGCGATTCGTTCGCCCGGTCGAACGAGAATGCGGTCGCCGGGCCGCAATTCGCCGAGGGCAACTTCATGCGGGCCTTCCGGCTCCGCGCGGAGGGCCGTGCGGGGCAGCAGCGTTTCCAGCCCGCGGATCAAGTCCCCGGCGTGGGATTTCGCGGCGGCTTCGAGGAGACGGCCGAAGGTGACCAGCAGCGGCAGCATCGTGGCGGTGTCGAAGTAGAGGTATCCGGCGCCGCGAATCGCGTTGGCGGCGCTGACGCCGTAGGCGGTGAAGGAACCGGCGGCGATCAGCGTATCGAGGCTGAGGCGGCGCCGGGCGATTTCGGCGACGGTCCCGATGAGCAGCGGGTAGCCGAGCAGGGCCATGGCGGGCGTGGCCAGGGCGAGCAGCGCCCATCGGAAGGGGGGAATGGAGGCGGCTTCGATCCGGCCGGTGTAGAGCAGGATGGAAATCATCATCACGTTCATGGCGAAGAGCGCGCCGATCCCGAGTCGCAAGACGTTCCAGGCTCTCTGGCCGTGGGAGTCCCGGCCGCCGACGATGCGGCTGACCAGCGCGCAGCCGTAACAGCAGAAGATCGGTTCGGCGGTCTTTCGCGCGGCGGCCACGGGCAGGCCGCAGTAGGAACAGAAGGCGCGGATCATGGGGAGGTCTCGTGGCAGCACCCGGATTCGGCGCCGGGGCAGCCGAGCACGCGGTGCCAGGCGTCGGTCCCCCGGAGAAGGGTTGCCGTTCCGAGCAGCAGGAGCAGGATCCCGCCCGTCACGCTGCCCCAGCGGCGGAACGACGCGCTCAGCAGGCGGCCGGTGAGTCCGAGCGCGAGCAGCGCCCAGATCGTGCCGAGTCCCATGGCCGCCATGATCGCCATGCCGGAGGCGGCCGATTCGCTCTGGGCGGCCAGCGCCAGAAACCCCACGACGATCGGGCAGGGCAGGAAGCCGGTCGCCGCTCCCAGGATCACGGCGCCGCTTCGGGTGGGCTGTTGGAAGAGATCTCGAAAGGCCGACGCCAGCAGGACGGCCAGACCGGAATCGGACGCCCGGCGGCCGACGCCCGGCAACGCGCCCAAAAGGAAGAGCCCCGCGAGGATCGTGACGATGCCCGTCGTCCAGGTGAGTGCCCGTTGCGTCCAAACCCAGTGCGGCGCTCCGGTCAACAGCGCGCCGGCGAAGCCCGCGATGGCGCCGAGGAAGACGTAGGTGAAGAGTCTTCCCGCGTGCCACAAGAGCTGACGCTGAAATGCCGCGCCCCGCGAGCCGCTGTGCGAAAGGTGAAGGACGAAGCCGCCGCACATGCCGAGGCAGTGGGCAAAGGCCAGAGTTCCGCCCGCGAAAGCTATCCAGAGTTCGTGCATGGTCGAGGTTCCTGATACTCAATGGGCAGTGTCGCGTCAAGCGTGGGGGGGCAGCCGCCTCGTGGGGTATTTCGAAGCCACAAGTGGGAGCGAGCCCGATGGCGGCGCTTTGCCGGGCGCGATTACACTTCCTCACATGAAGCAAAATCCACTACTTGCCGTCCGGGAACTTGGCCAGTCGGTTTGGTTGGACCTGATCCGGCGCGGGATGCTGGGGTCGGGCGAACTGCGCCGGCTCATCCGGGAGGACGGTCTCCTTGGCGTCACCTCCAATCCGGCCATTTTCGAGAAGGCGATCGCCGGAACCCACGATTACGACCAGGCCATCCAACAACTTGCCGCGCGAGCCCGGGATGCCGAGACGACCTACGAAATGCTCGCCGTGCAGGATATCCAGGATGCCGCCGACGAGTTCCGGCCGGTGTATGACTCGCTGGACGGCCGGGACGGATTCGTGAGCCTGGAGGTTTCCCCGCGTCTCGCGGAAGACACCGCCGGAACCCTCCGTGAGGCCCGCCGGTTGTGGTCGGAACTGGACCGGCCGAACGTGCTGATCAAGGTGCCGGGCACGGCGGAGGGCCTGCCTGCAATCCGGCAACTCATCAGCGAAGGGATCAGTGTTAACGTGACGCTTTTGTTCGGATTGCCGCGATACCGGGACGTGGCAAACGCCTACATGGAGGGGATGACGGCCCGACTGAAAGCGGGGAAGCCGTTGGAACACGTGGCCTCGGTGGCCAGTTTCTTCCTGAGCCGCATTGACGCGTTGATTGATCCGGTTCTTGACCGAATCAAGATTGACCGGCCCGAGGTGGCGTCGATGGCGGCATCGCTCCGGGGCCAGGTGGCCACCGCCAGCGCCAAATTGGCCTACCAGGGGCACAAGGAGCTGTTTGGAGGGGAGCGTTTCCGGCCGTTGCGGGAGGCGGGCGCCCGGCCCCAGCGGTTGCTTTGGGCGAGCACAAGCGCCAAGGACCCGGCTTATAGCGATGTCAAGTACGTCGAAGCTCTGATCGGCCCGGGCACGGTGAACACGCTTCCGCTCGAAACGCTGGAGGCTTACCGCGATCACGGGCGCCCGGCGGCCCGGATCGAGGAGGGCGTCGCGGCGGCCCGCCAGGTGCTGATGGATTTGGGTCGGATAGGCATCGATCTCGGCGAGGTCACCCGGCAATTGGAACTCGAGGGGATCGAGAAGTTCAAGAAACCGTTCGCGCAACTTCTCCGCGTCATCGGCGAAAAGCTCGCGGCGGGGAAGAAGTGAGATTGCATCCTCGACACCCGCGTTCCGAGTCTTTATATCTCATCTCAAATGGACCCGATGTCCGGTCAAGCTGAGGCGCTTTGGCCGCTGGGGCTTTATTTCCTGGCGGTGGTGGCGATGATCGCCGGGATTGTGGCGGTGTCGTATGTCCTCGGGCAGCGGCATCGCGAGCGCGCCACGGGCCAGCCGTACGAATCGGGAATGCTGTCCACCGGATCGGCGCGGTTGAGGTTCTCCGCCGATTTCTATCTAATCGCGATGTTCTTCGTTATTTTCGATTTGGAATCCGTTTTCGTCTTCGCCTGGGCGGTCGCCGCGCGCGAGGTGGGGTGGATCGGCTACGGCGTCATGGCGGTTTTTGTCACGCTCCTGCTCGCGGCGCTCGCGTACCTGTGGCGCTCGGGCGCGTTGTCGTGGGGGCAGGGCCAATCATGAACCCGCTGACCCCCGCCGACCCCGCCGCCGAACAGGCGCGCAAGAGCGTGTTTCTCACAAGCCTCGAAAGCGCGGTGGCCTGGGGGCGGAAGAATTCCATCTGGCCGTTCAACTTCGGATTGTCCTGCTGCTACGTGGAAATGGCCACCAGCCTGACCAGCCGCTACGACATCGCCCGGTTCGGGGCCGAGGTCATCCGCGCCTCCCCGCGGCAGGCGGACTTGATGGTGATCGCCGGCACGGTCTTCATCAAGATGGCGCCCGTGATTCAGCAACTTTACGAGCAAATGATGGAACCGCGCTGGGTCATCTCCATGGGCTCCTGCGCCAACTCGGGCGGCATGTACGACATCTACAGCGTCGTCCAGGGCGTGGACAAGTTCCTGCCCGTGGACGTTTACATTCCGGGCTGCCCGCCCAGCCCGGACGCGTTTATGAACGGCCTGCTTCTCCTGTCCGACGCCGTGGGGAAGGAACGGCGGCCCTTGAGTTGGACGGTCGGACCGCAGGGCGTCACCCGGCCTGAGCGGCCGGTCCTGCGGGATTTGAAGCGGGCCGCGCGGCAACAGCAAACGTTCCTGCCGTCGCCGGACGGAGTGTAGGATCGGCGGAATTACAGAATGCAGTGTGATGAATGAGCGAAAGAGACGATATTCTCCACACCCTGCGTGACCGCTTCCCGGAGGCGGCGATTCAGCCGCAACCGACCCGTGACGGCATTCCCACGGCCTGGGTCGCGGCGGACAAGGTCCACGACGTGCTGCGCCACCTGCGCTCGGCGGCGGAGCGGCCGTATCGGATGCTTTACGATCTCACCGCCCTCGACGAAAGGGAACGAAAGCACCGGCCCGACCAGCCGCCCAGCGATTTCACGGTCGCGTATCATCTTCTGTCGTTCGACCGCAACGCGGACATCCGCCTCAAGGTTCCCCTGACTGGGGACCGGCCGAGCGTGCGAACTGTAACCGATCTCTGGCCGGCGGCAAACTGGTACGAGCGCGAGCTCTGGGACATGTTCGGGATCGGCGTCGAGGGGCATCCGCGTCTCGCTCGGATTCTCCTGCCGCCGTGGTGGGAAGGCCATCCCTTGCGCAAGGAGCATCCGGCGCGAGCCACGGAGATGGGGCCGTTCCGGATGCCGCCGGAAGATCAACTAGCGGACGAGGAGGCGATGCGGTTCCGGCCCGAAGACTGGGGCATGAAGCGGCAGGGCGCGGACTTCGACTACATGTTTCTGAACATCGGCCCCCACCATCCGGGCGTGCATGGCGTGCTTCGGGTGGCGCTGCAATTGGACGGTCAGCGGATCGTGGACTTGGTGTGCGACGTGGGGTTTCATCATCGCGGGGCCGAGAAGATGGGGGAACGCCAGTCCTGGCACACCTACATTCCGTATACCGACCGCGTGGACTATCTCGGCGGAGTCATGAATAACTTCCCCTACGTGCTCGCCGTGGAAGAGCTGGCGGGAATCGAGGTGCCCGACCGGGCCAAGGTCATCCGAATCATGCTGGCCGAACTCTTCCGCGTGATCAGCCATCTCGTGTTCTACGGCACGTTCAGCCAGGACCTTGGCCAGATGGCGCCGGTGTTCTACATGTTCACCGATCGCGAGCGCGCTTTCGATATCGTGGAGGCGATTACCGGCGGACGAATGCATCCGGGTTGGTTCCGCATCGGCGGAGTGGCGCAGGATCTGCCCGAGGGCTGGGAGCGGCTGGTCCGCGACTTTCTCGATTACATGCCCGCGCGTTTGAAGGAGTACGACGACGAGATTCTGCGCAACCGCCTGTTCAAAGCGCGGACCGTTGGGATCGGCGCGTTTACCGCGGAGCAGGCCATTGAGTGGGGCGCCACCGGTCCCATGCTTCGGGCCACGGGTTTGGCGTGGGATTACCGCAAGAGGCGGCCCTACGGCGGCTATGACCAGTTCGATTTCGACATCCCCACCGGCACGCGTGGCGACTCCTACGATCGCGCGGTGGTCCACGTCGAGGAAATGCGGCAGAGCTTGCGGATCATCGAGCAGTGCCTCAAGAATATGCCGGCCGGCGACTACAAGTCGCGGCATCCGCTGGCCACTCCGCCGCTGAAGGATCGGACGATGCACGACATCGAGACGCTGATCGGCCATTTCCTCAATGTTACGTGGGGGCCGCCCGTGCCGCCGGGCGAGGCGTCGGTCGCGGTCGAGGCGACCAAGGGCGTGAACAGTTACTACTTGGTCAGTGACGGCAACGTCGAGCCGTACCGGGTTCGCATCCGCACGCCCAGTTTTCCGCACCTGCAAATGCTGCCGATGATGACCCGCGGTCTGACGGTGCCGGATCTCATCTCGATCCTGGGCAGTATTGATTACGTGCTGGCGGACGTGGACAGGTAGGAAGAGGAAGAAGGGTTGATGGTTCATGGTTGAAATAGGAAGAGGAAGAAGGGTTGATGGTTCATGGTTGAAGAGAGAGAAGGAGCGGTTGATGGAAATGAGTCGCAGGCGGCGGCGGACGAACAGCGGAAGAGGAGCCGGCCGTGAACCATCAACCATTACCCATTTAACCATTCGCCCTGCGTGACTATGTTAAGCGATCAGGAAAGAGTCGAGGTGGAGGCCGCGCTTTCGCACGCCGAGACGACTCGGGCCGCGGCGACGGACGCGCTCAAGGCCGTGCAGCGCCGACGCGGCTGGGTATCGGACGAAACGCTGGCTGACGTTGCCTCGCTGCTGGGCCTGACGGCGTGCGAGTTGGACAGCATCGCGACCTGCTACAACGGAATCTACCGCCGGCCCGTGGGGCGGCACGTCATCCTCCTCTGCGACAGCGTGAGTTGCTGCATCATGGGCTATGACTTCATCCGCGAGCACTTGAAGACCCGGCTCGGCATCGGACTGGGCGAGACCACGGCTGACGGGCGGTTCACGCTGCTGCCGGTCGCTTGCCTGGGCTTATGCGAGTCGGCCCCGGCCATGTTGATAGACGATAACGTCCACGGCGATTTGACGCCGGAGAAGATGGATAGGATATTGGCGGCATACCCGTGAGAAGATGTCGGCTATTCTCATCCTGGCCGCTGGCGGCGGGAAGGTTTCGCGTACTCAACCATTCCCGCCCTTCTACAGTTTGCCCGATCCTGCAATGCTTTGTAGGGCGCGAATGGTCGCAGACCTTCGCGCCGTATCTTTTGGGTGGCCAGAATGAGAATTGCTGAGAGGATGTAACATGCCGTTAACGGACAAACCACTGACCCAGAACATCCGGCCGGGCCGGGTACCGCCCACCTTGGACGAATACGAGAAGGCGGGCGGTTACCAGGGGCTGCGCAAGGCACTGGCCATGTCGCCGCTCGACGTTCAGGACTGGGTGAAGAAGGCGAACCTGACCGGCCGGGGCGGCGCGGGTTTTCCGGCAGGTCGTAAATGGGGCGCGGTGCCCATGGGGCCCGAGGCGCGCCGGCCGAAATACCTGGTCGTGAATGCCGACGAGATGGAACCGGGCACCATGAAGGACCGTCTTCTCATGGAGGGCGATCCGCATCAGGTGATCGAGGGCGCCCTGGTGACGGCTTACGCCATCCAGGCGGACAGGATTTACATCTTTCTGCGCAACGAATACCGGCGTTCGGCGGAGTGCCTGGAAAAAGCGATCGCGGAGGCCTACGCGAAGCACTATCTCGGGCCGAACGTCCTCGGCTCGCCGTACAGCGTCGAGATGCGGATCCACTCGAGCGCGGGCCGGTACATGTGCGGGGAGAAGAGCGGTATTCTCAACGCGCTGGAGGGGCAGCGCGCCGTCCCCCGCGCCAAGCCGCCGCGGACCGCAGTCTCCGGCCTTTGGGGCAAACCCACGGTCGTCAACAACGTCGAGACCGTCGCCTGCGTTCATCACATCGTCAACGGCGGCTGGGAATGGTTCAAGAGCCTGAGCCGCACGGACGAGGGCGGGACCAAGCTCTATGGCGTCAGCGGGCCGGTCAAACGCCCGGGCGTGTGGGAAATGCCCATGGGCACCACGGCTCGCGAGATTCTGGACGGCGGCGCGGGCGGCATGAGGGACGGGTCCAAATTCCGGGGGCTGTTTCCCGGCGGCGCCTCCACGTCGCTCATCGTCGAGGAACAGCTCGACACGCCCATGGACTTTGCCCACATGCACAAGGCCGGCAGTGGACTTGGCACCGGGACGATGATCGTGCTGGACGACCGGATCTGTCCCGTGAAAGTCATGATCAGCATGCAGTCCTTTTATGCCCGCGAGTCCTGCGGCTGGTGTACGCCCTGCCGCGAAGGACTGCCCTGGGTGTTGCGCACCCTGGAAGCCATCGAGGCCGGCGAGGGGCGGTCGGAGGATCTGGAGGTGTTGGATTCGCACGTCGAGATGATCTCGGGAGAGAACACGTTTTGCGAACTGGCTCCCGGCGCGATGATGCCGCTCGGGAGCGTCCTGCGCCATTTCCGCAAGGACTTCGAGCGCCATATCGCCGAGAAAAGGTGCCCGTGGAGGCATTCGTGATGGCGCCTCGATGTCGGAAGAATGCGTATTTCTTTGGCGTGCGGGACTTCCTGTCCCGCCTTGTCTGGCGCAGTCAAACTGGGCTGGGGAAGGGCGGCAGAGAACTGCCGCAGTCCGAAGGAAGAACCGATGGCGTCGGTCGGCGGCTCTATCCGAGCCCGGCCCGCCGCCGGCCCGGCCTGCGAAATGCGCCGGGGACACTGGGGAGCGGTTGAGGGGTGAGCGACTGATCGGCACGGACCTTGCCGCTGGCCGGTGAACGGCATGCTTGACGCGGGTGCACGGCCCCACGCACAACGTTGGCGCGTACGGCGTTTGACGGGAGCGCGTTACGCTTGGTAGGCTCATTTGGACTGGGTTTCACTGGCCCGAGCCCGCATCGGACAGATTGACGGCTATGAGAATCCCGTTCCACTTTGCCAGGCGTCAAGAATGACTTGATAAATGTGTTGCGGATGTGACACACTGAAGTCATGAAAACAGCAGTCATTCATGCAAGAATAGAACCTCAGATCAAGCGACAGGCTGAAGGCGTTCTGCATAATCTTGGAATAAGCCCGACAGAGGCGATTCGGATTTTCTATCGGCAAATCACACTCAGACATGGCCTCCCATTCGCCGTGGCCGTCCCAAACGAGTGCACCGCAACGACTCTTGAAAAGAGTCGGCGGGGTGAGGACGTTCAGGAATTCGAGTCGATCGACGCCCTGTTTGAGAGCTGGAAGAAATGAAAAGGGTCTCGCAGACCACCCAGTTCGCCCGCGACGTCAAGAAGATGCGGAAACGGGGGAAGGATCTCGCAAAGCTTGAGGCGATTGTGCGCCAACTCGCCGCCGGGACTCCGCTTGATCCCAAGCACAGGGACCATCCCCTTGTGAGAGAGTGGAAACCCTCGCGCGATTGCCATGTGGAGCCCGACTGGATTCTGATCTACACATCTGACGACGAATCGCTGCGACTTGAACGCACAGGAACTCACTCTGATTTGTTCAGATAGCAACATCGGCCAACCCGCCAATTTACGCGACGCTTTACAGCGCGCCTGATTGGCGTCGTCGGCGATGTGACACCAATGGAGAAGAGAGGGCGTCCGTCGCAAGCCAATCTGTCCCGCCTTGGCCGGCGCAGTTTGACTGCGCAGGGAAAAGGCGGCAGAAAACTGCCGCAGTCCGAAGGGAGAACAGGCGAATGACGCATGGCGTGACCTGCTCGGAACCCCGACGGAAAGTGGCTGCGTAAAGATTGTTGAACTGCGAACTATTGGGTCCTAGTATTGAGTCGAGGTGAGATTATGCTGACAGCGGTTGAAGCTACCATTGAGACGGACGGGCAGGTGCATCTGCGCGCGCCGATCCGTGTGACCCATTCCTGCCGCGCCATCGTCACGATCATGGACGAACCTGACGTCCCCGAGACGGCGCTGTTAAGTGAACAGGCTCTCGCGCGGGATTAGGAGCGTCCCGAGGAGGATGCGGCATGGTCGCACCTTCAGTAGGTTCTGTCGTTTTGCATTCCCTCATAGAGCGCGTCGTTGGCGATCTGAGACGACCGAAGTTTCAGGCCGTTGTCGATGCCTTCGTGGCGATTTTACGAGCGCCCTCCAGACGGTAAGGCTCGTAGTGGTTCAGTCTGTGGGCCGCGAGAAAGGCAGAAATGCAGAGCCGAAAACAGCAGGATTGCCTACAGTCTATGGCCTACAGTCTCCGCATTCCGACGGCCTGCCGTCGGTCTGGCCCTACGAACTGCGCCGGGGCAACGGGGAGGCGGTTGAGGGGTGAGCGCAAGGAGCGGCAGGTGGCGGAGCTAAAGTGTCCGAGTTGCTTTCAAATAACCTTGCAGGGCGGTACTGCTGGTAGTACCGTTATTGCGTGAGAACCACTAGGGCAGTCATCGACACAAATGTCCTGTATGCGGGTTTGTACTCGGCCTCAGGCGCTTCGTTCAGACTGCTGCAACAGATAGAGGCTGGAAGATTGGTTCCGGTGTTGTCCACGACACTATTGTTCGAATATGAGGACGTTCTGAAGCGAAATCGGGCGCTGCTGGAACTCTCGGACAAAGCGATCGAGGACGTGCTCGATGGATTGTGCAGCCGCGGCGATCCGAGGAAGATATACTTCCTGTGGCGACCGCAACTTCCGGACCCGAAGGATGATCACGTTCTGGAACTGGCGGTTGCGGCCGGCGGTGTGCCCATCGTCACTCACAACATCAGGGATTTTCACCCGGCCCGCATGTTTGGCGTGCGGGTTGTGAAGCCGGCCGATATGCTGAAGGAGATAGTATGAGTGCGCTTAACCTGCGGTTGCCCAATTCTGTGCATCGGCACATTCGTGACATCTCAACACAAGAGGGAGTCTCGATCAATCAGTTTATTGTGTCGGCGGTTTCCGAGAAGATCTCGGCGCTTACGACAGAGGAATACATTGAGAACCGGGCGAAGCGGGCCGGCAAGGGAGCCTTCCGCCGGGTGCTCGACCGGGTCCCTCATCGCTCTCCATTGCCAGGAGACGAGATCCCGAAGTGATCTGAACTTATGGCGAGAAGCAGTAGCGGTTCAGTAGTCTGTGAGCCGCAAAAGTGTCACTGTGGAAGCGGTTGAGGAGCGTTCCTTTGGAGTGCGGGACTTCCGTCCCGCCTTGCCCGGCGCAGTTCGCCCGCCTTCGCGCATGCGCTACGGCGCGGCACGCTGCGCCGGGGAAAGGCGGCAGAGAACTGCCGCAGTCCGAAGGAAGAACCGATGGCGTCGGCCGGCGGCTCTATCCGAGCCCGGCCCGCCGCCGGCCCGGCCTGCGAACTGCGCCGGGGACACTGGGGAGCGGTTGAGGGGTGAGCGACTGATCGGCACGGACCTTGCCGCTGGTCGGTGACACAAAACTGCGGCTAAGCGGACTGTCGTACAGGGAAGGCAGGGTTCATCTTCGCTACTCACGCGGCTCTCGAGGACGCTCGCCCTCCAGAGAAAAGACAAGCAACACTTGAGGTGATCCCTAGAGGGCGAGCGTCCTCGATAGCCGCGCATGCGTTGTGCAAGAAGGGAATCCCTGCCCAGTCGGAACGCCGTCAGTCGCAGATCTGGCGCATGTGAGTCTTTGTAGGGGTTCGGATTTATTGCTCGCGGAAGAATTACTTTGGAGTGCGGCAGTTCTCTGCCGCCTTTCTTCCGGCGCAGTTTGACTGCGCCGGTCAAAGGCGGGACACCCGCCTTCGCCGCCGCCGCCACAGGCGTCGGGGCTCCGGCGTGGCAAGGAAAGTCCCGCACTCCAAGGTTGCGGACAACTGACACAAGAGGCACCACTACGGGACTCACATATGCCCCCGCAAATCTAGGGCTGAACGGCATACTTGACGCGGGAGTACGGCCCCACGTACAACGTTGGCGCGTACGGCGTTTGACGGGGCGCGCTTCGCTTGCTAGTGTAGTGTCTCATAAATAAGTGGTGTTATGTCGCCGATCTGCTATTCTTCTCTCATGTCGCGACAAGCACTGCCCGTGAATGTGACCGAAACTGATCGCCAAGAGTTGGAACGCTGGGTTGCCGCGCATCGCACCCCGCAGCAGGTTTCGCAACGCTGTCGGATCGTTTTAGCGGCCGCCCAAGGACAACAGGACACGCTCATCGCCGATGACTTGGGCCTCAATTTCAAGACGGTCGCTTTGTGGAGGAAGCGATTCATCAGCGAGGGACCTGATTGCCTATGGGAAGTAGCTGAGGGCCGGGGACGCAAGCCGACGCTCACTACGGAAACGGTCGAGCGGATTGTGGACGCGACGCTCCGAACCAAGCCTGCGGGGGCCACTCACTGGAGTTGCCGCACGATGGCCAAAGCCCAGGGCGTAAGCAAAGCCACCGTCAACCGGATCTGGCAAAGCCATCAAATCAAACCGCACCGAATTAAAGGCTTCAAACTCTCGCGGGATCCAAACTTCCTCCAGAAGTTGACCGATGTGGTGGGCCTGTACCTCAACCCGCCGGAGAAGGCCTTGGTGCTTTGCGTGGATGAGAAGAGCCAAATTCAGGCCTTGGATCGTACCCAGCCGGGATTACCGCTCAAAAAAGGCCGGTGTGGAACGATGACCCACGACTACAAGCGCAACGGGACCACGACGCTGTTTGCGGCGTTGGAAGTGGCCGAAGGCAAGGTCATCGGCCAGTGCTATGCGCGCCATCGCCATCAGGAGTTCCTGAACTTTCTCCAGCGCTTGGATGCGGAGTTCCCCGCCGACATCAAGTTGCATGTGGTCATGGACAATTACGGCACTCACAAGCATCCCCGTGTGCAGCGCTGGCTCAAACGGCATGAGCGTTTCATTCCGCATTTTGTCCCGACCAGTTCAAGTTGGTTAAACTTGGTGGAGCGGTGGTTTGGCGAGTTGACCGGCCAACGCATCCGCCGGGGAGTCTTTGTCAGCGTCGAGGACCTGAAAGCGGCGATCGAGGAATTTCTCACCGCCTGGAACAACGATCCAAAGCCGTTCGTGTGGACGGCGACCGTCGAGTCAATCGTCGAGAAACTAAGCCGGTGCAAACAAACGCTGGAGCGGATTAAGCCCGGTTGCACCCGCCCGAGAACACGCAAAACAAGACAAAATAACTCCAGTCGTTTATGAGACACTACACTAGCCTCATGACGATTTTCGCGGGTGACTGCGAACGATTTGGCCGTCCAAGGCACGGGGCTCGGAGAATTCACGGGACGGCGACACGGAGTCCGGCGATGGATTTGATGGGGCAAAATGACACGAGGCACGGGACGACAACGCCTCGCTGCTCGCAATCCGGCGAAGCAGCCTCGAAACCACGTTTGACTGGGCTTCACCTGCCCGAGCCCGCATCGGACAGATTGACGGCTATGAGAACCCCGTTCCACTTTGCTAGGCGTCGATCAGGAGTCGTAACGCGTAGATGTTCAACAGGAAGACTGACGGGAAAGAAGTGAAGTGCTGAGCGTCATCATGCTATGCGTGACGGTTAATACAAGGTTTCGACGGAACTTGAGAGTCCCGAGTTCTGCCTGTCACGATTGCTCTGAATGCAGGCCGTGTCGAGTTCTGAGTTGAGAGAGTTTCAGGGCGAGGTCCACCCACCGATCCATGAGTTTCCGGAACCGCTTAAAGTTGGCCGTTTCGCGTCGGACGGCGGCAAGGTTCTCCGGGCGGAGATATTCCGAGCGGCTCTTCATGCGATGGGTGTAACTGATCTGGTAGAACGGTCGCTTCTTTTCCTTGGGGTTGCGGTACTGGCGGCTGATCGCCCCGGGTCGCATGGGTCCAAGCACCTGTAACTGGTGTTTCACCCGTTCGATTTGTTCAATTAATTTCCCGCACGTTGTTGACATGAGTCCTCCTTTTTGGGATAAATGGGTAGCATACATAGGCTACCCTGTCAACCTGAAAATGGAGAGGTTTTATGACCCTTTGGATCGCTTGGTGGAATCTTGTCCGCGAACTGCGTCCCGCCTTCAGCCGCAACCGCCCCTTCCTCTGGTTCGCCGTCGCCCTGGCGGCCACCTGCACCCGCGGGGACCTGCGCGGCGTCACCAGTTTGGTTCGCGCCCTTGGGTTGCGACAGGCTTGTTATGACCGGCTCCTCGATTTCTTTCACAGCCGGGGCGTTGATCTTCCTTGCCTCACCCGGTGCTGGGCGGCGCTGATCCTCAAAACGCTCCGCCCGTTCCTGCTGATCGTCAATGGCCGCCTCGTCCTGTTGGCCGACGGCATCAAGGATCCCAAGACCGGAAAGAAGATGCCCGGCGTCAAGAAGCTGCACCAGGAATCCCAGAACAACACCAAGCCGGAATACATCTTCGGCCATTCCTGCCAGGCCCTGGCCATCGTCGTGAAGGCCGCCTCCAGCTTTTTGGCCTTGCCCCTGGCCTGTCGCATCCATGAGGGCGTGGTCTTCAGCAATCGCGACCGGCGGACCCTGCTGGACAAACTAGTCGCGTTGCTCGCCTCACTCGGAATCAGCCTGCCCGCCTACTTGGTCGCGGATGCCTATTATGCGTCAGCCAAGATCATCTTACCCCTGCTGAAAGCCGGTCAGCATCTTGTGACCGCCGCCAAAACCAACGCCGTCGCCTATGAACCGGCGGAAAAGCCGCGCTTTCCCCGCCGAGGCCGGCACCGCCTCTACGGCCGCAAGGTGAAACTCAAACAGCTCTTCGATGATGAAAGCCTGTTCACCCAAGCCGACAGTCCCCTCTATGGAGACCGCAACGTCACGCTCCGCTACCGCGTCGTGGATCTCCTTTGGAGGCCCGTCGGCATCCGGGTCCGGTTCGTCCTGGTCATCCATCCCGAGCGGGGCCTCAAGATCCTCCTCTGCACCGATCTATCCTTGGACCCCCTCCAGATCATCCAACTCTACGGCGTGCGCTTCAAAATCGAAGTGGCCTTCAAGCAGGCCGTCCACACCCTCGGAACCTATA
>Ga0182021_10003985_pt1 | contig 17310 bp, 14 predicted proteins | sample 612E3MmetaG_FD_120493 | JGI IMG/M metagenome (GOLD analysis project Ga0182021, IMG submission 120493) | Permafrost microbial communities from Stordalen Mire, Sweden - 612E3M metaG (Illumina Assembly) | ecosystem: Environmental > Terrestrial > Soil > Wetlands > Permafrost | place: Sweden...
ATCGCCAATCTTGGAGTTCAGCGTTGGCTCACCGGAACCGGAAATGGTGATGTGGTCGAGATTCGGATATTCCGCAATGACTTCCTTCACTTCAGCAAGGATATCCTTCGCAAGAAAATATTCTTTCCTTGCGAGCCCGCGCTTATCGGTTACTCCGACTTCGCAGTACACACAATCGAGCGTGCACAGTTTCTTCGGAATAACATCGACTCCGAGCGATAATCCTAATCGCCGCGAAGGGACGGGTCCAAATGTATATTTACGCTGTGTTGACATTGCACTATCCAAACACTTTCCTCTTCTTTACAGTTCCATGATGCCTTACGAAGAAATGAACAGAAATCTTATCTAAGAATCCAGTACATCTGCAGCCGAGGTCGCTGAACTCGGCATCGTGTAGACTGCTTTTCCTAACTCCCCCATCCTTCGCCTTCCCCCCTTTAAGAAAAGGGGGGAGCAAGGGGAGGTATTTTCCCCTCCACCATCTTTATCTCCAATTGTCATCCCCGTATGCTTCTAACGGGGATCCAGGATAAGATTCTTATCTCTTACCTTCTCTTAGTTTCCTCTTCCTGGATTCCCGATTACAACATTCGGGAATGACAAAAAGTACTTAGGTTTTCCTGCCCCCTCCACAATCTTTATCACTTCTGCCATTTATTGTTATCACTGTTTCTGTTCGGTTACCATTGACCTGCATACATTTGTAACGGATGTTGTTGACCTCGGTCGAAACTTATTTTCTTATACTCTCGAGATATAAATTTTCCACTTTTATGCGTGCCCAGGGAGTCTTACGCAGGAATTTTAAACTCGATTGAATACTTGGATTGTCGTTGAAGCATTTGATTCTAATCCTTACTCCTAATTGTTCCCACCCATAGTGATCTACCAAATGATGCAAGATTATTTCCAAGGTCTTTCCATGCAATGGATTATTTGGCTGTTCTGGTTTCATACACTACCGGCAATACCTGGCTCTATCTATAGACGACGTCACTGACCTCCGCATCTTCCTGTTATGTTCCTTTTTATAAATCATGCTTGGGATAAACAATCCCGCTTTCTTTTCTGATATCATCCATAACACTGATAAGCTGTATGCTGTCCTTCCAGCTCCACAAATCGCTTTGAGTCTTTCCGGCAAGAATACATTTCGCCGTTTCCTCTGCTTCATACTCATACCCGTTGCTCTTGAAATCAAATTCAAATATTTTTTCCCTGCCATCGCGATAGGTCAATTTCACTTTCCCCGGGCAGAACCATAAATGATCGAGAACTATTTTCCCTTTTGTACCATGGATCTCTGCAACAACTGGGGGATCCGCGAGGAATGAGGAAAACATAACCGAGAGGGTATCCTTATCATATTTGAACGTGTAACTGCAGCTGTTATCTCCCCCCTGTTCGCTTAATCCGGCAATGGCAGAAAAGCTTTTTGGTTTCCCGAGCAGGAGCAATGAAAGAAAAATGTTATAGATTCCGGTGTCCAAAACAGTACCGCCGCAAAGTTCTATATTGTATTGCCTGTGTTCCGGCCCATGATCGGATTTAACAGAAAAGAATGCAGTCATGAGTTTTACCTCTCCGATTTCACCGGAATCGACTAATTCTTTTGTTTTGATGATGTTAGGAAGAAAGCGGCTCCAGAGGGCTTCCATCAAGAAGAGATTTTTCTCTCTCGCTCTTTCAATCATACGTGATACTTCTTTACGATTGACACCCAATGGTTTTTCACACAGCACATGTTTCTGATGATTGAGTGCGAGCAGTGTGTTGTCTACATGAAGATTGTGCGGTGTTCCGATATACACCACATCAACAGCGGGATCACTCACAAGCTCTTCATAATTGCCATAGGCTTTGGGGACATGAAATTCATCGGCAAACTTTTTTGCCGTACCGAGAGTTCGGGAACCGACGGCATACAGTTCGCAATTGTCTGCAACCTGAAGCGCTGTCGCAAATTTATGTGCTATCCATCCGGTGCTTAAAATCCCCCATTTAATTTTCTTTTCTGTCATGATATATTTCCTTAAAATATGTGATAACGTGTGGTTTTTAATTTTTATTATTCCTGCATCCATCTGTAGCCGAGGTCGTCAACATCGGTCTTTTTCATACTACAATCATAAATCACTACTACAATTTCTTCATCATCTCTATCTCATCATAAATCATCTGACACACTCCATCAAGATTATCGCACACCTCAGGATTCGCAAAACGAAGAAATCGTATACCATACGCCTCGATATATTCCTGTCTGGTTTTATCTTGCTCTTCAGCACCAGGCATAAAGTGCGATTCACCATCAATTTCTATCGCAAGTTTCAAATGCGGACAATAGAAATCCAGAACATACTGATCGACTCCGTACTGACGAAGAAACCTTTCTCCATGCATTTGCCGATTTTTCAGTCTCGTCCAGAGTAATACTTTGGACTTCGGCATGTTTTTACGAAGATATCGCCTTCTTTTTTGTTCTGTCTTTCGATTGTAAATTATCGCCATACCTTATTGAACCCCCCACATCCCCCCTTCAAATGAAGGGGGGATGTGGGGGGTTCATATTTCAATAGAATATTTCTTAATGCTCGACAGCGACTGCATCATTGCATATTACTTGAATAAAAATGGAATTCTCTCGGTTCCTATTTTGGCGGTCTCATATGTCCAATCGGCCTTGGAGTTCACGCGCACAATAACGGTTCCTACTTCATACGTAGGTAAATCTTCGATATACCGCTTTTGATTTTTAATGAAATATCCTTCGATCTCACCCTTAAACGTATCCATATAAGCGCTCCGCGCATACAACGCTTCTTGCGCCTGAATAATGACAAGAGCCGGATTTACTGCACGCACATAATCGACGTCAATCGATCCATGAAAATGATGATTTGCAGAAAACACTTCAGCTTCGATATCGTTGGGAAAACGCTTCATCATCTTTTGCTGATTCGTATGATACGTGTCAGCGCCGTGCTGATACACAAATCCGTTATATTCCATTTTGAATGAAAGGGAACGAGTATTCTCTTCATCGCCGTCTTCATAACTGTTCAGTATTTTTACATGTGTCCCCTCGAGATCGAATTCGTCGCCGGCACGAAAACTATGGTAATCCCAGAATTTCCCGACATGAAAAAGATTTTTTATTTTCTCTCCTTTATCGCCGCTATCGTGGTCCTTGTGATAATGTGTTATGATAAAATAATCGATTGTGTCAATTCCATTGCGGTGGAATAAAGGGATGAGAATACTATCGCGCACCCAATCTTGTCCGCAATCGACGAGCAATATTTTCCTTGTCGGGAAAATCATGAGAACAGATGCACCATGTTCGACATAAGGAGCAATGATCGTAAGCCCGGCCGGTTTCCTCCTCTCGGCAAGCTTCACCGTTACTTCTTTAAAGATATTCTTATCGAAATGTATTTGCAGTACATTGTTTCCATTCTGCAGCTTCAATATTTCTTCTTGCGGGACCCTGAGCATCACCGCATCTTCATAAGCCGGGAAATCCGATACTTCGAATCGAAGATTCTTTATGCCGCATCGTACCGATTCAATTCGACGGCCGTACCGATTTATTTTAAAGAAAAGATCACAAGGGGATTCCCTGTACAGAATATTACGGGAAGGTTTGATTGTTGGTTTGATATCGACAGGCACAATTTTTAAAAAATCGACATCAATTTTACCGTCGCTTCCTTTTAAAGTAACATCATTGAGACCTTTGTGTAAAAATGTTCGGGTTTTATGAATATTCCAATTTTCACAACGACCAAAGCCGACGGCATATTGGTAACCGTTTCGGATGACGTATTCTTCTTTATCACCACCAAAAGCTCTGTATCGGAAAGTAAGTTCATGCCAAGTTGAAGTATCGGTCAAAACATTCCAGACAATCCTTCCGGTATCTTTCATCCTTAAATATTTGCCTGAGGAAGCGGTCGAATCCTCCAGCAGAAGAAGTCCTTTATACTTCGCCGCCTCGGCTTCATAGATATGCTTATCGGAAGTTTGAGCGAGAGTATAAACATTGCTCTGACTTAAAAAGTATATAGCGAAAAGAATAGTGAAAAGAATTGGATTATTTTTCTTCATCGATTTATTTTAATTTGCGATTGCTCTGTAGCCGAGGTCTCTGACCTCGGCATTTTGCAGACCATTTCTTGCTGCTGCTTCCTATTTGTTTCTCTTTGTTAATAAATTCGTTACAACTCGAGCAAGGATTTCTTTATCCGCCGGTTTGCTTTCAGCAATAAGAAGTGTCATGGCAACAAGAGCATTTTCAGCAATACGCTTCGTGCCGTCTGTTCTATACAGCATTCGATTCTTTTCAAGGAACCAAAGAAATAATGCTGCTGCTATCCTTTTATTGCCATCCACAAAAGAATGATTCTTCTTTCGAGAATTTTAACCACCCCTTTTCATAAATATATCTGCGAAGCTATTGTAAAACCGCTTCGCGTTTTTCTTTATACGCTCCTCCTTAGTAAGGAGGAGCGTATGGAAGCATCACGCTTTGCGTGTTCCAAAGATACGCAGACATTATTTCGAAGGGGAGGTGGTCTTTTTGTTCTCCATGCATTTGCCGATTTCTCATTCGCTGCTTTCTCTTCCAGACTCGGATATAATTCTTTTCCTTCAAATGTCTGAAAAACATTATCAAGCGAACCTCGCAGACTTTCGTCTTTCTCGCGTCCAAATAATTCAGAAGCATTAAATTGTTTTTGCAAATGGCCGATGGTTCTGATCGCTTCATCGTACGTGACAGCATGCACCTTACGTTCAATTGTATCTGCTATAACAACTTTCTGGTGGTCATAATCGTCCAGCAAGTTCAAGGCGTAGGTGTAGTCTTCCACGACGCGTAAGAGCGCTTTTGCTTCATCACCGGAAAGATCCCTGTGCTCTGCAATTTCCGTTATAAGATGAACAGCCTGATGAAGTTCTTTGAGACGCCTCTTATTAATCGTAAACCCTTTTACAAGGTGTTCACGTAATACGCTTGTTGCCCAAATGCGGAATTGAGTGCCTCGCCTGGAATTAACACGGTATCCTACAGAAATGATCATATCCAAATTATAATGTTCAAGTGTTCTTGAAACAGCGCGTAATCCCTCTTTTCGAACTGTTCGGAATTTCCGAACGGTTGAATTTCGTTTTAATTCACCCGAGGCAAATATGCTTTTAATATGCTCGCTTATATTCGCCTTGCTCGATTTAAATAATTCAACAATCTGGATCTGTGTAAGCCAAACTGTTTCTTGTTCAAATCGTACATCAACAGTGGTCTGTCCATCCTCCGCCTTATAGAGGACTATTTCACCTTTTTTCTCTTCCTGCTTCATCATTTCTTCTCACCACACTCTTTATCTCTCATTGTAATCCTCTCCGCGCCCATCTGTAGCCGACGTCGCTTTACCCCTTCGGGGTGTGACGTCGAATTTCTGCTGGCCTCGGCATCCTGCATACCGCGACCAACGGTCGCGGCTACAATTATTTCTCTATCAACTCCCCCAGTGCAATCCATTTCCCACACCGCACTTCCTTCAGCTTCTTTCCATCCAATTGTAGCCGGTTTCGATACAGTTCAATGCGTGAACGTACTCAGTCATCGTTACATGCTTAAAACCAAAAGCAATTCTAATGACCGATTCTTGACCGTCAAGAACGGAGTTGAGTAACTTGCCTGGGAATCCGGGCTATAGCGGAATTCTAATCCAACTTGAATGGGAAGGATGGAAGCCGATTCTACGCCCACACCGAATGTGCCGCCAACATTCATGGTCTTTAAATCACTCTTAGAGAAAGCGCCGCTGCTCGTAAGGCAAAAATCGAATCGCGGACCAGCAACAATATATGGAGACAATAATCCTCCATTCATTCGAAGCTTCGCCAATATCGGCACCGATAAATAACTGATCTCGGTAGAATAAGAAATGAATTGACCGTTCCCATCCGGATTCTCTATTGTGGTCATTGGCACATTTGTCGTAACATCTGAACCTTTTCGAATATATTGAATTTCTGTGAGAACACTGAACAATGGAATATCAAGCCACTCTATAAATGCTCCGACCTCGAGGCTTTGGTGTGCTGCTGTTGAAGCGGCAGTAACACCCACCGTTGGTGCCCACTCCCAATTTTGGCTCGTGGACGCAACGCCTACCTTGATGCCATAACCACGAATCAATTGCGATTCGCTTATGGAAAACCCTATTACAGATAACGTCAGAACGGCAAAGATGATCTTCTTCATTTGTATTCCTTTTTTATTGGCCAACAGATAATTCATTTTTCTTTGTTTGATGCTTTTCATCGCGAGTTTATTTTGTGCGCTTCGCGAGCCATCCGGAGGCTTAATAATGTCACACGCGAATGCGTGTGTCTTCTTCATGTCTCCGACTACATATTTTTCGTAAGTCTTGATTTTTGGCGAAGCCATCACTTTGTGATTCTTTCGTTATTTCTTTTGTGTCAAGACAAAAGAAATAACACAACATCACTTTCCTTCGAGCTCTGCCGGCAACTTGACAAGAATCGTTTTAATGTGCTTTGGGAAGCGTCCACTTTCTTTTTCTTGCTTGATAAGCTCGATCATTGATTTATCTGTAAATGCAAACACAATTTCCTGCGGTTTTTCACTGAGGGAACCTGCCCAAAAAGCATTCGAGCGGACTTTGGCAAGCTCATCTGCTCCAGGTTTTTCGCTTGTCGTTTTACTTGAGCTCGTTGAGATAAAACAGACAATCTTTCCGTCTTCGGAAACCGCGTCGCATTCAAATTCTCCGCCGGACTGCACCCCTAATTTTTGTTTTGAGAATGCCTGATGATATTTCTTTGTAAGGAATTCGTTCCGTATCCAATTTTCAACATCTTTTGTAGCTATGATTGAGTCTGCCATAATATTATGTTACCTCTTCCTTAACTCGTCAACAGCATTATACACAGTCTGACATACTCCATCGACATTCTTACAAACATCCTCGTTGGTAAAACGGAGAAACCGTATTCCAAATGCCTCAATGTGTTCCTGACGTGTTTTGTCTTGCTCCTGTGCGCCTTGCATAAAATGTGAATCGCCATCGACTTCAATGGCAAGCTTCAACCGTGGACAATAGAAATCGAGCACATATTGATTGACACTATATTGCCGAAGAAATCGCCCTCCGAGTATCTGTTTATTCTTTAGTTTAGACCAGAGTATAACTTCCGCTATTGGCATGTTCTTGCGAAGTGATCTTCTTCGTGCTTTTAATTCCTTTTTATTAAACGCTTCAGTCATAATTTTGATAACCCCCTTTTCTCCCCCCCTTTCAGAAAGCGCGTAATAATGATACACGCGCAAGCGTGTAACCAGAACAAACGCAGATAATCCTCTGATATGGGGGTTCATAACACTCCGCCGGACTGCACCCCTAATTTCTGTTTTGAGAATGCCTGATGATATTTCTTGGGAAGGAATTCATTTCTTATCCAACTTTCAACATCTTTTGTTGCTATCGTTGAGTCTGCCATTGAATATTCCTTAGTTCAAAACACTTTTTTTCCTGTCATAACCGCGTAAGCGGGTATCCTACTTAATTCAAAATAAGATTCCCGTTGTCACGGGACTGACTATGGGTCCTTAGATTCTTTTCCCATTTGATATTATCAATGTTTCTGTTTGGGAGAACATTTACCTGCCAAACGTAGTGTGTAGCTCACTTATAGCTGTGGGAGTAAGATATGAAAAACATTGCTTGGCTTGTAAAATATTACACTTCTAATTCAACTTCAAGCTGTTGAGAGATTTCATTGCTTGGTTTTACTTCAAGCCAGCCAAGGATGGCCAGTTGTCGAATTGCTCTTGCAACATCATCGGGTTTATACGGAGGACGATGACGCTTTTTCCATTCTAAGACTTCTTGCAGTAATTCATACTCAGAGGGAATCTCACCAAGTTTTAATTTCATTGTCTTACGTGCAAAATGTACTGTTGCAGCAATCTCAGCTTCATTGGAATTTATGCGGCTAAATAAATCAACCAATCGTTCAATTGCTTGCTCATTGTTTAACAATTCTTTTTCAAAAACTTGTTTGGCGTCTGCAAAAGTTTTCCCTATATTGATCACAAATGCTCGCCCTAGGTGCTTTTCTGTGATTATCCCATTGTTTGATAGACGAGCGATTTTAGATTTTAATTCTTCTGCAAATGGACCAAAGCTTGCTCTCTGAAATGTCAATCCTGTTTGCAAACCTAATTCTGTTCCAAAGTATGTGAGTTTTTGGAACATAACTCTTCCGATGGGCCAATGATATGGTGACTCCCCAATACGTCGTATCACTTCTACTACTGCAATAAGTCCTGAATCTATTTTTGACCCATTTCTCCGGTATGCTTCTTCCTTTTGCGGCTTGCTTTGCTCCCCTAAAAATTCTGGCGTCAGTTCTTTATGTGGAGTCCCAAATGGAGCGTACAACTCCACTTCAATATTTAAATCTTTCAGATGTCTGTATAGAGTTGGTCCAACTATGCTCCAATCAAGTTCTCCTAAACCACAACCAAGTGGAGGGACTGCAATGGATGTTATACCCCAGTCTTTATAATTCTTCTTTAAATGTTGAAGCCCTGCTTCAATTGTATGAATATTAGATACAGAACGCCAATGATCTTTTGTCGGAAAGAGAAGAATATATGGAGGGAAAAGAGATTTATAGAGATAAGGTTTTCCTAATTTCACTAACTTTTGTTTGCATTTCTGTTCATAGTCTGTAAACATATCCGGGAAATTTTTCTTAAATGCAAGCGCCAAGCCTTTTCCCATAATGCCAATACAGTTTACAGTATTGACCAATGTTTGTGCCTTGGAATTAAAAATATCTCCGACGAGGACTTTAATCATGAAGTTTATTGAAAAAATAGGCTCGCTTTAATCGTAACCGATTCCGATAATTTGCTAACACCAAGGATTTCTTTTACTCTTTTTTGACTCTCTGCACAAGATACTAAAATTCTAATAATAAAGCGTGTATTAACAAAGTCTGGTACTAATACCTCAACGCAAATTCTTCTCTTACATTGCCAATATTCATAGGTATTATCGCTTGTCCAGTATTCAGCAAAAACCGAGTCAGGTTCTAAGTATTTAAGCCCAAGAGGTGAAGGTTCAAAACGTGTATAATCACTTGATGCGTTTCCGTCTGTAATAATAACATCCTGTATATCTAGAATCGATGGGTCAATACAAAGAATACATAATTTCTCATGCAACTGTTTTCGTTTATACATCATTGGATTGCGCGGATTAAAATAGAGGTTTGCAAAACTATGAAGTTTTTTATTGATACCCGGAATAATCTTTTCTCTCCGGTTTTGTATATCTGTGTCTGCGATACTCTTTGCCTTGAGTTTCTTTGCGCTATTAAAACACACTATCCCATGCTCTATAATAGATTCAAGATTCTCAATGGGAGTAATAAAATATAATGCCTGTACTTCAGAACGCTTCATGTCGTTATCTTAATTCCCATTCACCTTATTCATTTTCCATTTGCAAAATACAACTTTATCAGGGATTCTCTTGGAAATGTACTCGAGAGCAATAGATTGGCCATTACTCTCGCTGCCTTGCTGTTTGGAACCAGCAGAATACCTGAACACTTAATTTTCTTTGATTTCTGATGACGTAAGTATTGATCCATGAGTACAAGTTGTTCCGCTGTGTGATTATTGAACAATGTGGATTCGATTTCAGCCTCAACAACAACTTCTTCTTTCACTTTACCGCCAATTGTTCTTCTTTTTGCAAATATGTCGGGCCTATAAGTCGGCATAGGAGACTTGTATTCGCGAAACCCTTTTCGTTTCAAGGACTTGCGATATGAAAGCAAGATCGCTTCGTGTAGTTCGGCCATAGCTAAAGTCTCTCTTTTACATATTGCGCAAGGTTAGCATATCCGCCCATTCCGGTGCCGAATCTTCTTGCTCCTTTTTTCTCTGACCTTTTCCAGAACTCAGAGCCTATCTTCTCAATACCTGATAAGTGCTTCTTTAGGTCTTTGTCTTTATATTTTGCAAGATACTCAGGTGCAATGAAAAAATTGAATGTAAACATCCCTGCAGTTCGTTGTATCAGATAGCGTCGAGGATCCTCGAAAGCTTCTGGAATCAACTCTTGAATCACATTCCAAAAATAGGCCAACCTCTTTGACATTCTCAGAGGATTTCCATGTCTGGCAATATACAGTTGCCTAAGTGAACTAACGAATGACTTCTCCGTTGCAATGAATCTCTTGCTCGATTCTTCATTGGGCTGACGAATAACCCCAAACCATGGATTTTGACGGATTCTCTGATTGATTTCAATGGTTGTTCGTACTGCAGCAATCTCCCAAGGCTTCACGTCTGATAACAGCTTAGCATTTTCGTTCTCGATTAATAGCCTCCGGGTGAGAGCAACGTCCATTTTCTTAGCTTTGGTGTTGATGATGTAGAATTGAGCTGCTTCATCAACTTGACTGAGTCCCTCAGTTATTACCACCGGGAATTGAAAGTTGGCTCCAGATATCAGTTTCCTCTCATGCGCCCTTACTAAGCCTTTAAGTCGGTGCTGCATATCTACTACCCAAATTTTGATCCCGTCTGGTATTATTAGTTTTCCGTCCTTGAATTTCAGTCTGCCTTTTTCCCGCACATTTACAAGACCGGCAACCGGCATTATAGTCTTTTGTCGCTCGAAGTATTTTGCAATATTATTGATTCGTTTGTCATCAGGCTGACGCTGGTAGCCTCTCTTGCCCACGATGTTTTTCGGGTTCCATATGTCTATAGACAGATGTTCCAATTCATTTACTGGAATTGAGGCAATATACATCTTCAAATTTCGTTGAGTGAACTGAATAGCGGGTAGAATTAGACTCATAGGGCTTTCCTTTCTTGCATAGGAGCTATTTTCCCGTGAATAGTATAAGTGTCACTTTGAACATAGCAAAGCAATTCTAAGTCTTGCGAATTCTCCTTCGAATTGTGGGCTTGTTAGGTTTTCCTTTCTCGGCCAAATTAGCATCCACAAACAGGCTTCTCACTTTCTCTTCTTCTTTTCCCTGTTCAACAAGATAAAACTCTACATTCTCATTGACTTTTCCAAAGGGCAAATCAATCTGTTCGTAATGTTGAACAGCGTGCTCCTTCTTTTGTTCTGTCATAAGGCGTAGAACTTTTTGCTTATAGATTGTATCTGCATTACCCGATAAGTGTTCTCCTTTGCTTTCAAGTATGTATACAATCTCAAGTCCTCCATCATTGTTCTTTTTTGCTGCGACAAAGTCTGGTCTCACTTTGTACTCGTGCCAACCTTGGATGGAATACCATTGTTTTGAAACCTTATTACGAAACCACCAAAGGATCTTTTCTTGCTTATCAAGGATATCGCCAACTTTTTGTTCAAGACTATTCATTGCGGTAAGATCAATATCCTCAAATAGATAATACTTATATGGATTCGGGATTCTGCCCACTGTTATTTCATCTGCTTCTGGTATTTTATACCCTATAGAATCATAATCTGTATGCTCATTGGATACAGCAAGAACAACTTTTTTCTCTTTAATGTATTGTAAAAAGAGATTTTCTTCGCGTTTTGCTTTTTCCTCCTTTAAAAGATTGCATAGAAATGCTGCAATGTATCCAAAGTGTTCTTCAGTTTTCTCCATTCCAAGGTTCTTAATGATTGTCTCAAAATGAATGGATGCTATCTTTCTTGCGAGAAATGGATTTTCAATAAGTTCTGAGTATCTACGTGTAAGATATTCGATGTTGCCTCCACCAGAACCGTTCAACCCTGTCTTTTCAAATCTCGCGTGTACTTTACTCTCTTTATCAAGAGTTATAGCAATAGCCTGACGTTCATTCATTTCATCGCTCAAAGATGTGTTGAGTCGTCCATATTCTTCTGGTGAAAGTGTATATTCAGAAAGGTCGATAAACGGTCTGATATCAAGTTCGTAGGAAAATCTTCTCTTATTTTTCCCATTATCAATTATCACCCAGACTGGTAAATAAAAACTATTTTGATATTTTGAGCTGAATATTCTTTTAATCTTTACTTTCTTTGTGGCGTTGATTGTATTATTGTCTTCTACTTTTATTTTCGTAATAAGGTCTTCAAGGCCCTCATTTTTAAAACCCGTACCTACTTTTTCTAATATCTGCCTCGTGTCACCTTTAGAGTAATACACATAACTTTCATCGAGTTCTTGAACGCCAGTCTTTTTTGCAAAGGGTTGCCGAAGAATACGTCCAACAAGTTGTGTCATTCCGGTATCCGAATTGACATTGGGGATAACACCCAATATGTATGCAAATGAACAATCCCATCCCTCACGAAGTGCTTCTTTAGTTATGAGATAACGTACATTGCAATCTTGTGCAAAAAGATTCACATCCTCAATATCGTTCTGTGAACTTGTTTTGATTGCAATTTCATCAGGATTGATTTCCAATCCTTGGAGGTACTCTTTCACGTCAAGGCTATGTACTCTGTTGTGCCTTCCGCGTTGATCCTTTCCGGTTGATTCAACCTGTATAAGAGCAATTGGGCGAATATACAAACCGGTAGTCTGCTTAAACCGAATAGTTTTCTTTTCAAGTTTATCACGATGAATTTTAATTTCCCGAAGCATGCTTCGCCAATCGTCTCTTCTACGCCCAGCAGGTGGAATGATATGCATATCTAGTTTTACCATATCCTCTTCTTTAAGCTGAAGGCCAGTAATAGATACAATAATATTCATTTCTGCTTTTGGTGTGGCAGTTAAACCAAGAACCATTTCAGGATTCAATCCATCGATGGTTTTGCGCGCCATATCGGAAAACACTTTGTGGATTTCATCAATAATGATAAACGGTTTTGATAAACGAATTGCATTACCGAGACTTGTTTTTATGATCGGTCCAATTTCTGAGAGGAGATCAAGATTGGGACAAGAGTTTTTCAATTCTGCATGAAGATCATACCTGTTATCTGCAGGAAAGAAACTTTCAAAGCCACCGGAATCTTGAAATACCCTTAGAGCTTCTTTTGCATTTTGACGACTAATAGATTGAATCATCACAAAGAGGATAACAAGATTATCTTCAATGTCATAGGTTGTTAATCGTTGGCCTTTTTCTAGTATAAGCGTTTTATTGGCACTTGCTTGATCCAATAATTGGCGAAGTGGATTAGCTTTATCTCTTAGTTTCTGGACGGTCTGAGAATAGATCGTTTCGCTTGGAACGATCCATACAACAAGTCCAGTGCGTTTGCGGGCAAAAATATTCTGATATTCTCGGATTGCTTCTACGGCAAGAAGAGTTTTACCACCACCGGTTGGAACTTTCATGACGATGCGAGGATAATATTCTTTCAATCCATTTATACAACAATCATTACAACTTTTGCCTATATTTTGAAAAGAGGTTTGAACCCAGTTTAAAATATGTTGCATTTCTGGTGGGAGAGTTTTCCTTGCACTTAAAAAAGCATCTTTTGTCTGGCGTGCAGTCAGATAGAATGCTTTCAATTCCAATACAACCTTAACCTGATAGTTTTTCAGAAACATAATTATGCTTCAGCTTTCTGGAAAAGGTTGTAGGGTATTCCGACAAATTCAATATTCTTTTCCCTCATATAATCTTCTTCAAGGAAGCAAGCCGGGGCATAGACAACGAGTTTTTTCTTAGGATGTTCAGCAATAAGTTGTTCGGAGAGTTCTTGATTAAGTGCAAGATGTGTGAGCTCATCGAAGTTCTGTTTATACACCAAATACACAACCGTATTACCATAATCACCGACATAGTAACTCTTTTCATTGATAAACGATTTGTTCTTTACGTTTTCTCCGGTGCAGAGGTAATATATATATTCAGCAAATTGTTGATATGTAGGAAGTTTTCCAGATAAAAGAGTTTCAGCATCGATAGGGATACCGATTTTATAGTATTGGAAGCCAGTGCTGTAACCATATTTATCGATTGCTCGTTTCACACGCTCTCGCGTAATATCTTTGCAAATATTTTTCTTAGGATCTATTTCTGTTGCCTCTGTCATCTGTACAAGAATGCACTTACGATTCCCGCCATCCACTTTGTTCATTTCCATAACTGCTTGCATAGTTGTACCAGAGCCAGCAAAGGAATCGAGAATGATATCTTTTTCTTTTGTAGATATTCCTATTATTGTTCTAATTAACTCTACTGATTTTGGAGCATTAAATAATTTTCCTTTTACATTGAATAGACTATTAAATACTTTCTGCCCTTTTTCAGTATGGAATGATTTATCAATAAAAATCGTCTTAAGCATCTTTTCAGCGCCATTTGCATAGCTTTTTCTATAAATTTTCCATTTTCCTTTGATATTTTGCGCAACTAATAGATCAATGTCAGAATCAGCCTTTTTAGTATCCCAAGTCCAACATCCTTCATAACCATCGTCCCAAATAGGATAAACTTCTTTTGTTCCATTATCTTTTATTAATGACAAAGATCCATCTTCAGTATTTACATAAAACGGGTAGTAAAGATTTTTCCTATTGTGTTTGCCAAATTCTCTATGTGTATTTCTTAATTCTAGAAGACGATATTTTCCCAATTCATCTTCTTCCGTATACTCTATATCTATTTGTTCCTCATCTTTTTCAATAGAGAAATATCCTTTTGGCAATACATTTCTTGAATAGACGAGAATATATTCATGATTTGTTGCGAAATATTTATCTTGGGATCGTCCTTTTGGATTACACAATACGCTTATCTGACCTACGAAGTTTTCTTCGCCAAATATTTCATTTAATAGTAATCTAGATGAACTCATCTCATTATCATCAAGGCTTATAAATATTGCACCATCATCTGCAAGTAATTCTCTCAGAATCTTCAATCTAGGTACCATCATACAAAACCATTTATCATGACGGGTCAAATCGTCTTTACCAACCTCTTTTCCAAGCCATTCTTTGAGAAGAGGACTATTCACATTATCATTATAAATCCATCCTTCATTACCTGTGTTATATGGTGGGTCAATATAAATGCACTTTACTTTTCCACCATATTGTGGTAGAAGAGCTTTTAGTGCAAGCAGGTTATCACCTTCAATAATAATATTCCCGTTTGGCTTCTCCGGTTGGAAGTGCAGTTTCTCAACTTCTTCAAGTGTATGGTACGGAACCGAGAGATGGTGATTCCAAATTATATTTTTGCCTTTGAACTGTAATGTGGGCATACTCTTACTCTTGTATTGGTGAAATTTCGAAACACAAATTGAATTTTATCATCGTTATTGATTTTCTGGGTGGATATCTTGAGACAAATTTATTATGATAAACTTTTAGTTTAATGCCATCGGTGAGCCACATAATCCCCCAAATAGAATCTGCTAAGAAGGTAGCTAAAGCTCGTCTCTTGTTCAACCTTCACTTCTTTTCATTTGTGAAATCAACTATATACTTTGCGCTACAAATATATACTTTTGTATATGAAAGGCAGCCACCGTGAAATGCCGCGAATCCCCAACCGCTTGCCCGCCATGCTTTACCTTTGGGCGGGGCATCTGCTAAGAAGTTATGCAAAATGAAGGGGAATCTCAATGGTTGGAGGAGCAGACCCGCCATTAAGATTGGCGGGCAAGTGAGCCTATGAGTAGATGAATAAATGAGCAGTGGAGAAATTGAGAATTATTGATAAAAGAGGGGGAGAATGAGAGGTGGTTGCTTTATGCTCCAAAGAAAGCGACGATAAGTAATATTTTATAAAGTAACGTTAGATTCCTGAAGTTTCTCACGAGATGAGACAGGAAAACTTCGGGAATTTTCCGGGAATCTTCTCGCGTTAGCCTGTCTTAAATTCCATTCACTCTGTTGCCGGAAATAGTCGGCGCGGGTGCTCACTTGTTTGAATTTAAATAAAATCCACTGCCATTCTCTGGCATATATAGTGATATATTCGAAAGAGAAAGATAATAAAGAAAGGATGGTTCTTATGAAATCATTCCTGACCCTCGGTTTCCTTCTTACAGCAATACTCCTATTTCCCGGATGTTACACCATTGTCTTTGTGGAGCCAACTGATGAAGATGTATCCTTCAGACCAGGTCCGACTATGCCGGACGATCCGGAACCATGGCCAATACCTGCTCCTCCACCAGGACCCTGGTGGCCGCCTCCGCCTCCGGAACCACCAATTTATTTACCGCCAGCCGGACCTGTTACTATTAGTCCAGTCGCTGCACCACCAAGTCCGGATATTCGCCGAGATTTCGGGGTCCAGAGAGGCGGACAGATCGAATCGAATCCTGCTCCAGCAAGAAATGATGACAATAATAGACCAACTCGAGATCAAGAAGCACAGAGAGTCAGACGTTAATAACCAGAGGAAACTTTACAGGGCTTTTTTATATCTTTTAACTAAGCCCGCGAAATCGATAGAAGAGGTTCATTAAATTAATTGTATCCGTGATTCCACCACCCCAGCGCTTCGCGCTTCCCCTCCTTACTAAGGAGGGGATTAAGGTGTGGTTGCTTCGTGCTTCAAAGAAAGCGACGATAGATTTATTTATCAAATTAGTGAGTAATTAAATTAAGATACTTGCTGGAGTTTATCGCGCTACTGGCGGGACGGGTACGACGGTTACACTTTTCTTTTCCTGTCATTGCGAATATTTTCCATTGAATCTTTTATTCCAAATGGATTCTCTGCATCCATCCCACATTTGCGTGAACTTATTTAAAAGGGCACGTCGTGACGTGCCCCTACAGGTTCAATCTCAAAGGAAACAGCGTATATCCTGTTACAGTTTTAATTATACAAAGATTCCCGCATTCGCGGGAATGACATCGTACTAGTTACGCTGCGATTTTAGGAGGAATTCAATACCCGCGATCATTTTCCCACCATTAATCTCTGTCCTAAATTCCATCCACTGGTGTTGCTTTAGAAAGTCGATTTACATCCATAGATCCTTAAATTCCTAAAAAATCGAATATGTATTTTGGCATATATTTAGTATCTTTTAATAAGAATTACGATTAAGAGATGAATGGCGGATGACTCACATGAAATCGAAATTAGCTTTTACTTTTCTTCTTGTTACAATTTTTTTATTTCCCGGATGCTATACGGTTCTTCTTGTGGAAGATGCAACGGAAAATACGTCTATTGAACCCGCCCCGGCTCCTCAGCCATATGTCGAATATATTCCGGTCTATTATCCAATTTCGGTTCCGGAACATATGCCGCAGTCTCCACAATATTTACCGCCAGCCACGTATATC
>Ga0182021_10003987_pt1 | contig 17303 bp, 11 predicted proteins | sample 612E3MmetaG_FD_120493 | JGI IMG/M metagenome (GOLD analysis project Ga0182021, IMG submission 120493) | Permafrost microbial communities from Stordalen Mire, Sweden - 612E3M metaG (Illumina Assembly) | ecosystem: Environmental > Terrestrial > Soil > Wetlands > Permafrost | place: Sweden...
CAATGTTCCCGATGCTCTTTGCCCTTGGGGCATATTCATTTGAGACATTCCTCGTGAAGATGAATTGGCGGTGGCTTAAGCCTGTCATGCTTATTCTGTTACTGCCATTTAGTATTATCTCGACTCCTTTCGCTCTTGCAGTACTTCCTGTAGAATCATTCATTTCATATTCTCAAACACTTGGTATGAAACCATCGACGCCAGAGAAGAAACAACTCAGCAGCCTCCCTCATTTCTATGCAGATATGTTCGGCTGGGAGAAAATGGCGGCAGCTGTTTCTGACGCATACAATTCACTCACTCCTGATGAAAAATTAAAATGCGCTGTGATATGTAATAATTATGGAGAAGCCGGAGCAATCGATTTTTTCGGCCCAAAGTACCATCTTCCGAAAGCAATCAGCGGACATAACAATTACTGGCTGTGGGGTCCAAGAAATGCGACAGGCGAAGTTGTCATACGAATAGGCGGTGAAATGGAATTATTAAAAGAATCCTATCGCGACGTGATTCAGGTCGGTGTCTTCAAAGATGATTATTGTATGCCGTACGAAAACAACATGCCTGTTTGGATCTGCAAGAAGAGAAATACTCCTTTACAAAATGATTGGGCTAATTTTAGGCACTATGAATGAATTCGGATACACAAAAGTGAATGCTATTGGATTTTTCGACGTTGTTGATTGTGAACGATAATGTAACCTTGTCAAAGTTCTCTTTGTTCATACTTAGGTACCTTTGACAAGGTCCTCTGCAATTCAGGCCGGCGACAAGATACTAACTTTATTTCTTCTACTCATTATTCATGTTTGTTGAATATGCTCAATCAAGAGATATCATTGCCTTCATAACACCATCTCTATAATTTGCTACAAGGCTGAACGCTTTTTGAGTTTCCTCCAATGAAAAGCGATGTGTCACCATTGCATCCATATTTATCCGGCCACGGTCCAACAGGCCAATTGCCTTCTGTGTGCAGTGAACCTGCCTGCGAATATTGATAATTGTGATTTCCTTCCGTCTCAAATCATGAATGGGGAAAGAAATTTCGTCCTTCTCTGTAATTCCTACGAGGATAAGAATACCCCCTGGTTTTAATAGTTGCACACCCTGGGCAATTGCCTGCGGATCTCCGCTGCATTCATAGACAACATCGAGTAATAACGGTTCGATGCTCGATATTTCTTTCACAATATCTTTATGTTCTGGATTTCCAGTCCATGTTGGTTTTAACCGTTCGGCAAATTTCAGGCGTTCCTCTATTTTATCTGTAACAAAAATGTTTCCGACTTTCTTTGTGTGCAATACATGAAATACCGACATCCCGATCGGACCTGCACCAAGAATAGCTGCACTTGCTTTTGCAGTAATTCTGGACTGTTCAACAGCATAAACACCGATTGCCAGAGGCTCTGACAGAGTTGCCCGCTCAAATGTCATGCTCTTTTTTATTGGATAACAACATTTCTCGTGAAGGAGAATATATTCAGAAAGGCAGCCTGCCATTTGCATTGGATTCCCTAAAAAGACAAGTTTGCGGCATGTGTGTTCCCTGCCTGATTTACATTGATCGCAATGGCCGCAGGATAAAGCCGGATCAATCGCAATTCTCTGTCCGGGTTTTACATGCTTCACCTTCTTACCTGTTTTTTCTATTATGCCTGCAGCTTCATGTCCGAGAATAAAAGGGTATTGAATGATTTGAGAACCAATTCTTCCGGCAGTAAAGTAATGAATATCCGAGCCGCAGACACCAACTGTTTTTATCCGGATGAGCACATCCGTATCTTGAGTTATTTTTGGATCCGGCACCTGCCTGATTTCGAATTGCTTTATTCCCGTTAGTAAAACTGCTTTCATGAGAATGCCTTTTAATGATGTATATTTTAAATTTGAATATAACCCATTACTGCCTTTTTCTGTGCCCGGCGGGGTGCCCCAATGAACAAAGAATATTCTTCAACGCTTCCTCTTTTGACTGCCAGACATTACTTCACAACGTAATTCATCTCTTTTAATTTTTCTGCTGCACGGACACGCTGGTCGCCCTGAAGCTCAATCTTACCCTCCTTCACAGTGCCGCCAGTCGCACAAAACTGTTTCAATAGACGTGCTATTGCTTCCATCGCTTCCGGATTATGTTGTAAGCCGCTCACTATCGTTACGACCTTTCCCTTCCTTCCATGCATATCCAATAAAAGCTTGACTGTTTTACCTTTACCGTCGTGCTGTTGTTCTCGAGAGGCAGGAATTCTTGGTTGTGGGGGAAGGAGTTGTTCTAAATCTGACAGCGTTCTATATTTTTTTATTTGTCCCAAATGAGCACATGAAATTACCTGCAGTGTCCGGAATTATTCTGCAACACTCATACCACCTTTTTTCAATTTCTTTACACGAGAATGATCTCTATTTTTATTTAATGGATGCTCGTAATTTCACTTTTAAGTCATGAATATGCTGACGGATTTCTTTTAATTGAGCATAGTCCTTGCTTGTGACTGCAGCGACGCGTTTCTTTTTCAGATTCCGGATCTCCGCCTTCATGGAACTCTTACCGGCTATTTTTACCTGATGATGAGCATGAGTATCGATACCGAGTGCGATGCAAATTGCAGGCACCAGCTTCTCTTTGTGCATGGTGATATGCCCATGGACTGCTTCGTGATCGATTCCATCCGCGATTTTACGAAGCTCGATCACATTCAGCTTGTTCAATTCCTCATAGGCGTATGCCATGATGTATCCTCCTGTGCAGTTGATAAATGTTTATTTACTTTCATCGTTTGTTCATTTTACTTGATTGTAATATCTGCAAGCCAGATTATAACCAAGATCACATGCCTGCCTCATATCATTCAATGCATCAATGTTTGATCCTTTTCGTTCATGGATTTTTGCCCGGTTAAACAGTGGTTCTCCATTGTTGGGTTCCAATGAAATCCATTTATTGGCTTTGTCCAGAGCATCATCGTACATCCCACGATTCGCATAAATTGTTATTAATTTAGGATAGGTACCCGTAAAATCGGGTTTGAGTTCAGCAACATGGAGGAAATCCTGCAGGGCTGCATCATCATTGTGAAGCTGGGTATAACATAAAGCCCTGTTAAAGTATGGAACATAATCATACGGAACAATGCGAATGATTTCGCTATATTCTTTGATTGCCTCCTCATAATTGGCTGCAGAAACAAATTTACTCGCTTTCTCCTGGTGGTCATTGGCTTGTGTCATGTCGGTGATGAGAGACTGATTTTGGTTTCCCTCATTCCTGGAGTCCTCCCGCTGAACAAAACGTTGTGCATTCCTCGTGTTAGAAATGCTATTCTGGTTGCCAACAGCTTGCGCTTTACGATTGAGATAATCCGGGTTATTCGGACTGAGTTCCAATGCTTGGGTATAGTCGTTCAACGCATTGAAGTAATCATGCAAATGAGCAAACGCATCCCCGCGATCGGCATAGATGGAATGGTCCTGAGAATACTTCAGCGCTTCGGTGTACATTTTTACAGCATCTGCGTATTTCCCCAGGTAAGAAAAAATATTTCCTTTCTCTGCAGGGATGGATGCTGAAAGCTCTTTTAATTTAGGATTGAACGCAACAAATCTGGCACAGCTATCAATGAATGTTTGCATCTTCTCATAGGACCCGCCTAACCGAGGAGTCATCGTCTGTAAACATTTTAACCTCATTCTGTAAGAGTACGGATGATGTTTTAATGCAACTGCAAGCGATTGATTTTTCATCCCATCATCGCCGGACGCACTGCCTATTTCAACCATCATCGCATAACAAACATCCAACCGAACATTTTTTTTCAAAGCTTCACGAATATTCTGAAGGGCAAGAGAATAATACTGCGCCATTTCCTCGTACTCTTTTTCATCTTTACTCACTGCCCATTTTCGCCCACGTGCTTTCCGGGCACAAGCGCAATAGTACTTTGCATGTGCAGCATAGGACGCATAATGTTCGGGGTATTCTTGCGACCATTTGATGAACAATGAGTCGTTTGCTGCGCCGGCATCGGAAAAAACTTCGAACGCATCGAAAACATTATCTTCTTCCTGATACTCGAGATCGTATGCCAATTGATATTCATCCAGCTTGGAGTTTAAAGATTTGAATAGCCGGTGCTGGAACATAAACAAAATGGTAGACTTATCCACTGTTTGGTGATTTCGAGCAGACTGACCCGAAGAAGGTAACGGGAATGAACTTAAAAATAAAACGAGGATGAGATGTACTATCTTAAAACTGTTGTGTGGGAGATTCATTTCACTGTGTCCAATTAGTAAAATTATTATTCCATTTACATATCGGGAAGAATCGTCACCTTATATTTAATCGACACCATCCAAGCACAACATAGACGATGCTATAAATTTCACCACACTGCACTCCATGTAATCCACTAACCATTGCTCTCCTTTATATATTCCTGAATACTCTTGACGGTCAGCGCACCTTCTTTTTCTTTCTGGATTCCTTTCACCGCTGTCGCTGCGGCGGAGAGAGTGGTAATGAAAGCAACTTTATTTTCCAACGCAGCCCAGCCGATGGCATATTCGTCATACCGGGAAGTCTCACCAAGCGGAGTGTTGATGACGAGCTGAATCTTTCCATTCTTAATCAGATCTACTGAATTCGGCCGGCGCTCGTTCACTTTAAAAACCCGTTCGCAAAGAATTCCGTTTGAAGTAAAAAATTGGGCTGTACCTTCCGTCGCAATGAGAGAAAAACCCAGCGCTTGTAATTCCCGGGCAATATTCAAGGTCAAATCATTTTTATCGTTATCGTTCACACTGAAAAACACTGTTCCCTCAGTCGGAAGGGTGTTGCTTGCCGCAATTTGTGATTTCGCAATGGATGCGCCAAAGCTATCAGAAATGCCCATCACTTCGCCGGTAGAACGCATTTCTGGACCAAGGAACACCCGCGTCTTTGGAAATTTAGCGAACGGGAAGACTGCTTCTTTTACAGAAATGTGTTTCACCTTCCGGAAGTCGAAATCTTTGCATCCAAGTTCTTCAAGTGTTCTTCCGACCATAACTTTTGCGGCAATTTTTGCGAGCGGTAAACCGGTTGCTTTACTGACGAACGGAACGGTACGCGATGCCCGCGGATTTACTTCCAACACGTAGACCACATCATCTTTCATCGCATACTGAACATTCATCAAACCAACGACCTTCAGCGCTTTCGCTAATTTTACCGTAGTATTGATCATTTCATTCAGGTTTTTTTCGGAGATCATATACGGAGGAAGAACACAGCTGCTGTCGCCGGAATGAATGCCCGCTTCTTCAATGTGTTCCATCACGCCGCCAATCATTACGTCTTTGCCGTCGGATACGCAATCGACATCATATTCAAAGGCATCTTCGAGAAAACGATCGATGAGCACCGGATGGTCCGGTGAGACATCGACAGCTTTCCTCATATATTCACGCAGCGCTTCTTTTGAATAGCAGACTTCCATAGCGCGGCCGCCAAGCACATAGGATGGTCGTACGAGAACCGGAAAACTAATTTGTTCGGCAACAAGAACTGCATTGTTGACAGTATATGCTGTGCCATATTTAGGATGTTGAATATTATTTCTCCGCAACAGTGCACCAAACCTCTCGCGGTCTTCAGCAAGATCTATTCCTTCAGGCGATGTGCCGAGAATTTTCACGCCATTTTGCTCTAATGCTTTTGCTATCTTCAATGGTGTTTGTCCGCCAAATGCAACCACAACACCAAAGGGTTGTTCCTGGTCGCAAATGTTGAGCACGTCTTCGAGAGTCAGGGGTTCAAAATACAATTTATCGGTTGTATCGTAATCGGTGGAAACGGTTTCCGGATTACAATTGATCATAATTGTTTCGAATCCTTCTTCTCGAAGAGCCATAACCCCATGCACACAACAATAATCGAACTCAATTCCCTGTCCGATGCGGTTCGGTCCGCCCCCCAGAATGATCACTTTTTTCTTGTCGCTGCTGACGGATTCATTCTCGCGTTCATATGTTGAGTAGTGATACGGCGTTGAAGCTTTAAATTCTGCGGCGCACGTATCTACCGTTTTATAGACCGGTATCACACCCATGGTTTTCCGCATGAATCGCACAGCCGCTTCGTTCATTCTCCAGATTTCGGACAACTGGCGGTCAGAAAATCCGTACTCCTTTGCTTTTCGCATTATTTCCGGAGTTACTTTCGCCGGTAATTCATTTTTTGATCTACCTGACTTCACTTGCCTGCAATTCCTTTAATCGATCCCATTGTTTGGCGGATAAAATTTGTTTTTCCTTTAAATAGAGCTGAAGGTGGATAAATCTCAAGTCAGCCCGCATTTTACCAATTCGTTCGAGTTTGGCCCGCAAGGTTCTCTCATTGATAGTGCCGGATTCAAAAAGATTATTGAGTTCTTCTTCTGCCTCAATAATTTCCTCTCCCTTCACATTCGCGGAGATCGGAAGATTTGTCAACATCTCATCAAATTTTCTCAATTGATCCTTTGTCAACCCAAGCTGCTCTTTGAACAACACGATTTTTTGTGGAGAGAGAAAACCATTTTTCTCAGCCACCAATGTTTGTCCTGCCGGATCACCTTTCAATAATTGATCCTTATCCGGAGGTACGGTGACTTGTGCATTGACATTTACGGTAAAAGTAAAACAAAATAAAAAAACCAAACTAGCGACCGTTGATATTTTCATACATGTTTCCTTCTCTAAGAAACTACTTACGCTCCATAGGAATACAGCTCTTCTTCCAAGTCTACTATCTGTTTGATGTTATAGAGGAACCAGGGATCAATCCCGGATGCCTGAAAGAGCTCATCAATCGTTAAGTCCAACTGAAATCCATAACGCAGGTAGTAAATATTGTGCGGGCGCGGGATCTTGATCCGGTCTAATACTTTTCGTTTCCATTCAATCTTTTTAGCTTCAGACAACTCGCGAATATTCACGATATCTTTTCCATCTGCGCCAAGGCCAAAACGTCCCTGTTCCAATGACCGAAGTGCTTTTTGCAGCGCTTCTTTAAAAGTACGTCCGATGGACATTGCCTCGCCAACAGATTTCATCTGCACGCCAAGCGTATCATCTACACCCTTGAATTTTTCAAAATCCCACCGCGGAATTTTCACAACACAGTAATCAATCGTCGGCTCAAACGATGCAGGCGTCAGCTTCGTAATATCGTTGGGTATTTCATCGAGCGTGTAACCGACTGCGAGCAGCGCTGCAATTTTTGCAATGGGAAAGCCAGTGGCTTTTGAGGCAAGCGCAGATGAACGTGACACGCGGGGATTCATTTCAATTACCAGCACTTGTCCATTCTTTGGATTGACAGCAAATTGAATATTCGAACCGCCTGTTTCGACACCTATCTCACGAATCACTTTGAGTGCTGCATCCCGCAATTGCTGATATTCTTTATCGGTAAGAGTTTGCGCCGGCGCGACAGTAATTGAATCGCCGGTATGTACGCCCATCGGATCAAAATTCTCAATCGAACAAATGACGACAACATTATCCTTCAGGTCGCGCATCACTTCTAGTTCGTATTCCTTCCACCCGATCACCGATTCTTCAATAAGGACTTGATGGATAGGACTACTGATGAGTCCGTGCACTACTTTAGTTTGAAATTCTTCAATGTTATATGCCGTTCCTCCACCGGTTCCTCCTAATGTGAATGATGGGCGTATAATAAGCGGAAAGCCAATGTGATGTGCTATTTTTTTTGCTTCCTCTAACGAATGAACGAAACCGCCGCGCGCGCTTTGAAGTCCAGCGCGGTCCATTGCAGCGCGAAATAATTCACGGTCTTCAGCTTTCTTAATGGCGTCGAGTTTGGCACCGATCAATTCAACGTTGTATTTATTCAGCACTCCGCTTTCAGAAAGCGATACTGCTGTATTGAGGGCTGTCTGTCCTCCCATGGTCGGCAGAATAACATCCGGTCGTTCGCGTTCAATTATTTTTTCAACAAATTCCGGAGTAATGGGTTCGATATATGTGGCATCGGCGAATTCAGGATCCGTCATAATCGTTGCAGGATTGCTGTTGATGAGAATAACGCGATAGCCTTCTTGCCGGAGAACACGGCAGGCCTGGGTTCCGGAATAATCAAATTCGCATGCCTGCCCGATGACAATTGGACCGGAGCCAATAATAAGGATGGAATGAATATCAGTCCGTTTGGGCAATTCCTTGTAAATTCTCCTTTTTAGGTTTTATAAATATAGATAGAACTCTTTATTCATTCAAATGAAATCTTCCAACGAGTACCAATCGAGGTCGGGAGTCCCGCCATTAAACATGGCGGGCAAGGTAACTCCTTCCCAGCAAGTTTATTATTTATTACACTCACCTTAGGTTCCATGTTTTAGAAATTCTAAATGTCCGACCGCGAGTCCGCCAAAAAGACGGCGGATAAATCGGACGCTACGGACTGACAACTGAGGAGATGTAATATGAAAACTATCATAGTATTATTCATGTGCACAAGTTTAAGCAATGCCCAGCAAACTCCGAAGGCATACGAAATCCCATGTCCCGATGGGACAGGTGCATCGCAGGGAATGTGATTGAACTCGCGGTTGCAAATACTTCGTCACTTACGGCAGAGGGAGTCAAAGTAGAAGCAACGGGTATTCCGGAGGGATTTCAGTTTAAGGAGTAAGCAGTCACTCTGACAACGTTAAAATCAAAAGAAGAGCAGACAGCATCGTTTTCGTTCTCAGTTGATAAAACGGCAAAAGTCAATAAAGTAGATACGCTGCGTTTTACTGTCACAGATAAAACCGGGCAGTAGTGGACGAAAGAAATCACAATTAAAGTCTCGCCGCCAGCGACGTACGAATTATTTCAGAATTACCCCAATCCATTTAATCCAACAACAATGATCGAATATCAAAGCCTGTTTCGCTTTTTTCTCCTTTAATTACCAACTTTATCATTTTCCGGGCAACTGCTCAAAACACCTTGCCCGCCAAACTTTTTTTTGTATATTAAGAGCATCTAAAAACTTTATTCCATCTGGAAATGTGCCTGTGATGAAGAGCATCGATTCATTTCGAACAAAAAAATTTCTCCGTGTCGGCGGGAAAGATATAACGATCTTTTCTCTTGCTGCATTGGAGAAATCCTTGGCTGTTCAACTTTCGCGGCTGCCATTTTCCCTGCGAATACTGCTGGAAAACTTGCTACGTTATGAAGACGGAAGGGTGGTTCGGAAGGAAGACATTAAAGGTCTTGTCCTCTGGAATGCGACCGCAAAACCCAATACAGAAATTGCCTTCATGCCCGCGCGCGTCCTTTTGCAGGATTTTACAGGTGTGCCTTGTCTTGTTGACCTTGCCGTGATGAGAGATGCAATGATTAAGATGGGCGATGATCCAAATAAAATTAATCCGATGCAACCGGTGGATCTCGTCATCGACCATTCTGTACAGGTAGATGAAGCCGGAACTTCAACTGCTCTTAGAAATAATGCAGCATTCGAGTATGAACGCAATCGCGAACGCTATGCCTTTCTCCGCTGGGGACAGCAGGCATTTAAAAATTTTCGCGTCGTTCCACCGGATACAGGCATCGTTCATCAAATTAATCTTGAATATTTAGCACAGGTTGTCTTCTCATCTCAAGAAGAAAATGGTACGGTTGCATATCCGGATACCGTTGTCGGTACAGATTCTCATACTACGATGATCAACGGACTTGGAGTCCTTGGCTGGGGGGTTGGCGGTATTGAGGCAGAAGCCGCCATGCTCGGTCAACCAATATCAATGCTCATTCCGCAAGTCGTCGGTTTTAAAATGCGTGGAAAACTGAAAGCCGGCGCAACCGCTACCGATCTTGTTCTGACAATAACACAACTCCTTCGGAGGAAAGGCGTCGTGGGGAAATTTGTCGAGTTCTTTGGTCCTGGACTTTCTTCGCTCCCTGTTGCAGACCGGGCGACCATTGCAAATATGGCTCCAGAGTACGGTGCAACAATGGGATTCTTCCCTGTCGATGCCGAAACCATCAGCTTCCTTCGCTTCACGGGACGGAGCGAAGAACAAATCACTCTCGCAGAAACGTATCTGAGCGAGCAAGGACTCATCCACACGGCAGATACACCTGACCCGGAGTTTTCTGAAATCATCGAACTTGATCTTGCAACAGTCGAACCCTGTATCGCCGGTCCAAACCGACCTCAAGACCGTATTCCTTTGTCGAAGTCGAAATCTTCATACCGTTCATCACTGGTTGAAACAGTAACAAGTCAAGGCGTTGCTGTTGATAAGATGGAAGCTGCAAATTGGGCATATTATTCGGATGATTCAGTACAACTTGATTTTCTCAAGAGTGTCCCAATCCAGATAGGCGAATCCCAACACAACTTACAGCATGGTTCTATCGTCATCGCAGCAATTACAAGCTGTACAAACACATCGAATCCATCCGTGCTCATCACGGCCGGGCTTGTAGCAAAGAAAGCTTATCAAAAAGGATTAATACCAAAACCCTGGGTAAAAACAAGTCTTGCGCCGGGTTCAAAAGTTGTCACTGAATATCTTCGCGATGCTAAATTACTGGAGCCGCTTGAAGCACTGGGATTCCATATTGTCGGGTATGGTTGTACCACATGCATCGGCAACAGCGGCCCGTTACCGGAAACAATTACAAAAGCAATACAAGAAAATGACCTTCTTGCAGCAGCGGTACTCTCGGGCAATAGAAATTTTGAGGGACGTGTTAATCCCAATACCCGTTTAAATTATCTTGCTTCACCGCCGCTCGTCGTAGCGTATGCACTCGCAGGGACGATGGACATTGACTTCGCAAAAGAACCGCTCGGATTCGGAACATTAGGCCAGCCGGTTTTTTTAACGGATATCTGGCCTTCTGTTCAGGAAATTGAAGAAACGATCCGGCAAAGTGTAAAATCGGAAATGTTCCAACAAGAATATACCAATGTCTTTGAAGGCGAATCGGACTGGAAGAATCTGCCGGTGCCTCATGGTGAACAGTACGTGTGGGAAGAAAATTCTACCTACATTAAGGCTGCCCCCTATTTTGATAATCTGTCGCGAGAACCAAAACCGCTGCACAATATTCATCGTGCGCGCGTTCTTGCCTTGCTTGGTGATTCTGTTACGACTGACCATATATCACCTGCAGGCTCCTTCAATGAAAAAAGCCCAGCCGGTCAATTTTTGATATCACTCGGAGTACAGAAAAAAGATTTTAACCAGTATGGCGCACGCAGAGGCAACCATGAAATCATGATGCGCGGGACATTCGCCAATATTCGTTTGAAGAACTTATTGGTATCCGGGATAGAAGGAGGAGTGACGCTGCACCCTTCTTCGAAAGACCCTATTTCGATTTTCGATGCATCCATGAAATATAAAGCCGAAGGAACACCTCTCATCATTCTTGCCGGCAAAGAGTACGGTTCCGGTTCATCACGGGATTGGGCTGCAAAAGGTCCGGCACTGCTCGGCGTTCGTGCCGTCATCGCTGAGAGTTTTGAACGCATTCATCGAAGCAACCTTGTCGGGATGGGTATTCTGCCTCTTCAGTTTGAAGAAGGACAGAATGTGCAGACAATCGGCCTTTCCGGATTTGAAGAATTCGATATAGTAGGAATCGCAGACGACCTCAAACCGAGAAAGAAAATGAGTGTCACTGCACTATCTCCGGACGGCTCAAAGAAAATTTTTACTGTCCTCTGCCGGATCGATACACCCAATGAAGTTGATTACTACAAACATGAAGGAATTCTTCAATATGTTTTGAGATCACTCTTAAAACAAAATCAACCGGTTGCTGAAGAGCCATTACTCATTGATGAAGAAATAAAAACGCAAACATATCGGATCCTCTTCAAAGGAGAAATAGAACAGGGGCAAGAACTTGTACAAGTGAAAGAGCGCCTGGCAAAACTCTTCAAGATTTCACACGAACGAGTTGAAAGACTCTTTACGGGCAAATTGATTACCCTGAATCACGATATTGATTATAAAAAAGCACAGGAATACAGTACGGGGTTAAAAAACGCCGGTGCACGGTTCATCATCGAACCGATGCCCGAACCAGCAACGCTTCCCTTAAATATTCCTGATGCACCATCGCCGCAGCCGGTTCCAAAAGTTGAAAGAACCTCCGCACCTCGTCCTCTTTCTTCCAAGAAAACGCCCCCGGCTATTTCACGCGAATCGATACTATCACGTTTCAATATATTCCTTGCAGGGTGGATGGCGGCTACCACGGGTATGGTTCTGCTTCTCTTCTTTTATTTCCTGCTCATTTTTTCTACAGTAACCGCGCTCTACAGTCATATTGAAGATAATGTTTCCTTTTTCGATAATTATTCTTTCATCCTTGGACTTTTTCTCTATCTCGTTCCACTTATTTTCGGACTGTTGCTTTTCGCGGCTTTGCTCAAACCGCTGATCGCACGCCCCAGAGTCAAGAAGATGTCCCTTCCTCTCTCACGAAAGAAAGAGCCTGCCCTGTATGCCTTCATCGAAAAACTTTGTCATGCCATCGGTTCTAAAATTCCAAACACCATAGAGGTGGATTGTTCGCTCACAGCTTCTGCCGATTACCAACGCGGGATCATAGGTTTTTTAGAAGACGATCTTACCCTCACTATCGGGCTTCCGGTCATTTCAGAATTAACGCTCACGGAGTTTGCCTCTCTCCTTGCACAAAAACTCGGACAGTACACACAAAAGACTGAACTCCGCCTTTCGTACATCATGACAAGAATTCATTGGTGGTTTACACGGGTAGTAGAAGACCAAGATAGCATCGACGACAAGTTAAAAACACAATCATTATCATCAAGCGGATTGGGAACTCAGATTCCATTAACTATCCTGCAATTTTTTATCTGGCTTTCACGTAAGATACTGACCGTGTTTCTGTTCGTAAGTTCTCTTCTCAGCAGAACCTTTATTCGCAGGGCCGAATTGGATGCAGACGAATGCTCGGTTTCTCTTATCGGCTTCGAGCCGTTTCAATCGTCTCTTGTAAAGCTGGCGACCTTATCCGATGCATCAGGTGAAGCGTACTCACAGTTACAAACGCAGACGAATCCAAACGATAATTCACTGCCGGATGATTTTATCCTCCTTATTTCATCCATTATAAAGCGTTGGTCAGAGAAGGATGCTGCACGAGCAAAAAAACAGCCACAGAAAGATTCATTGTCAAAACGAAGGGGCATTCTCTCTGATCGAGAACGTTTTAATCAAGTAAAGCATGTTGTTTCGAAAGAACTGATCAAATCCGATAAGCCTGCATCGACGCTGTTTGTCAATTTTGAAGAATTAACCAAAATTGCTACTGTACGGCTCTATCGCGAAGTACTGGATATACGATTTAAAAAAGGTGATTTGGTACCAACCACTCAATTTATCAGCGGTCCGAGTCCAATTCAGGAAACGACCGACCCTAATTTAAACGTCTTCTAACACACTGTTACAGAAAATTGAACTCGCAATGCCTATTTTTGATTATCGGTGTAAAGTTTGTAAAACGATTTATGAAGTCTTTCATAAAGGAAAAGAAATCGTTGAGGATATACAGTGCCCTTCGTGCGGTTCGTTACAGTATACAAAATTAGTATCTCTGCCTAATATTATTTCAGTTGCAACAACCGCAGGACGTTGCGATTCGCGTGCGTGTGGAATGGATACATCTTGCTGCGGTGGAGAATGCGAATTGAATTAGAATTACCTCTCCAGGTTTTTTTTCCGTTTTAATTCCTTCACTATCATTGCTTCTAATTCTGGCTTCATACTCGATTTCTGGATAAAGCCATCAGCCGGCATGCCAATGTTCAGTTCATTAAATTCATTCAATTCGTATGCGGAACATAAATAAACGGAAATTTTCGGCAATAATGATTTAATTTTTCGCGATACTTCTACACCGCTGACGCCTGGCATACTCATATCTAAAATAATAACATCTGGCTGAAATTCCTGGGCTTTCTTTAACGCGTCCTCCCCGTTAGCCGCTTCCCCCACAACAAGAACAGAGTCATTCTTCCGCAGATAATGCTTTATCAAGATACGCATAGCTGCCATATCGTCAACAATTAATATACGCAGCTTCATCATATTCTCATTGCTATTTACAGCAGACAACAACAGTGCCTTCCAGATGTTTCAATTTTTCTTTATGAAAAATACGAAACTCTTTTTCCGTAATCAATATTAGACGAAGATCTCTCCTCAATTGAACAAAGCAATACGAAAAAAACTATTGATGGATTATCACAATCATTATGATATATTTTTTTTATCCCAACTTCTTTTGAAATCGCATCACACTCATACTGAGGATGGTACTGCCGAAGAGAAGCAGCGCCAACGCGTGGGGCCACAGAATCTGTATGCCGACTCCTTTTAAAAACAATCCACGTACTATGATAAAGTAATAGCGAAGCGGGATAAGATAAGAAACGTATTGTATGATGGTCGGCATGTTTTCAATCGGAAATACAAATCCTGCAAAAAACATCATCGGCAGCATGAAGAAAAAGATTGCCGTCATCATTGCTTGCTGCTGCGTGCGAGAAATTGTTGAAATAAAAAGCCCCAGTCCAAGCGTTGTCATGAGGAAGATAAGACTCAGAGCGACAAGGAGTGGCACCCCGCCTTTTACCGGTAAATTAAATACAAGCGAAGCAAAGAACACAACGAGCAGAACATCCACTACACCAATCATGAAAAATGGAGCAAGCTTGCCGATGATGAGCTGGTAGGGCTTAATCGGCGTGACGACAAGTTGTTCCAACGTACCAAGCTCTTTTTCCTTGACGATGGCGAGCGAGGTGAGGAGCATCGTCATCACCATGAGAAGCAAACCAAGTACTCCGGGAACCATAAAGTTACGGCTCTTGAGCTCCGGATTGTACCATACACGGAACTCTGCTGAAACTCGAGCCGGCAGAGTCACAACACCTTGTTTCACTAACGATTCAAGCAAAATATTCTGCGAAAATTGCGATACGATAATGGTGGCATAACTCAATCCTATTCCGGCTGTACTGGTCTCTGTCCCATCTGCAATAATTTGTAGCGGTGCAGACGCACCGGCGCCTATTTTTTTCTCAAATCCTCGAGGAATGACAATGGCAATGGATGCATGACCATCATCTAATTGATTGTCAATTGCTGAGGTTTTGTCAAAATATCCAACGACCCTGAAATATTCCGTACAAGTAAAGCTTCGTATGAGTTGTCTGCTGGATGGTGAATTATCAAAGTCACAGACCACTGTCGGAATGTGACTCACATCGAATGTTGCAGCATAGCCGAGGATAATGAGTTGTAGGACGGGAGCAATAAAACTAATGCCGAACATTTTGCGGTCCTGCCGCAATTGAAGAAATTCTTTTCGTATGATATGGAGAATATTTCTCATCGTTTGTGGCTTATGTGAGTATTTTCCGCATCCGCAACGAACTAACACCGATCATAATAAAGGCATACAAAACAAGAATGAGTGCTTGATCCCAGAAGGCGCTCAGGCCGGCACCTTTCAGGATGACGGCACGGAGTGCAACCAAAAAGTATCGTGCGGGTAAAGCATAGGTTATCGCTTGAATAATCACCGGCATATTGCGGATGGGAAAAACAAATCCGGAGAGAATGAATGTCAGCAGCATCGAAACAAAGACAGCAATCATAAAAGCAAGCTGCTGTGTTTCGACCAAGGTGGATATCAATATCCCCATTCCCAGGCTGCCTATAAGAAATACAAACGTTACAAGTGCGAGTAATACTACGCTGCCTTTAATACTGACATCAAACAGAATGTACCCAAGAAATAAAATTGTCACTGTGGCAATCAATGAAATAATGGTATAGGGAATTGTCTTCCCTAAAATTAATTCCAGAGGTCTGATGGGTGAAACCATGAGTTGTTCCATGGTACCGAGCTCACGCTCACGTACAATGGCTAACGCAGTAGAAATAACGGCCGTGACCATCAAAATAAAAGCAATAAGTCCCGGCACTAAGAATTTTGCGCTTTCTAATTCAGGATTGTACCACACACGCGGTTGAAAATCGATCGGCATGCTCATGTTCTGCCTTCCCATTCTGACGAAAGATTCGGTGATCACTCTCACAGAGTATTGTTGTACAATGGTGTTGATATATCCAAGAACAGTTGCAGCAGCATTCGAGTTTGCGCCATCAACAATCACTTGTACAGAGGTCGCATTTCCGCGTTTAATTTCTTTCGAGAAGGTAGATGGAACAACCAGCACCACACGAACTTTTTCGCCATCAAGCAGGTTATTGATTTCCGATTTACTTTCTAGAGTTTGAATCTTTGTAAAATATTCCGAAACAAAAAATTTCTCGATGAAATCCCTGCTCACACTGCTTCGGTCTTCGTCGTACACTGCCATCGAAGTGTGCTTGACATCGAAGTTCAACGCATAACCGAACATAAAAAGCATCAATGCTGGAATAAATAACAGCACAGACAGGATACGTTTATCGCGTTTTATCTGGCGAAATTCCTTGCGGACAATAGGAAGAATGTTCAGTGAAAATATATATCTCATGAAGCTATCCCCCCATTGTTGCGTGCATCTTCTTCTGCAATCCGGTGAATAAAAACATCCTCGAGAGACGGTATTATTTGTTCAATCCTATTGGTTATAATATGTTCCTGGGCCAGTAATTGGCTTATCTTTTTCTGCGCTTCCGGTTGAAGTAATGTGCTCACGTGAAATGCCGAGCCAAAGATCGATGTTTCACCAATCCATTCTTGCTTGCGCAGCAGTTCCATTGCGTCTACCGGATGAGTGCATTGAACTTCAAAAATTGAATAGCGGTCAAGACCATGTTTCAACTCTGTCGGTGATCCGATCGAAATAAGTTTTCCATTATAAATCAAACCGATCGTATTGCAATGTTCCGCTTCATCCATATAGTGTGTCGTCACAAACACGGTAACACCGCTGTGGGATAAATCGTAAATCAAATCCCAAAAGTTACGGCGCGAAACCGGATCCACCCCTCCTGTCGGCTCATCGAGGAATAAAATGGGCGGTTCGTGGAGAATGGAACAACCTAATGCTAATCTTTGCCGCCATCCTCCTGAAAGAGCGTGAGCCAACGTTGTTTCTTTCCCTGTCAGGCCGGCCATTTCGATAGCCCACCGTTTGCGCACTTCTAACCGCGCTCCATCAAGACCATAGATACCGCCGTAAAAATTTATATTTTGTTCAACAGTAAGATCTTCGTACAAAGAAAATCGTTGTGACATGTATCCGATGC
>Ga0182021_10003988_pt1 | contig 17302 bp, 14 predicted proteins | sample 612E3MmetaG_FD_120493 | JGI IMG/M metagenome (GOLD analysis project Ga0182021, IMG submission 120493) | Permafrost microbial communities from Stordalen Mire, Sweden - 612E3M metaG (Illumina Assembly) | ecosystem: Environmental > Terrestrial > Soil > Wetlands > Permafrost | place: Sweden...
CCCAAGGTTAAGGTTGTAATAACGAAAATACCCGAGATAACTGACTGCTACTCCAAGAGCTGCGCTATTGCTGCCGTCTATTTTATACGGTACCGCAGCAGTGTTTTTCTCCACCAGGTTTTTCCAATCGATGATGGCATTGACATTAATAGAGTAGTTCTTTAAGAATGCGAGTGTGGCAGGATTCCAATAAAAGCTATTAACATCATTGATATCGCTAACATAGGCATCACCAAGCGCCGCTGCTCGCGCTCCCCCTAAAACGGGTTCTGCAGTAAAAACACGAATAGGTTGCGATTGTGCCTCTGCAAATGTTCCTAGGGTGATAAGAAGAATCAAACACTGAAGGAGAATTATTTTATACGTCATAAAGTCAATCCTTAGACTATTGTGCGATAGCGAAAAAGCTGAAAAGAAATATCGCATCCCGGAAAAAATTTGAAAGTTCTCTAATAATATTTTCCTCTCTTGGTACGTACACTATATCTCCGGCTCTGATGATAGGAACTTCTATCGCTTTGCCGCGTTCGAGAAATTGCGTGAGATCTATCTCGACAGTATTTTTAGGATCACCGCCCCGGATAATTCTGATATGCTGAACATCTGCCTCAGGTAATACTCCTCCGGCTAAGGCAAGAACCTGTAAAAGAGGCATATCTGAGGATATCGGAAAATTATCTTGACGGGCAACAGCACCTAGGATTGCGATTTTTTGCGTGGACGAGTTTACAATTGTCACCACTGGATGAATCGTTGTTCTTACAAAATCGGAAAGTTTAAGAACGAGTTGTGATGCTAATTGATCACGAGAATTGCCTGCTGCCTGAATATCGCCGACTATTTTCAAAGAAATGATTCCTAAATTTGAAACTGTTACCGTTGTATCGAATTCTGGATATTCAGCTATTGAAATCTTTACAATGTCCCCGCGCTGAAGAACGTATAAATTTGATTGAGGATTTATCGGTTGATCGTTCAGGCTTCCTACGACTAAATCTTTCGCTTGGTCGCGTGTTATTCGATTGGAGGAACATCCAATACATCCAACACAAAGGATGATGAGAAAAACCAAGCTGAAGAACCGGAAGGTGTTGTGCTGTGAGGCACGGTGCATTTTTATTTTCATTTGATTATGTTATATATGTTATAGCTGATGAATGTGTGTGAATCATTGAATTACTTAAAACACAAAGCTCTTTTCTGCTCGCTTTTACTTCTGTGGTGTGGAAATCATTAATAAATAAATACAATAAATGTGCCACCAGCAGTTTTGTTGGGATGATGTTCCTTATGAAATTAATTTGAGAAATTTTTTAAGACAGATTGTGTGTCCTTTGAGAAAAGATCCGAATTATCCTGGGTACATAGTCGCATGTTTATTAGAATGGCGGTTTATTGTCGGTGGGCAATTTTTGCACACATGCCAGCGTTGGATTGATATAAATTAATACAAGTGCATTGTCGCATTAAGGAAATGAACTCGTTTATTCTCAAAGAAAAGCAAAAAAAGCTCAAAAAAAATGGCATATGAATTGCAGGGTATTAAAGATGGATTCTAAGTCTAAAGATATGGAGAGTTGATCGTGAGCAATTCACAAATTAATCTTCGAGAAATTATCAACGTGGTGAAGCGAAGGAAAATGATTTTACTTCTGCCTCCAGTGATTGTTACGGTAATTTGTACAACCGCTGCTTTTTTACTTCCGAGAATGTATGAATCTTCGATTCGTATACTCGTGCAGCGGAGTGAAGTGAAAAATCCGCTTACTGCAATCGCCAATGCAATGTCGGAGTCGGCAATAGATGACCCCTTGAGTTCATTTGATGAAATAATCTATAGTCAAAAGGTCATCGGCCAATTGATTGATAGTTTGGGACTCGCCGCTAATATGTATACAGAGGCCGAGAGAAGATCATTGCATGTAAAGGTTTATAAAAATATTCAAACAAAAGTTCAGCAGCAAGAATCTTTTACTATTACGTATCTTTCTGATAATCCTCATCAAGCCCAGCGAGGAGCTTCAGTTCTTGCGGACATTTATATACAAACTGTGACAATGGCAAAGAATCAGCGGAATCAACTTACTGTAGAATTTTATCAAGCCAAATTGGAGGAGTTTCAACAAAAGCTTGAAGCAAGCCAGCGTCAGATGGTTTCAAAAATAAGGGGAAGAGCGCAATCTTCACCTAATGGCAATATGTATCTTTATACTCGACTCGATCAGCTTGACCAGCAAATTCGTGATGCAGAGGCGCGTATCAAAGAGAACGAACAAAATTTAGCGACAACACTCGCTCTCCCAGAACAAATCTCAACAACATCTGGTTTGCAGACCCTCTTTGAGCTTCAGCGAATTGAAGTGCCGTATTCGATTGAACTGCGTGCTCTGCTCAAAAACTATGAAGAGATATTATCTAAATACACACCAAAACATCCGGAGGCAACAAAAATAAGTACTCAAATTATTGAACTCTTGGACAGAATTGGCATCGCACTTCGAGCGGAGATTGGAAAAAAGAAGGGACAGATTGCAGATTTTCGGTCTGATCGAGGAAAAATTGTCGAACAAATTTTGAATACATCTACTGAAGGTAACGGAGATCAGGATAAACAATCAAATTATTCTGTCTATCAGCGGCTGTATGATGAAATGAAAGTAAAGCTTGAGGAAGCACAAATTTCATTGTCATTGGGGAAAAATGACGAAAACAGGTATACAGTCATCGATCAAGCACTGCTTCCGCTTTATCCTTCAAAACCAAGCCATATCATGATTGTCGGAGGTGGTGTATTCGTCGGTATTCTTCTTGGAATTATTTCAGTGATTATTGCAGAATTACTTGATACAACAATCAGGTCGCCGAAAGAGATCGATATATTTCGCAAACCTATTATAGGATTATTGCCCGATGCCAGAAAAAAAACATCCATCTGATTCTTCTTCGTCATCAAAATCGGTCCAGAAAGAGCTGGGAAAAGATTTTCAGCATGAAGAGGAGCAGACCGTGGGATCTTTGAACACGGAAAATGATTTTACTGATGAGAATGCTGGGGGAAATGAAAAAAGAATCATACATAGTCTCGTGCGCCTCCAAAAAACGATCGTCTTTCATGAGCACAAGACAGCTACAATTGACACGTCTGTTGTCAATCCGAATTTCTATAATGCATTCGATTGTTCTTCGTTGCCGGAAATTATGATTCAGGAAAAATTTGTTTTAGGAGTTACAAGTCCGGGAGTTGGAGATGGAAAAACACTCGCAGCAGCGAATCTCGCGGTTTCTATTGCGATGTCTCAAAGAAAAGAAACAGTACTAGTAGACTTTAATATCGGTCGGGCACAGCTGCATAAAATATTCGATATTCCTCTTGTGCCCGGATTTCTTGATGCATTACATGATACCGCTATTCATGTTTCAAGAACCAATGTAAGACATCTCTCAGTCATGACAGCCGGTGATCCGTTAAGAAAACCCTTCGAGGCGGCAAGTTTAACACAAGGAATCCGGACAGAGGAAAAATCAGTTATCAGTCTGGAGCATTTAAGTGACTTTCGAAATTTAGTATATTCTCTAGAAAAAGAATTTGATATGGTAATTGTTGACCTGCCTTCGATACAGAATTCCGGCATCCCGTCGTTTTTTGCAAAACAATTGGACGGTATTGTGGTTGTTGTAAATGCGGGAATTACGAAGAAAGGAAGTTTAGACCAAGTCCTTTTCCATTTGAATGCCAACAATGTTATTGGATTCATTTTTAACAGAGCAACAAATGACAACATCAACATATAAACACAGATATTCCTATGGTACTCGGTATTAATGTCGCGGTTATGATTTTCATTATGATTCTTGGAAAACGCAGTAAGCAGCTTGGGTGGAAACATATGCTTGTGTTGTGTTCTTTGGTGCTCCTGCAAACACTTGTGGCTGCATATTCTATGTATCATATGGAAAAACCGCCGCTTTTCTAACGCGCTCACCGTAACAATGCAAGGATTTCTTTGTCTGAATTAATCATTCAAAAAAAACAATCGAGTGTTCAAGGGAATATGTTTTTTTTAAATGCCTTGATCGTTCTTGTTTCTATTGTTTTTTCTCTCTTGATCGTTGAAAGTCAAGGCAATCTTTTCTGGGCTTTTGGAGCACTTGGGGCATTCGTCATTGCGCTGGTAACTATTTATCGTCTCGACTGGGGATATTATCTCCTGATTGGAATGATATTGTTTTCGGATAGATTTCAGGTCGGCACGTTTCAATCATTCACGTACACTATTTCTTATCTTACGACAATCAATACTATTAACCCTGCTATTGGAGTCGGTGTTTTAACAAGCAATGAAATACATATCCTTTTTTTTACTGCTGTTTGGATTATTGTTGCTGCTGTAACAAAGCGTATAACGATAACCCCGGTTCCATTAAAAAAAATTTCTCTTTCTTGTCTTCTTTGGATTATTTGGTCGGTTGTTTATGGCAGGATACGCGGCGGAGATATGCAAATGGGAATTTGGGAGATACGAGCTTTTCCGCTTTTGTTTATTATGTTTTGGTTCACACCTCAATTCATTCGGACAAAAGAACAAATAGAGCAATTGTTGTGGGTTGTGATAGCAATATTGACGTTTAAGGCGTTTCAGGGAATAGACCGATTTATAGAATTAGACTTTACATTTGGCAGATTCCGAGCACTTACAAACAGCGAAGATCCTATTTTTTTTATTGCGTTGTTTATGTTGCTTTTTGGCTTTCTAATTTTTAGATATTACTCGAATCAACGCAGATGGTTGCTTTTACTTTTTTTCCCGCTATTACTAGGTTTTTATTTAGGAAATCGCCGGGCAACCTATGCATCATTCGGTATTTCCATGATCGCATACTGGATATTACTGCCCTCAGAAAATAAAAGAAAACTCAGCAAGTACTTAGTAGCATTCAGTATTGTTTTTGTGGTTTATTTAGCAGCCTTCTGGAATAGCTATGGAAGGATGGCAGTGGTGGCGAATGCTGTCAGATCGACGTTGTTTGCTTACGATAAAAATGAAGCAGCAGAAGATTATGCTTCTGGATTGGCGCGTGAACAGGAGAATTATAATCTAGCAATCACATTTCGTCGTGCGCCCATTCTTGGCATTGGCTTCGGACAACAACATGATTGGGTGATTCACAATTATGGAGCATTTTCATTTAAGGGATATGTTACCCATAACCAGATTCTCTGGTTCCTTGTCAAGTCGGGACTAGTGGGGTATTTCTTGTTTTTTCTGTTTCTCAACGGAATGGCGATGTACGGCGGATATGTGTTTACAAAATTGAAGGATCCCTATCTCCAAGCTATTTGTGCAATGGCAGTGACTGGTATTTTAAATGTCATAGTGACTGCTCATGTGGACCAGCATTTGATTAACTCACGTGTGACATCGTTCTTAGGCGTTTTACTGGGCTTAATTGTCGTAGTTGAATCGATAAACATGCAAATGCTTAAATCAGGAGAATCACTAAATTATTCGGGCAGGTGAACCTATTAAATAGCAGTAAGTGGTTTCTCGGTCTTTTAAATTTTTCAATCTGCAATTTCTCTATATTTAATGATATCAAATTGATTAAAGTTGTTTAGTATCCATAAATGCTTGAGAAATCTTTTTATTATTTGTGTTTGATTGGTATCTTTAAATAGAAGCTTTTGCTTATATCAGAACTCTATATGAATAGACGGGCTCTCTTGTTTCGGAATGCTGGGCAAAATTCTTGGTCAAAAAATAATGATACCATGCCTCAAACGAATAAGAATAATTACACATAGATCGACAACTATTAATGAATAGACCTCAGGATGCTAAATGGATATATTAAATAATGTAAAGTTGTTTTTAAAAAGACTCCTTCCGCCAGCATTGGTACAATATGTTAGACGGTATCGTTATGTAACTAGTGTTCGGGATTGTTGGCCGGAAGAAATGACGATAATACAGCATCTTATTGATACCGGAGATAAGGTAATAGATATTGGAGCAAATTATGGTTGGTTTACGGGTCATTTCTCAAGATTGGTTGGACAGGGCGGCCTTGTTTATAGTATAGAACCTGTTCCAAGCAATTTTAGGATATTGTCACACGTGATTAAAAGACTTGGCAAGACTAATGTAAAATTGCTTCAGTATGCCGTCTCTAATGTAAGCGAGACAGTTAGAATGGGGATACCTAAAAATTCAGTTGGATATACTGATTTTTATCAAGCGTCTATTCTGGATTCGGTAATTGATTTTGATTCTCAAGCTATTGTTGTTGAAGCGAAAACTTTAGATTCACTTATAGGCGATGATTCAGAGCGTATTTCGTTTATTAAGTGTGATGTTGAAGGTCATGAACTCTGGTGTTTGTTGGGTGCCGAGAAAGTAATATTAAACTCTCATCCGGCTTGGCTCATTGAAGTTATGAGCGATCCGGATGATCCTGTATCTAATGCCTATAAAGTCTTCGAGCTTTTTCGTAAGGAAGGATATATATCGTTTGTTTATAACAATTCAGGACTTCAAGAACGAAAACAAGGAGAGAGAAAAATTAATTACTTCTTTTTGCAGCAATCACACATAAAACGCCTTATCTCAAAAAAGATTTCCGTTATAACAATAAAGATATTATGAAGCGATGCCGTCTTTTGAAGGATTGTCTGCCCAAGTCAAAATAAGAAATCTTGGTCTTGTTTAGAACAATTTTCGTAATTTCCTCGACAAGACCTAAAAATTATTATAGCGATAAAAGATGGTTTGTTGATTGAACAAGAACAGCTTTTTCCTAAATATCAAAATATTATATTTACGAACATACAGCATTGAAATGTACGTTCGACTGTACAAGAAGTAATCGTTTGTTTTCACGGTACAACGCAATATTGCTTTTGATTATGATGCATCGCTAGAATTCATTATGAACATTCTCCATTTGATGCCTTATTCGCCGGTTCCTCCCAATTTTGGCGGTGCTCTGCGAACTTATAATATTTTAAAAAACATTGTCCGAAATCATGAAGTAACCCTTGTATCATTCGGAACGCTCGAGGATAAAAGAAGAATTGAGGAAGAGTTTGGAACATCATTAAAGGAAGTCATAATTATTCCGGAATCATGGGAGCAAAAGTACAGACGTCTTGCCCAGCTCTATTCTACTTTGAATCGGCACAGTTTTTTTCATCTGTTTGTGGTGAATAATAGGATGCAGGAAACACTGAATAGAATTTTCGATAGAAAAGTATTTGATATTGTCCAGACAGAATTTTCACATCTCGGATCGTATGATTTGCAAACAGATGCAATAAAAATTCTTGATGCCCATAATGTCGAATATGACAATTTCCGAAGGATGTGGCTCAATACAATTAGCCCTTTGCGTAAGTTTCATTATTATTTGGAATATAAAAAGCTTTTTAAAGAAGAAATAGATGGTTGTCGGAAACAGGATGCTCTTTTTGTTACTTCGGAGCGAGATAAAGAATTATTTGAAAAAGATGTACCAAATGTTCCGATGTATGTTATACCTAATGGAGTGGATTCTGCATATTTTACATCAGGGAATACGGCACCCGAACCGTGGACACTGGTTTTTACAGGAATGATGGCATATGTGCCCAATTATGACGGCATTCTCTATTTTCTGGATGAAATATTTCCATTGATTCAAAAGAAAATACCACAGGTAAAAATTTATATTGTTGGAAATAGGCCGCCGAAACATCTTTCCCTGCGAGCATCAGATAGCATCGTTATTACAGGATATACAGAGGACGTACGCCCGTATATACGAAGGGCGAGCGTTTATGTCGTTCCACTGAGAATGGGAAGCGGTACACGATTGAAAATTTCTGAAGCTCTTTCCATGAAAAAACCTATCGTCACTACGAGTATTGGTTGTGAAGGAATCGAAGTAGTATCCGGTGAATCTGTTCTTATCGCAGACGAACCGCAGGCGTTTGCCGATGAAGTCATTCGACTGCTTCATGATGCGGAATTACGATCTCGATTAATACGGAACGGCTATGAAGTAATGCGCTCGACCTATGAATGGTCTGTGATTGGTAAAAAAGTAGAAGAACACTATCATTTGTTACTCAACAATCGCAAAGGTGTTTCCCTGTGAAAGATGAAGATTCAAATGTACTATTCCGGATCAAGCTGCGGTTACAGCGGCATTCTCTATGGGAGCATATAAAGGGATTATGGTTTTCGAGAAAACTTTCAACCCATGGTATCGTTGTCGTAACCGGATCAGGATCCTTCCCGAAAGTGATTAATAGGGGAGGAGAAATCCATGCCGGCCATTGTCAATTCTATGAAGGTGTGAGGTTGGAAATAGGGAAAGGTGCTTCTCTCATTATCGGTAGCGGATCCTATTTGAATCGTAATACGCTAGTGGTTGTTGAGACAAAAGTTGAGATTGGAAATTTTTGTAAAATTGCATGGGATGTGATTATTATGGATTCTGATCTCCATCCTATTGAAGGAAAAATACTGGAAAACAAACCAGTGATCATTGAAGATCATGTTTGGATAGGATGCCGTTCGATTGTCTTGAAAGGAGTACGAATCGGTAAGGGAGCAATTATTGCTGCTGGTTCGGTGGTAACAAAAGATATTCCTGCTTATGCGATTGCAGGAGGCGTCCCCGCCCGTGTGATAACAACCCGGTCGTTCATAGAGCCGCAGGCAATAAAATCATAAAGAAGCGTGGACAAAAATAATCTAAATTGATAAACTATGACAGTGAATAAAAAAATAGATATATCGAATGTACCGTTTGTTAATATTCTTGGAGTTGAAATCCATGATGTTTCATATCAGGAAACAATAGAGATTTTAAAAAATATGGTACAAAACGGTCAGCCGCATCATGTTATGACAGTGAATCCGGAATTTGTTATGATGGCTCAAAATAGCAGGGCTTTTTTTGAAATACTTCAAAAAGCTGATTTAAAAGTAGCCGATGGAATTGGTATCCTTCTTGGAGCACGTATTCTTGGGACATCAGTACGTGAGCGTGTTACTGGAGTTGATATTGTTCGGCGATTTGCAGCGACAGCTCAGGAGAATGGATTTCGGATATTTCTTCTGGGAGCAGCTCCTGGAATTGCTGAACAGGCTGCCGCCGTACTCCAAAAAGAAAATCCCGGTTTGCAGATTGCCGGTACTTACTCTGGTTCTCCCCGACCGGAAGATGAAGAAATGATTTGCTCGATGATAGAGAAAACAAGACCCCATATTCTTTTTGTTGCCTATGGCCCTCCCCAGCAGGATCTCTGGATAGCTCGCACACAGCAGAGGCTGATGATCCCGGTTGCTATGGGTGTAGGAGGAACATTTGATTTTCTTACGGGGGTTGCTGTGCGTGCACCTCTTTGGATACGGCGGATTGGAATGGAGTGGTTGTTCCGGTTGATACGTGAACCCTGGCGTTGGAAGAGACAGATGTCCTTGCCGCTGTTTGTGCTGTCAATCATCTGGAAGAGAATGAGTCAAAAAAACATTCAAATAAAGGCGCGCAGCTAATGGCGGGTTTGGGAAAATCGGTTTCAAAAAATGTTGCGGTGCTTTTTGCACGACAAGTTGTAACATGGATGTCTACAGTGCTTTTATTGCTCTTCCTTCCAAGCCGTCTCGGACCGGTCAATTATGGAAAATTTTATCTCGGACAAATGATTGTCGGTATATTTTCCTTATTAATTGATTTTGGGGGACATTATTCCATAACAAAAGCAGTATCTCGCAACCGAGAAAATATCGGACACATAATTGTTGATTCCCTCGGTATCCGCTCTCTTCTGTGGATAATATCATTTATTACGGTTAACCTCTATGGATTTTTAATCGGGTATGATGTAACAACGAAGACAATTATTTTTATTTTTAGTGTTGGAATGACTTGGACAGGGGCTCGCACTGTGTTCTGGTGCTGTTACCAGGGTTTTGAAATGATGAAATACCCCGCATATAGCACCATTGCTGAGTCGATGTTTATTTCTCTTGTAGGTGTTGCCGCTCTTGTTTTGGGAGTTGGACCAGTCGGCTTTACCGTGATAACAGTGCTGGGGACATTATTGAATTTTTTTGTGTGCGTGAAGTTTTCACATTATCTCACACAGTTTTTTCCGCGAGTCAATTGGCGTGCTTCTCTCGCTCTATTGAAAGAAGGATTTCCCTATTTCCTTAACTCGGTATTTAGCGTTATTTACTATAGAATTGACGCTGTTATGCTTTCCCTTATGACTCCGGCTATTGTTGTGGGATGGTACGGTGCTTCATATCGGTTTTTTGATTCCCTGATGTTTGTTCCTAGTATTTTTACAATTTCAATATTTCCTGTGCTCTCCCGTATGTGGGGAGAGAATAAAATGTCGATAGGAAGATCAGTACAAAAAAGCTTGGATTTTATGCTTATTCTAGGCATTCCAATTAGCGTTGGTATTTTTTCTTTCTCAGAAGAAATTATTCGGATTTTTTATGGTTTACAAGGATATCAACAATCAATATTACTCTTAAGAATATTTGCTGTTGGGATGCTTCTTGTCTATGTTGACAATATGCTTGGCACGGCACTCCTCGCTTCAGATAAACAGCGAAAGTTATCGGTTCTGGCATTCTGTGCTATTATAGTGAACGTAGGTTTGAATTATGTTCTCATTCCTTATACTCAAATCCATTACAAAAATGGAGGAATTGGATCAGCCGTTGCAACTGTAATCACTGAGTTTTTTATTATGGTTTCTATGTCTACGATGTTAAGAAAAACTGTTTTGCTCAATTGTAAGATAGCGGTTCAATTAAAGGCAATACTATCCGGTATTATTATGGGGGTATTTCTTTGGTTGGCACACCTTGCGGGAACTTATTGGATTGTACAGGCAATAATTTGTGGACCCATCTATCTGGCGGCTATCTTTCTTTTTAAAACGTTCGAACCGTCAGATATTGAGCTCATAAAAGGAATGATTCCTAACCGGATATTTTCAAGAAATAAATAATGAATCAGCAAATATTTCGCTGACAAAGAGATTGTTTTATGAGTCATGATCTTTATCATTCTTCGGATATTGCTGGAAGCGGAGATCCTCAGCGCCTCATAGTTCTTCTCTACCATCGCATTCATCAGGATGATGGAACGAAAGATACTGTAGGGATTCGTATTTTTGACATCACGTTCCGAAAACAAATGGAAATGCTCGACCGGTGGGGATATGTAACCGTTACATTTGATGATTATCGTCTATTTTTGGAAGGAAAGATTAATCTCCCTAAACGGTCCGTGATCATCACATTTGATGATGCATACGAAGACCTCTACACGTATGCATTCCCGATTTTGAAGGACCTCGGAATGAAGGCGGTCGTCTTTGTTGTGGGGGACCCTACAATCAATACGAATATCTGGGATGAGGAATACGGAGATAATTTCAAACTTCTCAGTGTCCAACAGATTTTAGAACTTCACATGGCTGGTTTTGAAATTGGTTCTCATACACTTACACATCCGAATCTCACATCCATGCCAAAAGAAAAAGCATGGGAAGAAATAGTCCGTTCAAGAATGCAGTTGGAGATACTTCTAAATTCTCCAGTGAAAAGTTTTTCTTATCCCTACGGGATAGTCGATGAAGCAATAAAGCTCATGACAGCAAAAGCAGGGTATACTATCGGGTGCGCGGCATACAGCGGACCGCCGCTTTTCGGCATGGATCATCTCGAAATACGACGCATAAAAGTTCTGAATACAACCAACAGATTGCTCTTTAGAATGCAGCTCCATCCAATTTATTCTTTCTATCGGTGGATCGTTTGGGTGATAAAAAAGACTCTGAGGAAACCAAAAATAAATCAATTGAATGATGCAGCGTCGTCCATTTCGAGAAAAATATCTGATGGTCATTGAATATGCTGTCTATAAGGTATTGAAGGAGATTTTTTATTAAAACATTAACGCTTGTTCAATCACGTTTGGGACAGCCTGATTACAATGAACTTGTCCGACTTGAAGAGATTGACGCTTATCCTAGAGTTGTCCTTTTTGAAGATTCACTTCATTCAGATATGCTCAATGAACGATTCCTCGAAAAAGTGCCGCCACAGCGATTTGCGGTATACAAAAAAATTCCCATTGTTGCTGCACAGATTATTGAAGCGTTCATTCAAAGGAAAAATTATGATATCATTATATCATGGGCTGAGAACTTAGGGATACCGCTTGCTTGCCTCTTCAAGTTCAGCAGCAAACGTCCGGTTCATTTTGGAATATTCTCCTGGATCTCAAAATTTAAGAAGGCAGTTTTACTTAAAATATCTCACAAACAATTTGACCGAATTATTCTTATGTCATCGAAGCAGCGTGATTATGCTGTGAACAAGATCGGTATTCCGGAAGAAAAAGTCATTCTGCTTCGATGGCCTGTCGATCAGAAGTTTTGGCGGCCCATGCCGCGAGAAACAAAAATGATCTGTGCTGTTGGCAGGGAGATGAGAGATTATGGAACTCTGATCCATGCCATCCGAGATCTCGCAATACCTTGCCATATCGCGGCCGGCGGACTTACCTTAGGAAAGAATGATGCCTGGATTAAAGATGTAAAAAATGAAGGCGTTTTGCCTTCGCATATTACAGTTGGGAAAAAATCGTATTTCGAATTACGAGAGTTATATGCCAATTCTCGGTTTGTTGTCATTCCTTTGTTGGAAACAAAAACAGACAATGGAACAACCAGCATTTTGGAGGCGATGGCTATGGGAAAAGCTGTCATTTGTTCTCATGTCGAAGGCCAGGCGGATGTTATTCAAGATGGAATCAATGGCATCTTTGTACCTGTTGGTGATTCTCAAGCTCTCCGGCAAGCTATCGAATATCTCTGGATTCACCCTGATGTTGCTGAGCGTTTAGGACGAGCTGGACGCCAATGGATAGAAGAACACCACACTCTTGATAGTTTTGTTGCTGAAGTAAAAAAAGCAGTTGAAAAAGTGGTCGCAGAGAAAAAGAATGCTGGGAGTAAAATCCCCCCCCAAAAAATAAGGCCTCGAAGGAGTATCTTAACGATCATTTCTACAGGGTTATCTCTTCCTTCGTATAAAGAATTGAAACAAATGGAGGAAGAAGACCGTTCACCAAGGGTTCTTCTCTATGAAGATACACTTGATTCTGATATTTTAGATGAAAGGTTTCTTCGTCAAACACCAAAATTCAGAAGATGTCTTTATAAGTGTATTTCTCCTTTGGCTGCCCAGCTTATTGAAGGATTCTTTCTTCGAAAAAAGTACAAAGCGATTGTTACATGGTCAGGAAAACTTTCCCTCGGATTAGCTTTTTTCTTGAAGATGACGAGGTCGAAAACTCTTCATATAGCATTGATGTCATGGATTTCAAAACCGAAAAAGGCGAAAATTCTCCAACGAGTTCATTCGCATATTGATAAAATTATATTTTGGTCGAGTGTCCAAAAAGAGCTTGCTGAAAAAGTTTTGAAGATTCCTTCTTCAAAGTTGGTTCTTGTAAGCCGTCGTGTCGATCATAAATTCTGGCGGCCTCTGAATGTTCCCATGGATATCATTTGTACTGCCGGTCAAGAAATGCGTGATTTTCCGACGTTGCTAAAAGCGATGGATGGGCTTGATATCCAATGTCACATTGCAACAGGGGCAATTGCTGGAGAGTTGTTTGATACAGTCAAAGTACTTGAAGAAGTGAAGCAGATGCCTTCGAATATTAAGATCAATCTGCTCAACTATCTTGAACTACGTGCTCTGTATGCTCGTTCGCGATTTGTGGTTATCCCCCTTCATCAAGCTGATACGGATAATGGTGTAACAACGATGGAGGAAGCTATGGCGATGGGCAAAGCTGTTATTTGCACTCGAACCCAGGGCCAAGTAGATCTTTTACAAGATGGCGTGACGGGAATATTTGTTCCACCGGGTGATCATGAAGCATTGAGAAAGGCGATCCTTCATCTTTGGAATAATCCTGAAATTGCGGAACGCATGGGTAAAGAAGGGCGCATATACATTGAGACTTATCATACACTCGATAAATTTGTTCAGAGCGTCAGGGAAGTGGTCGATGGGGCAATTCGAGAACAGGAAAGCAAGGGTAGATAGATGAAAGTCATGAGGGGACACCAACAATGGAAATTCCTTTTCATCAGCGCTCCTTTCGGCGGCATTGAAGTATTTTCTAAAAACTTGAAACAAGTTGTGGACGAACGAGATGATATAGATGCTTCATGGATATGGATTGAACCGCAGCCGAAAGAATTTTTTAGCCGGATTTCGCCGCTCTCCATGAATTGGACATTGAAAGGCGGATATGCGGCATGGTCGCGTGTTAAGAAACTTGAAAGAAGCGGGAACCAATTTGATGCAGTATTCTTTAATCATATCATTCCAGCGAGATTTCTTTCTGGTTTTAGAAAACGTGTCCCGACAGTCTTTTCTTTAGATGTGACGCCGGAAGTTCTTGCGCCCTACAGTCAGCTCTATTATGGTCGAGAAATACAGAATGCAGGTATGATTTTTTCCATAAAGCATCGAATGCTGAAGGAAATGTATCATGATGCATCGTATCTTCTTGCTTGGTCAGACCTTGTTCGTCAATCCCTTGTTGAGGATTACGGAGTTCCTCCCGAAAAGGTTGATGTCGTTCCTCCGGGCATTGATTTAAAACAATGGGTGTCTTCTTCTCATGAAAACATTGATACCAAAGATGGACTTCAACCTATAAGGATTCTTTTTGTTGGCGGAGAGTTTAAGAGAAAGGGCGGAGATCTTTTATTGCGAATTGCCCAGCGAAATGAATTCCGCAATTGCGAATTTCATTTTGTAACAAAGAGTTTTGAAGGAGTTCGCGGCGAAAACGTTTTTGTCTATCCAGATATCAAACCAAACAGTGTACAATTGTTAGATCTTTATCGAAAAGCAGATATCTTTGCACTTCCAACCCGGGCGGACTTTTCGCCTCAGGCTGTGTGTGAAGCGTTTGGTTTTAGGCTGCCTGTTGTCACAACGAACGTTGGTGGGTTAAGTGAAATTGTTACGGATGGTGAAAATGGATTTCTTACCGCACCAGACGATGAGGAAGCGTTCGCAAAAAAAATATTCATTCTTGTTCAATCATCAGAAATGCGCAAAAATTTCGGTGGAAACGGCAGGCTCTTAGTCGAAGAAAAATATGATATCAATAAAAACACAGAAATAGTCCTTCAATATCTCAAAAAAGCTGCGATAATGAATGAGAAGAATCTAAAGATTTCTGCTCTGCGGAGGAACATCTGAGGAAGGAATTTGGTTCATAATGATGGATGGAGGCGCATACCATCATGGATGGTGAAAAAATCCCAACCGTAAACAGTGGCATTCTTGTCTATTTGATAGCGTAATAGCGAGAATTATCTGGAACCGGCTTTGCAGTCGCTTCTCGCTCAATACTACAAGAATTTTGAGTTCATTATTACTGATCACGCCTCAACTGATCGATCGTGAGAAATTGGTCAAAAATATGTTGCCTTAGACCCGAGAGTACGGTATTTTCAGAATGAAACTAATCTTGGATGCACAGGCGATTCCAGCAGTGTATTCAAGTACGCGCGAGGCAAGTATTATTACATGGGGTCACACTCATCGAATAAAACAAAAAGATCCAATTCAAGAACAGCATAGATTATTTCTAAATAGTAAATGCCTAACATTCTTTAATATCTGGAGAAATTGATGGGTGTTCAACAAATACCTAAACTTGGGATCGGCATCCCAGTGTATAACGGAGAAAATTATCTTGGGGATGCGCTGAATTCCCTTCTCAATCAAACATTTCAAGATTTTGAGATGTTTATTTCGGATAATGGTTCAACGGACAAAACCGAAATAATTTGCAGAAAATATTCTGAAAGCGATTCCCGCATTCATTATACAAGGTATGAACAGAACCGCGGAGTGACGTGGAACTTTAATAATGTTTTCAGATTATCTCGCAATGAATATTTTAAATGGGCTCCTCACGATGATTTGTATCATCCTACGTTGCTTGAAAAGTGTATTGCAGTTCTCGACCGGGACAAAGAAGTCGTTTTGTGTTATGCAAAAACAATTATTATTGACGAAAACAGCAAAGAAGTAAAAAAATTTGAAACGAAACTGCGAATCGATAGCGACAAACCGCATGTGCGATTCCACGATTTGTTAATTGATTATCTGGTCTACGAGCAGTACGGTGTTATACGATCAGATGCACTAAAAAAAACCCCTCTTTTTGGAGGATATGGCCATGAAGATGGGGTGATTTTGGCACATCTCGGATTAATCGGCCGTTATTATGAAATCCCAGAATTTCTTTATTATAATAGAGAGCATCCCCAAAAATCGTGGAATTTTTACAAGACCTACCGACAATATACAGTGTACCTCGATCCAACAAAAGCGGGAAAAATTCTGCTTCCGCGGTGGCGCATGGGATTTGAATATGTAAAGGCTATAAAGTCGGTGCCGCTCCGCTGTCGTGAAAAATTATTATGTTATTTCCAAATGTTTTTTTGGATACGCATGTTTTGGAAAAGTTTGATTGCGAATGTGCTTGTTGCATCCGGTCAAATTCTCATGCTTCCATTTCGAAAACCGAATCAGGAACCGGTTAAGTAAGTGAACAAGTTATGACGTCATGGAATGACAAAAAATGTATTTTAGGTTACCATAAATTTCAGAATGATAATAAGCGATAAAAATAATAGTGATTACTTTAAAGAGTAGAAGGGAGCATTATACATGCGAGTGTTAGTAACGGGCAGCAGCGGCTATATTGGGACTGTTATGGTTCCATTGCTTCAAAAAACCGGACATGAAGTCGTTGGGGTAGATAGCGATTTTTATTTTCGGTCGACATTTGGAGAATTAAAACAAGATATAAAGACGATTAAAAAGGACATCCGTGATGTTGAAGTAAGCGATATGCGAGGATTTGATGCCGTTGTTCACCTTGCCGCACTTTCAAACGATCCGCTTGGAGATCTTAATCCTCAGCTTACATACGATATTAATCATCTGGCTTCATTTCATCTCGCAAAAGTTGCTAAAGCAGCAGGTGTGAAACGTTTTGTCTTTTCATCTTCTTGCAGCAACTACGGTGCGGCAGGAGACAATCTTGTTGACGAGAAATCGGCTTTGAATCCTGTGACTCCATACGGTATCTCGAAGGTGAGAGCCGAACAGGATATTGCAACTCTTGCTGACGATGATTTTAGCCCGACATTTCTTCGGAGTGCTACTGCGTATGGAGTTTCCCC
>Ga0182021_10003989_pt1 | contig 17302 bp, 12 predicted proteins | sample 612E3MmetaG_FD_120493 | JGI IMG/M metagenome (GOLD analysis project Ga0182021, IMG submission 120493) | Permafrost microbial communities from Stordalen Mire, Sweden - 612E3M metaG (Illumina Assembly) | ecosystem: Environmental > Terrestrial > Soil > Wetlands > Permafrost | place: Sweden...
GAGATGGCCGCGCTGGGCGAGGAGCTCGGCGAGCTCCTCGCCCAGCGCGGGTGCGTTGTGATCTGCGGCGGCATGGGCGGCGTCATGGCCGCCGTGACTCGCGGTGTGCGACGCGGAGATGGCGTCTGCATCGGCGTGCTGCCCACGCTCGACCGTAGCGGGGCCGACCACGAGCTCTCCTATTCGGTGTGCACCGGAGTGGGCCACGCCCGCAATCTCGCCGTGGTGGCCAGCGGCGACGTAGTCATCGCCCTCGGCGGCCAGTGGGGCACGCTCTCCGAGATCGGCCTGGCACGCAGCATCGGCAGACGCGTCGTCTTGCTGCACAGCTGGGGCTTGGTGCCCAATGAAGGCGAGCTCTCCGGCGTGGTCGCGGCACAGACGCCCGCGGAAGCCGTAGGGCTCGCCCTGGCGAAAGAACGCTAGACTTTAGCGGCCGTGGGTGCCGAGTACTGACCCACGGCGCCATCGTTCGTTCGTGACTGCCGGCCGCGCACATTGTCAACGTCTGGCGGTACTCGCCCTATTTGAACGCACAAGTGGCCGGGTGCTAGAGTCGCGCGGCCAATCTGACCGTCCATCCATCTGACCAGCTGCGGGTCCGACCGATGAGCATCAGGCCACTTCCCATCGTCGCCACCAAACTGGCACCGCCCAAACTGGTCGGGGCGTCGGTGCGACCAGACACGCTCGAACGGCTGCGGGCAGGAGCACAGCGTAAGCTGATGCTCGTCCAGGCGCCGGCCGGCTATGGCAAGTCGACCACCGTGGCTTACGCCGCCCTCACGCTCGGTTGGCGCTTCGCCTGGTACAAACTGGATATCCTCGACCAGGATCCGCTCGTCTTCGCGGCCTCCCTGGCGGAATCGGTCCGCCGCACTGTCCCCGGCTTCGGCTTCATCCTCGCCGATCGTCTGGCAGACCTCCACGAGTCGCCGACGTCTATCAACGAGCTACTCGGCATTCTTGCCGCAGAGCTGACCGACGAGGTGTCGGGCGAGCTTCATCTGATCCTGGACGACTATCACGAGTCGGCGAACTCGGCGCCTTTGAACTCCGCCATCGACTACCTGCTTGCCAGCCTCCCGGCGAACATCCATGTCGTTGTCATGACCCGTTACGAGCCATCTTTTCAGCTATCGCGCCTCACACTCGCCGACGATGTGGCCATGGTCGACAGAGAAGATCTCCGTTTCTCTCCGGAGCAGGCGATGGCCTTCATCGCGGCAAGGGGTGTCGCGGTACCTAACGCCGAGCAGCTCGAGTACGTCCTCGAGCACACGGAGGGCTGGCCTGCCAGTCTCGTCCTGATCTGCAACGCCCTCGCCCGATCGCGGCGCGGCACGGACGAGGCGGTGCTCGCCGACCCACTGCTGAAGGGCGACCTGTACTCCTACTTGGCCGAACAGGCCTATATGACCCAAGGCGCTGAAGTGCGATCCTTTCTGCGCCAGTCCTCCGCCCTCGAGTACATGACCGCGGATCTGGCAGCCTCGGTGGCGAGGACCAGCCGAGCTGATCGCTACCTACAGCACCTCACGGCCAAGTCCTTGTTCACGTTTCGCACGGCAACAGGCAAGTACCGCTACCACCGGCTGTTCCGGGACCTCCTCCGACAGAAAGCAGTGCAGGAAGACGGGCCGGCGGCATTCCGCGAAGCTCAGCTTCGTGCCGCCGCCGCTTTGGAAGAGGCTGGGGACATACCAGCTTCCGTGGAGGCCTATCTGGCTCTCTTGCAGTGCGAGTCGGCGGCGACCGTTCTGGAGCGGTCCGGGCAAGCGGAGCTCGACGACCTCATGCCCGAGACCCTCAAGTCGTGGAGCGAACGACTGTCGCGGGTGAAGGGCTCGCCGGAGGCTTGGGCGTTGCTCATTGCGGGTCACGTCTTCTTCCGCGAGGCGGATCATGCCGCTGCGATCGTGCGGCTGCGTTGCAGTACACAGATCTTCGAACGGCTGGGGAACGCAGTAGGCCAGTACTTGGCAGCATCGGCGATCTATCGCTGCCTCTATTGGAAAGGCGACTACTGGGAAGCCGCGATCGTGTGCGAAGACGCTGTCAACCTCGCACCTACGGAAACGAGTCGCGTCCACGCACTGACCAGCAAGGCTGCCGTCCTACTTCAAGACGGGCGCTGGGCGGAAGCTCAAGACGCGTTGGTGGAGGCAGAAAGGACGCTGCCGGTGCTCCCTGACACCGAATCTACTCGTCTGGCTGCTCAACGCATCTCTTTCCTCTACCTTAGAGGACACTTCAGCGGGGCCGCCGAGAGCGCCGAAGCTCTTCGCGAGCGGGTTTCGGCACACCTTTCCGCGAGCTTCGAGATCGCCTTCCTGACGGTGCTTGCGCTCCTGAACGTCCTTCGCGATCTACCAGATCGTGCCGGCGATCTGATCGTCGACGCGACGGAAAAGGCGAAGCGCTTCGGCTACCGTTTGAACGAGCCCCACCTGCTTGACACGGAAGGACAGCGCCTCATGGCGCTGGGCCTCTTTGACATGGCCATCGACTGCTTTCTTCGCGCCAGAGACCACGACGCTCTCCGCGAAGATACTGCCAGCCGGGCACTGGTCATCAGCCACATCGGGACTGCCTGGCGCCGACAGCGCGACCTGAATCGGGCAGCACGTGCCTACGACGAAGCAGCGCGCGTCGCCGCCGGCGCCAAGAACATCTACGCGCAGCTCACGTGCGCCAGCAATCGCGCCTATACGGAAGGGCTTCTCGGCAACCCGCAGGCATGGGCGCTCCTCCATCCGTTGCAAGATCAGGCTGCGCGGGCGGGCCTCGGCTTCGTGGCAAACAAGTGCGCCATCTTCCAGGCCGCCCTGGCCTTTCGCGAAGGTGTGGCGGAGGGGGAATCGGACCGTGCGCAGAGCATCATCCCCGTGATGCTCGAGCAGGGACAATACAACTTCCTCGCCTCAGAGCTGTGCTGGCACCCCGAGTTGACCGCACACCTGTGCAGGCAGTCCTTGGGCGAGACTTGGCTGCCCGAGTTGATCAGCTGCCTTGCCAGTCACGCCGGGGCTGAGACAACCCTGGAGCAAGTGGCCGCCTTCGACGCCGAGCTGGCGCGCGTCGTGGTCGACGGGATAGCCGCGCGGCTTCCGAGCGAAAAGGCGCATGCCCTTCTCAGACGTCTCAGCAGGAGCCCATCACCGGCAGTCAGCCAGGCATCGCGGCCGTTTGTCAGGCGGAAGAGACCTGGGAGTGTCTTGCCGGAGCTGACAGATAGCGAAGGCAGGGTGCTGGAACTGATGGCAGGTGGCCTCAAGAATGCGGACATCGCGTCACGACTCTGCCTCTCTGCGGCCACCGTCAAGACCCATGTCAATCGCATCTTTCGCAAACTCGAGGTAACCGACCGCGTAGGAGCCGTCCTCTGCTATCGTGACCGCGTGGGGGATCGGCTCGACACAGCCAAGCAAGAAAGGCCAACCCGGCCGCCGTCAAAGTGACAACCGTGGGTTGATTCCCTCGCCCACCAGCCTCCCTAGGCTTCCTCTGCACTGTTCACGCCGCCGGCGGAGGGGGAGTTGGAATCTTCAGGGTCGGTCATCTATGTAGAGTCGAATCGCATGAGCTCGCGCAAACGCACAGTCATCGACATCCTCAGGGCGAATCCGGACTTCGTGTCAGGCGAGGCCATCAGCGGCACGCTCGGAATCTCGCGGAACGCCGTGCACAAGCACATCAACTCGCTACGCAGTCGCGGATATCGGATTCTCGGCGTCTCGCACCGCGGCTACAAGCTGGAAGAAGAGCCGTGCCGGTTGTCGATCCCGCTTGTCTCGAGCATGACACGTCACAGTCTGTTCGGGCGCGCCTTCCGCTACTACGATGAGATCGAGTCCACGAATGCCGAGGCTAAGTCGCTTGCTCAAGACGGAGCGCCCGAGGGCACAGTCGTCATCGCCGAATGCCAGACAGCAGGCAGGGGGCGACTGGGGCGCAGGTGGACGTCTCCAGCCGGCAAGGGGCTGCTCTTCTCCGTGATCCTCCGGCCCGCCTTGCCGATGAGCGACGCACATCTGCTGACGCTCGTCGCAGCCACAGCGGCGGCCGAGGCCGTTGAGACGCACACCGGAGTCACTGTGCGCATCAAGTGGCCCAACGACCTGTACGTTGACGATCGCAAGCTCGGCGGCATCCTGACCGAAGTCAGCGGTGAGCAGGACGAGATCGACTGGGTCGTGGTGGGCGTTGGGATCAACGTGAATACAGAGTACGGCGAACTTCCCGTTCCCCTCCGCCGCACCGCGGCGTCGCTGAAGATCGCCGTCGGTCAGCTGTTCGACCGGAGCGAGCTACTGGCACGCATCCTGCTCTCACTGGAAGCCTCGTATGTCGCCACGCTGAGGAGTGGTTTTGATGGCGCTCTCGATTCGTTTCGCCGTCGTGACTACCTCAGCCGCAAGACTGTGAGCGTGCAAACCCGAGAGGGACCCATTGTGGGCGAGGCATTGGGAATCGACGATCGCGGCGCGCTTCTGCTTCAGCTTCCCCACCGGCACGTGCGGCGTTTCTATGCCGGCGACGTCACTCTGCACCCATGAGTGCGGCGGGCTTCAGATGGCGGCCGGGTCGCCTTCCACGCGAGCAGATTCGCTACCACTGTCGGTGTTGAACATGGCACCGCGCAGCTTCAGGCTGATCCTGCCGCGCTCGTACTCGCCCATGAAATCGGTCGACGTGCCATCCCTGTACGCAAGGTCCTTGTCGCGCAGGATGCTGGCCAGGATCTCGACGTAGTTCCGCTCCAGGGTGGTGCCCGCTGAGGCGCGCAGCACCTTGAGTGCCTCGAACGAGCTCATGGCGCGCCGATAGGGCCGGTCAGACGTCATCGCATGGTAACTGTCGGCCACCGCCAGGATCTTTGAGAGTTCCGGTATCTCGGCGCTGCGCACGCCGAGCGGGTAGCCGCTGCCATCGAGCCGCTCGTGGTGGTATTGCACGATGTCCGCCACGTCTCGGTATGCGACGAGATGAGAGAGTACCTCAGCACCTTTCATCGGGTGCTCGCGAATGAACTCCCACTCGTCGTTGTCGAGCGTACCGGCCTTGCCCAGGATGGCATCCGGTGTACCCACCTTGCCCAGGTCGTGCAAGAGCCCGGCCAGGTGTATGGCCTCGACTTGCGACTCCGGTAGCCCCAGCGCCTTGGCCATGTCGCGGCAGTACATGGCAACGGCGGCACAGTGGCGAGCCGTGTACTGATCCTTGCTGTCGAGCAACACGATCATGGCGGCCGCCAGACCGATGTTCATCTCCAGGTACTCGTCCGTCAGCTTCTTCTGACGGGTCAAGTGCTCTTTCTCACGCACGAGGAGCTGGAACATGTACTGGCTGGCGAAGAGAGGAGCGAAGAGCAACACCACCGCCACGATGCCGGCAATGGCATAAAGCGCGGCGACCATCAGGCCCAGACAGGCGAGAACAAGAAGTGAACGGAGGAAAGGCATTGCCTCGTCGCGCCAGAAGGAGCGAACGTTACGCCCGTACGCAAAGCTCGCGCCCAGCGAAGTGGCAAGCATGTTCAGGCTCTCATAGCCGACACCCGCGCAGACGCCGGCCAGGAGCAGACCCGCGGTCAGGTCGTGCCCCGTGACTCCCAATGGTTCGGCCACCGCCCGGAACACGAAGGCTCCCGCAGCCGCCGGCAGGAGGTATGCGGACAGGTTGAAGAGAGCTATGCGCCAGGAACTCAACCTCCAGCAACCCCAGAGCCCAGCCATCGCCGACACGATGACTGCGAAGACGGGATCGAAGAACATCATTGCGAGAAGGATCGGGAGGTTGGCAGCGGTGACGTAGACCTTCTCGGTGAATTCCACCGCCATCACCTCGGCCACTCCTGCGAGAAAGCAGAGCACAAGAAGGCTGAGGACATCAGATGAGGAGAACGATGTCCACGGAGCTCGCCACACAAGGTAAGCGAGAACCAGACCAGCGCCGAGGCTGGTTAGGAAGACAAAAGCCGAAAACCTGCGTGGGTGGCCCGTGGACGTAACCAACTCCATACGCGGACAGTTCACGCGGTCCACAACGGTGTGCCGAGCCGCGCCCGAGGGCCACGACTCTGCCGATTGGGCGAGCGACTCTGGAAGTCGGAGCCTGTGGCCTAGTGAATCTTGCTGCTGCCGCCTGAGGTCGCCAAAGCGACCAGCAGCGCAGCGACGATGGATTCTACCTTCTTCATTGGAACCCTGCCGACACTTATCCGAGTTTGAACGGGCTGCCGAGCTTGAACGGCACCTTGCTCACCGCATTCCCCCTGACGAATTGGCGGTTCAGCCGAGCTTGAACGGGCTGCCGAGCTTGAACGGCGACTTGGTCATGACTTCCCCCAGTCACTAAAGTTGGCGGCACTACCTGCCGACTAATAGTGGTTGACGATTGCCGTCGGCCGCATCGTACGGAGTGGCATGGCGAGCCTGAATCCCGCCCGGATTGGACATTTGGACGAATCAGGCCGCGGCGTTTTGCCAGAATTGACAACACATTGTCAGCTTAGGACACACTTCGGTGCGGCGGCAGCAGACTCGACCCGGTGGCCCGCGATGCGGGGTGAAGCTGGGCACTGGTCGGCCGGGGCTGGTGGCACCGGACCGGACGGGCGCTATACGCTCACGCCGGCGACCGAGTCGGCGTGTCGCTGATGGACTCGGCCTATGTCGGCAGCGAGATTGGTGGGAGAACGCCGCATGAGCCCGGCTGAGATCTGAGCCGCAGCTCAGAAGTGTGGGCAAGCGCGGCGCCCGCATCCGGTTGGGGGTTGGCCGCGGGGTGGCCATTGTGCCGCCCGATTGGGGGAGGACGGCGTCATAGAGTCGATCCCGGACACGATCGCACTGCCCGAAACGAGGCGACCGCTACTTCTTAGCCGCAACTTCGGGCTGCTTTGGAGCGGACAGTTCGTTTCGCAGATGGGCGATCGTCTGGCTATGGTCGCCTTGACCTGGCTGGTCTACACAACGACCCACTCCGCGTTCTCCACCGGAGTGACGCTGGCGCTCTACACCCTGCCCTACGTGGTTTTCGGGACGTTCGCCGGCGTCATCATCGATCGTTTCAACAAGCGGATAGTCATGCTGGCCGCCGATGTGGCGCGCGCAGGCCTGGTGCTGTCCGTCCCCTTTCTCGCCGGCAGATGGCTGCCAGCCGTGTACCTGCTCAGCTTCGCTACGTCGTCGCTCGCCGTGGTCTTCGACCCCTGCAAGCTCGCCATCCTGCCGGATCTGGTGCCCGCGACAAAGTTGCTCCGGGCCAACTCGCTTCTAGCTTCCGGCGATTCGCTGACCGACGTGCTGGGCTATGCGACGGCCGGTTTCGTAGTCCACTACCTCGGATCGAGAGGGGCGTTTACGGCGGACTCGGCTACCTTCGTCGTCTCAGCGCTGGCCCTGGCGCTCGTGCGCTACCGGCCATCGCACCGGTTGCCGACCGGCCATGCCAGGCATGGAATCGGCAGAGAGGCTGCCGACGGCGTTCGATGCCTGCTGCACGACCGGGGACTGACCACCATCACAGTGCTGCTGATGGGTTCGGCCATCGGACTCGGAGCCTCGTATCCGCTGATATTCCTCTTTGCCGTGCGGGCCGTCGGTGGCGGCATTCGGTGGTTCGGCCTCATGGAGTCCGCGATAGCAGTAGGCCTCCTCGCTGGAGCAGCGGCGATGGCGTGGCGGGGGGATCGGGTGCCGAAGGGTCTGGCAATCACGCTCGGCGTCGGAGTGCTGGGAGCCTGCATAGCCGTGCTGGGCGCTGTGACGAGCCTCTACGCTGCCCTCTTGGTGCTGGTGTTCGCGGGAGCAGCCAACTCGGTCGCCGTCATCAGCATCAACACCTACTTCCAGCAGGCGGTGCGAGAGGAACTCCTGGGCCGAGTCTTGGGAGTCCGGTTCGCCCTAACTCACGGCGTCTATGCGATGTCCGTCCTCGGAGCCGCCGCCCTGGCGACGAGCGTTGACGTGTCCACGTTGTTCATCGCCTGTGGCGCCGTCGTGGCGCTCCCGGCGCTGGTCGGCATGTACATCGCTGCCGTGCGCAACGCCTGAACGCTCGCGCCCCGTGAGGCGCGGCGTGCGAGCCAGCCTTCGCGCCCTGCCAGCGGGACGCGCCGGTGATAGCCTTGGCCGTGTGACCGACGCGCCCCCCGTTCTTCCAGCAGGCCCAGAGAGCACTGATCGTCTTCAGTTGACGGTTGTCTGCGTGGCCTCGTTCGTGACGTGGACCGGTTTCGGAGCGATCCTTCCCGGCCTTCCCTTGTTCCTGCGTAGCCAGGCGCACGCGTCCCTCTTGTTGATCGGTTTCGTCGCGGCCGGGTTCGCTGTAGGGACGTTCTTGTTCAGCGCACCCCTGGGGCGGCTCAGCGACGTCATCGGCCGCAAACCGGTCATGGTCACGGGAGTATGGCTCTATGCCGTGGCATCGTTCCTGTTCGTCGTCACAAAGAGCCCCTGGTGGTTCATCGTCTTCCGCCTGTTCGAAGGTGCTGGCTCGGCGGCCGTCGGGCCAGCGGGGCAGGCATTCATCGCCGACATCACGCCCGAGAATCACCGAAGCCAGGCCTACGGCTGGCTCACAACGGCTCAGTTCGGCGGCCTAGTGGCAGGCCCGGTGCTGGCGGTACCGATCAACGCCATCGGCGGCAAGGGAGCGTGGGGTTACTACGCCATCTTCCTCTTCTGCAGTGGCCTCTCCGCCCTGACGGCGGTCGCACTGACGGTGATGATCAAGGAGCCGGAGAGCGCGAAGAGAGCACGACGGCAGCGGGTGAAACGTCCCCCGATCAGAACGCTGCTGACCGGGCCGATCCTTGCGTTCATCGTCGTCGCCTTCACCGGCGCCTATGCAATGGGCGCCTTCGAGGTGATCTGGAGCATCTATCTGCATGACATCGGGGCATCGTTCGACTACATCAACCTGACGTGGGTAGCCTTCTCAGTTCCCATGCTGTTCTCGTGGGTCGGTGGCCGCATCGCCGACAACCACAATCGTTACCGGCTGCTGCTGGCCGGGTTCCTGTTCTCCGCCGTCGCGTGGATGATCTATGGGATAACCAAGAACCTGGCGCTGTTCATGATCGTCAACATCCTGGAAGGGTTCGCGATCGCCTGCTCCTACCCGGCCAAGCAGGCCTTCCTGGTGCAGGTCAGTCCGCCACGCTGGCTCGGGACGATCACGGGCCTGGAGACCACGGCGACACAGCTCGCGACGCTGCTCGGCACACTGACGGCCCCGGTCATCTATGGCCAGATCCACGGATACACCATGACGCTGGGCGGCATTCTGGCCGCTGTTGGGCTGCTGGCAGCGGCGCCCACACTGCGGCGCGCCTGGGCAGAAGTCGTTGCCTCCGGACGTCGGGTCAGTTTCGCCGAGGCCGAACGCATGGCGCTTGAAGGCAGCGATCTTCTGGCGTCGGCTGCCGGTCCCGGAGAGCTCGGAGAGCGCCCATCCGTGTAGCCGTGTGCGTGGGCGAGGGCGACCGGCACCGCCGCGGGGCCGCCCACAATGAGAGGGGGCGGGACGCCGCAGGCCGTGGTTAAGAGCTTCGGCGCGCCACACGCAAAGCGACGGGCCGGACCACCGACAACGGTGGGCCGGCCCGTGCACTCGGGGCTCCGCCGGTCGAGACTCAGCCAGTGGGTGGGTTGAGATCTGTCGGTCGGCCTCTCTCATCCGCCGTGGGCAGTGCGACGATGTTGGTCATGGTCACGGCCGATGTTCTCGTAATGGTCTCCTCGTACCACGGCTGCATGGTGTCGACCGTCTCTTGCTTACGGGCGAAGAAGGGCTCGGCGCGCCGCGAGAACCGCTCCATGAGGAACATGGCCACGACACCGGCGACTATGAAACCGAGCCCGATGACAAAGGGCGGGCCGACGCCGAACCATGATGTGCCCGAGGCGGAGTTGGCCGGATACCAAAGCTGGTCCAACGACCCGACGAACACCGCCGTGAGGGCGATGCCGCCGAGCAGCGGCAGGACTCCCAGTAGCAGGAGGTTCTTCCAGTTCTTCAGCAGGTGGTGCCGGTAGAACAAGGGCACTGCGTAGCCATTGATGCCGTAGTAGAAGGCGATGGTCAGACCGAGGGCGGCGATCGAGTCGGCCAGCACGTTCTGGCTGAGCAGCGTGAGGCCCACGTACCAGATCAGGGAGAGCACTCCATAGATGATGGTCCCCCATACCGGTGTCTGGAAGCGCGGGTTCACTTTGGCCCAGATGCCTGGGATGGCCCTGTGGGCGGACATGGACAGCGTGGTCCGCGCCCCAGGCAGGATCGTGGTCAGCGTAGAGGCCGTTGCCGATGTGAGCACCACGGCGATGAGCACCTTGTTGAACCCGGATCCGAGGACTGCATTGCCGAGCGGGCTGAGCACGTCGGCTGAGTTCTTCGTCAGGTAGCCGGTCCCGTGGAACGATTGTGCGGCCGTGGTGGCGACCACATAGATGAACACGAGTCCCAGCGTACTGAGGATGGCGGCTATCCCCGGCGTACGCGATTTGTTCTGCGTCTCCTCATTGACCGAGACCGCGGTGTCCCACCCCCAGTAGATGAAGAGCGCCAGCAAGACTCCGCTGGATAGCGCGCCGAACTTCATGTTGGGGACAAACCAGGACACGGAGGGATGGACGGCTCCTGCAAGGTGAGACGTGTAGACCTTGGTGAGCGCGACGACAGAGAAGACGATCAGCATCAGATACTCGAAGCCCAGCAGGAACCACTGCAAACGAGCCGATATCTCAATGCCGATGGCAGTCACAGCGCACATGACGATGAGGAACAGGACGCCGGCAGTCGTGACCCACAACGTGGAGTTGGCCAGCCCGTTGGCGCCGATCAGGTGGAAGAAGTACACACCGGTGATCTGCGCCAGGCTGGCCATGACGATGATGTCGGCCGCCACCATGACCCAGCCGGTGACCCAACCCGTGCGCGGCCCCATGGCTCTGGTGACCCAGCTGAACGTGGTGCCGCAGTCTGGGTCTACTTTGTTGAGGTAGTAGTAGGAACTCGCGATGAAGATCATCGGGATGAACGAGACGATCATGACCGCGGGAGACTTGAGCCCGATCCCGGCTACCGCAGTGACCAACCCCAGGGTCACGGCTAGACTGTAGGCGGGCGCCGTAGAGGCGATGCCAATGACGATGCTGGACAACAAGCCGACGGCGTTTGACTTGAGACCCTTGTCGGCCTCGGCCACCGTTTCGACCGGCTTCAGCACCGCCTGCGGTGCCGTCGGCGCGACGGGCACTGTGGCTGGTTCTTGCATGACCAACTCCCAGCTTGTCGCATCGGCCCGCTACCCCATCGGCGCCGCGACCCGTATGCGCCGGGCCTCCACGCACACCGACCGCCCGGGCGTCGATACACGCTTATTTCCTATGGCAGCAGGTTTTACTCCGAATTAACACCAGCAGCGTTTAACGTCCGACGAACAGCAGTTAGACCCATGAACGCCCGCCGGGATCTGTGCCTCCGCGCCCGAGACGATGGCAGCGGACACCCACGCAGGCGACCAGGATCGGGCGACGCCCTGCCGGCAGGCGGGACGTCGCGCCGGCCGATCAGTAGCGCCGCAGCGGCCGGTACAACGTGTCGCGCTGCACGGGCGTGCGGCCGGCGGCACGAATGGCGCCGACCATCTGCTCCACGCTGACCTTGTGGCTGACGCCGGCCGCGCGGACCACGTTCTCTTCGATCATCGTGGAGCCCATGTCGTTGGCGCCGAAGGTCAGCGAGACCTGGCCCAGCTTGATGCCCTGGGTGACCCACGAGGCCTGGATATTGGGCACGTTGTCGAGGTACAGCCGGCCGGCCGCCAGCATGCGCAGATAGTCGATGCCGGTAGACGGGGTGTGGCCGGCCTGCAGCTGCGTGTTGCCGGCCTGGAAGGTCCACGGAATGAAGGCGGTGAAGCCGCCCGTCTCGTCCTGCAGGTCGCGGATGCGCCGCAGGTGCTCGACGCGGTCCTGGGGCGCATCCAGGGAGCCGAACATCATGGTGGCCGTGGTCTTCATGCCCAGGATGTGCGCCTGCCGCATGACGTCCAGCCATACGTCCGTGGGGATCTTGTGGGGGCTGATGGCGGAACGCACGCGATCGACCAGGACTTCAGCGCCGCCGCCGGGCAGGCTGTCGAGGCCGGCGGTCCGAAGGCGCTGCAATGTCTCCGGGATGCCGATGTGACTGAGCTCGGCGATGTGAGCGACCTCGGGCGGCGAGAGCGAGTGGATGTGGATGGGGTACCGCTGCTTGATGCCTGCAAAAAGGCTTTCGAACCACTCGACGCGCAGGTCGGGGTGAAGCCCGCCCTGCATCATCACCGCCGTGCCGCCAAGCGCCAGCGTCTCCTCGATCTTGGCGTAGATCTCGTCCTCTGAAAGCACGTACGCGTCTGGGCTGCCGGCCTCGCGGTAGAACGCGCAGAAACGGCAGCCCGAGATGCAGACGTTGGTGTAGTTGATGTTGCGGTCGACGACGAAGGTGACATCGTCGCCTGGATGCAGGCGGCGGCGGACCTCGTCGGCCCGATAGCCGAGCTCGAGCAGATCGCCGTGCTGCAGCAGGCGGAGGGCTTCGGCGTCGGTGAGGCGGCCGGCGGCGAGGCTCACGTGGCCGCCGCCGGCACGAGAGGCACCTCGGGAACATCGCGGAGCTCGCCGACTGCAGCGGCGCGCCGGTAGAACTCGGCCAGGCCGCGCCGGTGCTCGGCGCCGAAGCCGTAGCGAAGCTTGTCGAAGTAGTCGTACAGATAGTCCTGATTGAAGTCGTAGATGAGGGCGGCGGCGGCGGCCGTCTCGTGAGGGTGAGCGGCGCAGCGGTCGCGGGAGGCGATGAGCGCCGCCTGTAAAGCGGCCGCCTCGGAGGGGTGCGCCGCCACGAAGTCGCGGCGCACCGCGCAGACGGCGAAGACCATCGGCAGACCGCTGATCTGCCGCCAGGCCTCTCCGAGATCGGTGTTGAGCGGGTACACACCGGCTCGCAAGATGTACAAGGCCTCGTCGCCTATGAGCAACAAGCCGTCGCACTCTGCCAGCGTATCTGCGAGCGGCTGGCGCCGGGGCACGAACACGGGCTCCACGCCCCACTCGCGGCACAACACCTTGAGCAGGCAGACGGAGGTGGCGCTCTTCTCGGTGAGCGCCACGCGAGTCATCTGCGAGGGCGGCACCTTGCTGAAGAGCTGCACCGAGTCGACCGCCCCGAACGACCCGATGGCCAGGCCGTCCAGCAGCGTCAGGACGTCGTGGTGACGCGCGAACTCGATGGACGACGGCAGGGCCATGTCGATAGTGCCCTCCACCAGCATGCGGTTCAGCTCGGCGGGGCTGCCGGCCACCACGTCGGCCTGCACGCCGCGTGCCGCCAGCTCTTTCTCGAAGTGGAGGTAGAGCGGAAAGCAGTTGACGAAGTCGATGCGGCCTACCCGCGGCCTGGGCGAGCTCATCGACTCAGCCCTGCGCTTCGTCGTAGCGGCGCACGACGTTGTAAAGCGTATCTCGCTCGACCGGCACACGACCGGCCGCCCGGATGACACGCACCAGCTCGTCTCGTTCGATGACCTGTCCCGTGTCGACACCGGCGGCGTGGCTGATCTTCTCCTCTACCACCGTGCCGTCCAGGTCGTCGACGCCAAAGGCCAGTGAGACCTGCGCAAGCTTAAGACCCACGTTGATCCAGAACGCCTTGATGTGCCGGAAGTTGTCCAGCACCAGACGGCTTACGGCCAGCATCAGCAGGTCGTCGTAGCCGGACGGTCCGGGCAGATCCGCAAGCTGCGTGTTGGCCGGCTGGAACGAGAGTGGGATAAAGGCATTGAAGCCTTCCGTTTCGTCCTGCAGGTCGCGCAGACGCAACAGGTGATCCGCGACCTCGGCCGGCGTCTCGATGTGGCCGTACAACATAGTGGCGTTGGACTTGAGGCCTGTGCGATGCGCGGCGCGCATGACGTTGAGCCACTGCTCGCCGCTGATCTTGCGGTTGCACACCAGGTCTCGCACCCGGCCGGCGAAGATCTCGGCGCCGCCACCCGGCAGCGAGCCCAGACCGGCCTGCTTGAGCTCGACCAGCACGTCCTCGACCGGCTTTCCGGCAAGGCCGGCGAGGTAGACGATCTCGCTGGCAGTGAACGCCTGGATGTGAACGCTGGGTGCCAGTTCCTTGAGGCCGCGCAGCATCTCGAGGTAGTAGGAATACGGCAGGCCGGGATTCTCGCCGCCGACGATATGGATCTCGGTGACGCCACCGGTAAGCGACTCGCGCGCTTTGTCCAGCACCTGGTCGATGGAGAGCGTGTATGCCTCGGCGTCGCCGTCCTCGTGACTGAAGGCACAGAAGAGGCAGCGGTTGCGGCACACGTTGGTGTGATTGATGTGCCGGTTGCAGATGAAGTAGGCGTCTGGGCCGACGGCGCGCTCGCGAGCGACGTCGGCGAGCGCGCCCACCGCCAGCAGGTCGCGACTTTCCAGGAGGGTGACCGCGTCTTGAGCAGTGAGCCGCTCACTGCCCCTCACCTTCTCCCAGATCTGCTCCAGCCCGGCCCTCCGGGCGAGCCCCGTGATGTGCTCGCGATCCACTGCCGCTCCCGTTCGCCTCAGCTGTACCTGTCCACCACCTGCCCGGCGAGCTCGCCGAGCAGATCCTTTTCCACATCTGCGCGACAGGCGGCGAGCCGTTCTCGTGCCGCCGCGATGTAGGCAAGAGCCGACTCTCGTGCCCGGACGAGCGCGCCGGTGAAGCACACTTCCGCGACCACCTCGGCCACCTGGTCTGCGCTCTTGTCTCGCAGGCTCACCAGCGGAGCCAGCTCCGGGGAGGCCTGCAGCGCATAGACGAGCGGCAGCGTGACGGTGCCGTCGCGGACGTCGGTACCGACTTTCTTCCCCGTTCGCGATTCGTCGCCGGTGAAATCCAGGATGTCGTCGAAGATCTGAAACGCCAAGCCCAGCAGCCGCCCGAAGTCTTCCAACTGCACGACGCTGGACTCTTCGACCTCGGTGACCTGCGCCCCGAGGCGGCACGACACGGCGAACAGGTCCGCCGTCTTCAGTGTACAGCGGCGCAGATAGGACTCGGGGGAGACGTGGACGTCGAACGCCTCCCGCATCTGGTGGACCTCGCCCTCCGAGAGGCCGGCGGCCACGTCGCTGAGCCGCGCGACGGCTCGGGGGTCGCCGGTAGCAACGATCTCGGCGAAAGCGCCGGCGAACAGGTAGTTGCCCACCGAGGTGGCCACTGCTGCGCCCGATTCGCTGATCACGGTGGGCCGCCCGCGGCGCAGCACCGCCCCGTCGATGACGTCATCGTGGACCAGCGTAGCCATGTGCAGCAGCTCGACCGATGCCGCCGCGTGGATGACGGCGGTGTGCAACGGCCCGTCGCGGCGAGCACATAGCAGAGCCAGCAGCGGGCGCAGACGCTTGCCGCCGGCGCCGAGTGTAGAGACGGACGACACGCCGAGCTGCCCGGGAAAGGCTCGCGCGACGCCGCCGAGTTGCGCTTCCACGCGGCGCATGCCGGCCGCTATGCGGCGCTGCTGCGCCCGGGAGCGCCAGGTGAGGTCCCGAGCGTCGCTCATCCGCCCTCCTCGTCCGGTCCGGGAACCAGGCCGCAGTGCAACGCCACGATGCCCAAGCCGAAGTGCCGGAAGCGCACGTGGCGCAGGCCGGCGCCGGTCATGATGGCGGCCAGGGTGGTGGCCTCGGGGAACGACCTCACGGAGGCGGGCAGATATGCATAGGCCGACCCGTCGCCGGCCACGATGCGACCGAGCGCGGGGACCAGCCGGTCGAACCACAGCGCGTGGAAGCGGCGCCCGGGGCCGGGCGGCGGCGTGGTGATCTCCAGGCACACCACGCGTCCCCCCGGGCGCGTGACGCGCACCATCTCGGCGAAGGCGCCCGGCAGATCGGCGACGTTGCGCACCCCGAAAGCGGCGCCGACGGCGGCAAACCGGTCGTCGGGAAACGGCAGCTCGAGCACGTCTCCGGCCACAAAGGCGGGCGCCTGGGACACGGCCAGGCGGCCGGCCATCCTGGCCGCCTTCGCTCTGGCTCGCTCCAGCATGGGCTCGGCGAAGTCCAGACCTGTCACCAGCGCCTCCGGATAGCGACGGGCGATCTCAAAGGCCAGGTCGCCGGTGCCGCAGCAGACGTCCAGCGCTCTGTCGCCGGGCGATAAGCAAGCCTCGGCGGCGGCGGCGGCACGCCAGCGGCCGTCGAGCCCTGCCGTCATGAGTCGGTTCATGAGATCGTAGTGCCGCGCGATGCGGCCGAACATGTCGCGGATGCGCTCGGGCTCTTTTGCCGGCGCCTCCCCCACTGGCCGCTTCACGTGCGGTCGCGACCCCAGGGTGGATAGAGATGGTGGTCGAACCCGAGCACCGAAAGCACCTTGCCGACGACGGAGTCTACGGCGTCCTGCAGGGTCGTGGGACGGTTGTAGAAGGCCGGAGTGGGCGGCACGATGATTGCGCCCGCCTCGCTTGCCTCGAGCAGGCGGCGCAGCTGGATGGACGACAGTGGCATCTCGCGCGGTACGAGCACCAGCGGGCGGCGCTCTTTAAGCGCCACGGCGCCGGCGCGATGAATGAGCGTGGAGGTGGTACCCAGGGCGATCTCGGCGGCCGTGGAGAGGGAGCACGGACACACCACGGCTGCGTCTGGGAACGCCGAGCCACTGGACACCGTAGCGCCCAGGTCGGCTGGATGATAAACGGTGGCCTGCGCACCGGCCAGCTGCAGAAGCGTGGCCGTAACAGCGTCGCGATCGCCCTCCGCCAGCCGCAGCTCGTGGCGGATAACGTCCAGGCCTGTGTCCGAGATGCACAGCGACAAGCCACAGCCGAGCTCTGAGAGCTGTTCGATAAGGCGGACTGCGTAGGGTGCTCCGCTGGCGCCGGTGACGCCGAGGAAGACTGTCTGAGGAGCGGTCATCGCGGCCATTCTAGCACCGGGCCTGACTCAGGCTGCCGTGGTTCGAGCCTTGACCCGATCGCCGCTCGATCAGCCTGCTGAACGACCCGGGTCTGCGTCCTGTTCGCGTTTCAGGCCAAAGAACGGTGCCTTCCCGATAAGACGAGCCCCGATCATCAGCACGAACCCGACGCCGACGACGCCAACCAGCGACCAGATCTGAGACGCCGGAGCCTTCATCAGCGACCGGACGATGATCCAGCCCAGGAACCCAGCCGCTGCCAGCGGCAGAACGCCGAGTGTTGTCACGTTCCTGACCCCCGAAAGCACGCGGCGGCGATAGAAGACGATGGCGGCCAGTGCCGTGAAGA